>Ga0310694_10001364_pt1 | contig 27928 bp, 25 predicted proteins | sample 174DNAGHGhighgp2_FD_203884 | JGI IMG/M metagenome (GOLD analysis project Ga0310694, IMG submission 203884) | Sheep rumen microbial communities from Palmerston North, Manawatu-Wanganui, New Zealand - 1742 DNA GHGhigh gp2 (v2) (version 2) | ecosystem: Host-associated > Mammals > Digestive system...
ATGTGGACAAGATGCCGAAAGAAATGCTGATATGGCATGAATAGACATATAAAAGGGGTATTATAACGAATAGTCGGTCTAATGACCAATTTGGGTTTAATTGCTTTTTTTTGTGTACATTTGCATTTTGTTTCTGGAGTATGTTATGCGTTGTAAAACTTTGAGATATATTGTATTGCTGTTGCTCATGGTCGTTGCGTGGCATCCATTGTGCGCACAACGTGTCATACGCTATGAGGCGGGCATGGGCAGCCGCGACCCCGACAATGCTGATGTCTGGATTCTTTACAACGGCGTCAAGGCCTTTCATGAGGGTATGACATTGCATACAGACTCCGCCTCCTTCGACACTAAGAACAACGTCTTTGTCGCTCACAGCGCCGTGCGTATCGACATCACCGATACCACTACACTCTTCGGCAAAGGCGCCATTTACGACGGCACCACGCGTATTGCCGATGTGTGGGGTGACACTGTGACGCTCATCGACGGGCGCACTGTCCTCAAGTCCGATCTGCTGAGCTACGACCGCAACACATCGACGGCATCCTACTTCCACTGGGGTCGCACGGTGCACGACAGCGCCACTATGACGAGCCTCAGGGGCTACTACCACACCGACACGCGCGACGTCTACCTCTTCGACGAGGTCGTCCTGCACGACACCTCCTCATGGCTCTTCACCGACACCCTGCTCTATAACACCAGGACGGAACTGGCGCAGTTCATCTCGCCCGCGCTCATCAAAAGTGACTCGTCGACAGTCTACAGCGAGGACGGGTGGTACAATACGGGTACAGGCGATGCTGCGTCGTTCAAGGCTACTCGCCTCACCGACGGCTCTAAAATCCTCGTATGCGACACGCTCTTCTATAACGACAATTCGCGATACGGAAGGGCCTTCGGACATGTCGCCATCGCCGACACCGCCAACAAACTATCTTGCTATGGCGCCATGGGTATCACCGACCAGAAGTCCAACTATTCGTTTGTCACCGACTCGGCCCTTCTCGTCTATCTTCCGGAGGACGAGGACGATACGGTCTTCATGCATGCCGATACGATATATGCCTTCAATGACGACTCCGGCAACTTTGTGTCGGCCAATGCTTTCCACGCTGTGCGTGTCTTCAGTGGCGACGGGCAGGCGGTGTGCGACTCGTTGCTCTTCAGCGATGCCGACTCGTGCGTCTCGCTCTTCGGGGCACCCGTCGTGTGGTACGAGGACTACCAATGCTCGGCGGACACAATTCACTGTTTCTACGACACCAGCGGAATACGTCTTGCACTGCTGAGGAACAATGTGTTGGCTGTCGAGAAGGTCGATTCGGCCATGTTCAACCAAATCCGCGGACGCAACGCTGAGGTGCATTGTCTTGATGGTGAACCCTCTTACGCCGACATCATTGGCTCGGCGCAGATGGTGTACTATGTCATGGACGACGAGGTGGAGGACTGCGACGGATGCAAGGAACTCATCGGCGTGAATGCCGGCGTCGGCTCCGACATGCGTATCTACTTCAAAGACCGCAAACCGCGTCGTTTCGTCACCTTCGGCTCGCCCGACATGAAGATGTACCCGCCGGAGCTGCTCCCCGACGACCAGCGGCGCCTGCCGGGTTTCAAGTGGTTGGACACCATCAGACCCGTGAGGGCGGAATTTGCCTTGCCGCGCTGACGGCTGACAAATTGTCATGCGCCACCCGACGGCACTTATCTTGATTATTGAATTAATATAATTAAATAAAACAACAACTCTTAATATATAGATATGGAACAGAACGTGAACGAGGAAATGAACGAGAACAAGCAGTCGACCGAAACAACTGAGACTGCTGAAAATGTTGAACAGCAAGCATCTGCACCCGAGGCGGAGCCTGTTTCTGACCATCAGAAGGCTTCCTCTTCTGATGACGACCACAGCCGCAAGGGTCGCAAGAGACGCGCCGAACGGCAGGCCGAGGAACTCAACCTCAAGGTCGAGGAGATGGGCATGAAACTGGCGGAGATGAACGACAAATATCTGCGTGTATACTCTGAATATGAGAACTATCGCAAACGCACCAGTGCCGAGAAGGCCAGCCTCATCCTCAATGGTGGCAAGGATGTTATCAAGCTCATGCTGCCTATCCTCGACGATATGGAACGAGCCCTCGGCAATATGGCTGATGGCGACACAGCGAAGGAAGGCATGCAACTGATATATAAGAATATGATGAATGCCCTGCAGCAGAAGGGCTTGAAGCCCATGGAAGCCAAGGGCGCCAAATTCGACGAGAATTTCCACGAGGCCATCACTCAGATTCCTGCCCCGGCTCCAGAGGCGAAGGGCACGGTCATCGATGTGGTCAAGAAGGGCTATTTCCTTAACGACGACGTGCTGCGCTATGCTCAGGTCGTCGTCGCCAACTGAACAATTGAATGAATGTAGGAGATAAAATATGGCAAAAAGAGATTATTATGAAGTGTTGGGCGTCGACAAGAACGCTACACCCGATGAGCTAAAAAAGGCCTATCGTAAACTGGCGTTGCAGTATCACCCAGACCGCAACCCGGGCGACAAGGAGGCGGAGGAGAAGTTCAAGGAGGCCGCCGAGGCCTACGACGTCCTCTCCAACCCTGACAAAAAGGCACGCTACGACCAGTTCGGTCATGCGGGACTCGACGGCGCCGGCGGTTCCGGTGGACAGGGCATGAGCATGGACGACATCTTCTCGTCTTTCGGCAGCATTTTCGGCGACTTCTTCGGCGGTGGCTTCGGTTTCGGCGGCGGATCGCAGGGAAGCGCCCGACATGTGCAACGAGGCTCCAATTTGCGCATCAAGGTGAAACTCACTCTCGAGGAGATTGATCAGGGTGTGGAGAAGAAGATTAAGGTGGCCAAGTACGTCCCCTGCCATTCGTGTGGCGGCACGGGCGCGCGCAACAACAGCTTCGAAACTTGCTCGCACTGCCACGGTACGGGTGTCGTCACCGAGGTGCGGCGCTCCATTTTCGGGCAGATGCAGACGCAGTCGGCTTGCCCCTACTGCGGTGGCGAAGGCAAGATTATCAAGGATAAATGCCACGAGTGCCACGGCGACGGCATCGTCAAGTCCGACGAAATCATCACCATCAAGATTCCAGCTGGCGTCAGCGACGGCATGCAGCTCTCTATGCGTGGTCAGGGCAACGCGGCTCCTCATGGTGGCGTGCCGGGCGACTTGATTATTCAGGTCGAGGAAATACCTCACGAAATCTTCGAGCGTCAGGATAACAACTTGTTCTATAACGCTTTCGTTACTTTCTCCGATGCGGCTATGGGCGCCTCTGTCGAGATTCCGACCTTGAATGGCAAAGTGCGTGTCAAGATTGAGCAGGGCACTCCGTCGGGCAAGGTCGTGCGTCTCAAAGGCAAGGGCCTGCCTGCTCTCAACGGCTACTCGCGCGGCGACATGCTCGTCAGCATCAACGTATGGGTGCCTAAATCTCTCACCAAGGACGAACGCGCTATGCTCGAGGAACTAAAGAAACATCCTAATTTCCAACCTAATCCCTCTAAGCAGGAACGTGGCTTCTTCGACAAGATGAAGGATCTTTTCAATTGATTTAACTCTCGCACAGCCTATGACCGAGGCGTTCCTACAATATGTCTGGCAGCACAAGCTACTCGAGGGCTCTCTGACCACTACCGACGGTGCGGCAGTGGTCGTTGAGCATCCGGGAACGCTCAACCGCGACGCAGGTCCCGACTTTTTCGACGCCCGCGTCGTCATCGACGGTGTGCGTTGGGCAGGCAATGTCGAGATTCACATCAAGGCCTCCGACTGGAAGCAGCACGGTCACTCGGACGATGCTGCCTACAACAATGTCGTCCTCCATGTCGTCTATGTCCACGATGCCGACATTGTCCAGAACGACAGAAAACTGCCCACTCTTCAGCTGGTCGACAATGTGCCCGACAACGTATGGCACAACTATGACGACCTGATGAACTCCACCTCTGCCAACGCCATCGCCTGCTCGTCGCGTCTGGCCGAGATTCCGTCGTTTCTGTTCGGTCTCGACCAGGAACGTATGGCCGCCGAACGTCTCGAGCGCAAGGCCGATGACGTGAAGCGTATGCTCAGCCAGTGCAAAGGCAACTGGGAACAGGTATGCTACCAGCTCACGGCACGCTACCTCGGAGGGCGCATCAACGCTTTCCCCTTCGAGCTGCTGGCCAAAATAACGCCTATGGCTGTCATCGCCAAGATTAAGGACAATCTCTTCCGCGTTGAGGCTCTCTTCTTCGGTCAGGCGGGCATGCTCCAAGGCTCCTTCGCCGACGACTACCCCCTGGCTTTGCAAAAGGAGTACAACTATCTCTCCGCGGCCTATTCGCTCACGCCCATGCAACCGCACCTCTGGAAGTTCTTCAGGCTGCGCCCTCCCGCATTCCCCACTCTGCGCATAAGCCAGCTCGCTGCCCTTGTCGCCTCTACCGACAACCTCTTCTCAAAGATGCTTGAGGCTCAGGACATCGCGTCGTTGCGCAATCTCTTCGATGTCAAGGCGTCGCAGTACTGGAACACTCATTTCCTTTTCGACAAGCCCTCGCCAGACTCTGTTCACAATCTGGGTAGCGACCTCGTCGACATCATCCTCATCAACGCATGGATTCCTCTGCTCTTCCACTATGGCGTCGCTCATGGCAACCAGAAGTATAAGGATCAGGCTTTTACCCTTCTGCATCAGCTCCCGTCCGAGGCAAATCGCATCGTCAGGCTCTGGAAATCTTCTGGCATCTCTTCCAACGATGCCGCCGACAGTCAGGCTCTCATACAGCGCTACAATGAATACTGTAGCCGCAAACGGTGCCTCGACTGCCAACTTGCTTTCCGTCTTATCAAAAATAATAAAGTGATTATCTGATTTATATAATGACCCCTTCTGAACTGTCTTCAATTATAAAACCTGTCTCGTCTCATGTCGGCAACCCCTATGTCAATATGTCACTATTGCTCACCGACAGCCGCAAGATGACTGAGGCTGAACAGACTCTCTTTTTCGCCATCCCTACCAAGCGCAACAACGGCTCGCTCTATGTCGAGGAACTTTACAATAAGGGAGTGCGCAGCTTCGTCGTCCCCGCTGAGGTCGACTCTCGGCTGGCGGCACTTTTCGAACGGATGGACGATGCCAACTTCTGGTACGTGAAGGATGTCATCGGTGCTCTACAACACGTCGCCGCCAACCGTCGCTCGCAGTTCGACATCCCCGTCGTGGGCATCACCGGCAGCAACGGCAAGACCATCGTCAAGGATTGGATAGTGCAGTTGCTTGCCTCCGACCGCCACGTCGTCTCCAACCCAAAGAGCTACAACTCGCAGATAGGCGTGCCTCTCTCGGTCTGGCAGATGGACGACTCGCACGACTTTGCTGTCTTCGAGGCAGGCATTTCCGAAGCCGGCGAGATGGAATCGCTGCGCAATATCATTCAGCCTACCATCGGCATCTTCACCAACATCGGGCAGGCGCACGACGAGAATTTCCTATCGCGTGGACATAAAATTGCCGAGAAGCTCCAGCTCTTCACTCATTGCCAGACGCTTATCTATTGTGCCGACCACAAGGACATCTACAACGCTGTCTATGAGAAGGAGATTTTCCACGATGTCCGTCACCTGACATGGGGCTCCGCCGACAGCAACCCCATCCAGCTTCTGGGCACCCACATCGGCGACCATGGCACCGCCATCGCTATTCGTCTCAACCCGGACGGTGTTTTCTCATTCGACGATGTCTCTTTCCAAGTCACCATTCCGTTTGTCGACCGCGCTTCGGTCGAGAACGCCATGCATTGTGTCGCTCTCATGCTCCTCCTCGGCTACCAGCCTTCTGAGGTCGCCGAACGTTGCCGTCATCTCATGCCTGTCGCCATGCGCATGGAGATGGACGAGGGCATCAACAACTGCCTGCTCATCAACGACAGCTACAGTCTGGACATCAACTCGTTGCATATCGCTCTCGATTTCCTGCAACAGGAACGGCAACATTTCCACAAGACGCTTATCATCAGCGACTTCGTCCAGTCCGGTATCCACGAGGACGAATTGTACTCTCAGGTGGCTGCCGTGGTGGCGCAGAGGGGCATCACCAAGCTCATCGGCATAGGCCCCGCTCTTTCGCGCAACGCGGCGATATTCTCAGCCATCGCCAAGAGCCATTTCTTCCTCACCACCGAGCAGTTCCTCAACGAATACTCCATGTCTGATTTTCAGAACGAGACAATCCTTCTCAAGGGCGCTCGTCGCTTCTCGTTCGAGAATATTGCCAAAGTCCTGCAACGCAAACGTCACGAGACGGTCATGGAGGTAAGCCTCGATGCGCTTGTCCACAATGCCAACTACTACCGTTCGCTCATCAAGCCCTCCACCAAGCTGATGGCTATGGTCAAAGCCTCTTCCTATGGCGCTGGCAACGTAGAGGTGGCCAACACATTGCAGTTCAGTCATGTCGACTACCTCACTGTCGCTTATGCCGACGAGGGTGTCGAACTCCGTCGCAACGGCATCACGCTCCCCATCATGGTCATGAATCCAGAGGAGGACTGCTTCGACAACATCATCCGCTACTCGCTCGAACCAGACATCTACAGCTTCCGCATCCTCGAACTCTTTGCCGACGCCTCGCGCGCCTACACCAATGGCGACCGCAAGGTGGCTATCCACATCGAGGTCGATACCGGCATGCACCGCCTCGGTTTCGCGCCTTCTCAAATCGACCAGCTTGTCGAGAAACTCGCCTCTGTGGGCTCTCATCTTGCCGTGCGTTCTGTTTTCTCGCATCTGGCATGCAGCGAAGACCCCGCGATGGACGACTTCACGCTCACGCAAATCAACCTCTTCCGCGACGCAAGCACGCGTCTCAAGTCACTCCTCAACGACCAGTCGATTCTCTGCCACATCCTCAACTCCTCGGGCATCGTCCGCTTCCCACAGGCACAGATGGACATGGTGCGTCTCGGCATCGGTCTCTACGGCATCGCTCCCCAACCCGATGTGCAGCAGAAACTTATGCCCGTAAGCACTCTTAAAACGCGCATCTCGCAAATCAAAGTCATTCCATCAGGCGACTCGGTGGGTTACAACCGTCGTTTCATGGCTCAGCGTGACACTACCATCGCCATCATCCCCATCGGTTATGCCGACGGGCTGTCGCGCCATCTCGGCTACGGCAACGGCTCTGTCGCCGTCGGTGGCAAGATGGCTCCCATCATCGGCAGCGTCTGTATGGATATGTGTTTCGTAGATGTCACTGGCATTCAATGCTCCGAGGGCGACGAGGTCATCATCTTCGGCCCTGCCGACCAGCTATGCACACTCGCCGACGCGGCAGGCACCATACCTTACGAAATACTCACCTCTGTATCACCACGCGTCAAGCGTGTCTATATCTCCGAATAGCCATTACCTTGTAATTCAAAAGATATTATATGTTCACTCCTCGCATGAAAATGGCCGACGTCATTGCGGCTAACCACAACATCATCCTTGTCCTCCCTCGTTTCGGCATTCCTCTCGGTTTCGGCGAGAAGTCTGTTCGCGACGTCTGCAACGCCGCCAACGTCCCCGTCGATTTCATGCTGTTGGTGTGCAACCTATATACCTTCGACGACTATTTGCCTGACATCGAGGAACTCTCTAAGGTCGATATGTCGCCCCTCGTACCCTATCTTACTGCTTCTCACCATTATTACACCGAGGAACGACTGCCTCATATCGAGAGCCATGTCGCTCACATCGCCGACCGCATGGAGAAACGCTACGGCGACATCTTCCGTAAGTTCTATTCCGATTTCCGCTCAGAGATTACTGAACACTTCCATTCCGAGGAAGTGTCTGAATTTCCGCGTCTTAAAGCTCTTCAGCGTGGCGAACGCCTCAAGCCGTCATCGAAACGGCGCGACAATAAGTCGCATGCCGTATTCGTCGACAAACTGAACGACCTCACTCAAATCGTCTATAAGTATTTGCCGGGTAACGTGATGCCAGAAGAGACGATGGAACTCGTCTTCGACATCCTGCAGCTCTCGGTCGACATCAGGCAACATGCTCTCATCGAGGACAAGATTCTCAATCCCTATATTTTATGGATGGAGTCGCAACAGCCTGTTGCGGAAACTAAAAAGGAAAGGAACAGAAAATGAAACCGTTGACATCTGTCCTCATTGTCGAACCGTCCGAAATCATCTGCGAGGGCCTGCGTTCCCTCTTGCTTCAAGCTGGCGGCTTCAATGTTCTCGCACCCATGTATGAATCCTCCAATCTCGAGGACCGCCTTCCGGCCTTGAGCCCCGACGTGCTGATTCTCAACCCCACACTCCTTTCCTCCACTCCAAAACAGCAGCTTGCCTCAATCTCTCGTCTTCGACCCACGATGCCTGTCATCGCCTTGATTTATCAGTATGCAGAACTCCATCTGCTCGACAATTTCCGCCATTTCATAGACATTCGCCACGGGCGCAGCGAGATTCTCTCGACCATCAAGGATGCTTTGAAAAAAGAGACTGTCGAGACCGACACTGCAGACCTTTCCGAAAACTATGAACTCAGCGACCGCGAGACCGATGTCCTTGTCCTTGTGGCCAAGGGTATGAGCAGTAAGGAAATAGCTGATAAACTGCACATTTCTATACACACAGTCAATTCTCACCGCAAGAATATAACACACAAGACCGGCATCAAATCTGTCGCCGGCCTTGCGGTTTATGCTGTCATTCACAACCTTATGGAAGGCTGACAGCTATTCACATCTGTCCATATAGACTCAAAACTTCATCCCCTTCAGGAACTCTGTGCAGTCCTCGAAGGTCTTGAAGGTGTGTTCCTCTGGCACCACACTAGGTATCAGGTTCATAGTCTTCAACATATACATCGGTTGCGGTTGGATTATGGTCATCAGCACCATTATACCCTTGGCCTGCAAGTCTTTAATGGCCGTCTCCATGGCGTAAAGTCCCGACTGATCCATGAAGCTGACCAGCCGCATGCGGATAATCACCACTTTGGCATCGTCCGGCACATCGTTCATCACCTCTTGGAACTTGGTGATGCTGCCAAAGAAAATAGGTCCGTTCAGACGCTGTATGTATATGTGTTTCAGCATCTCGGCAGTGATGCCACCCTCGTCGCTCCATGGGCTTTCTTTGTCGAAGTTCGTCATGACCGACGAGCTGTAGCCACCCTCAACAAGGTCGCTGGCGCGTTTCATGAACAGCACGCAGGCTATCACCATACCGATGCCTACGGCGGTGAGCAGGTCGACAAATACCGTCATCAAAAACACTACTATCAGGACGAATGCGTCGGCCTTAGGTATGCGCAGCAAGTCCTTGAATCCCTTGAAATCTATGATGCCCCAGCCCACGGTGATGAGGATGCCCGCCAGCACCGACAGGGGTACATATTTCACTAGTCCGCCGAGACCCAGCAGGATGGCCAGCAGGAACAGCGAAAGTACCATTCCGCTCAGCTGTGTGCGTCCGCCACTCTTCACGTTCACAACGGTACGCATCGTTGCACCAGCGCCGGCAATGCCGCAGAACAAACCGCTGACCATATTGCCAATGCCTTGTCCTATAAGCTCTTTGTTGCTGTTGTGATGCGTTTTCGTGATGTTGTCGGCAACCACCGAGGTCAGCAGCGTGTCTATCGACCCTAAGCCCGCCAGGGTGAGACCGGGTATTATGCTCGCTTTCAGCACTGCAATCCAGTTGATGCCGGCAAGCGTTATCCCCTCTTTGGCAAAGAATGGAACGGGCAACCCACTGGGAATCTCGCCGATAGTAAGCTTCTGCGGCAGGTCGACAAACAGCGAGATGACGGTCATCACAACCAGCGCCACCAGCGTCGACGGTATCTTTTTGGTGAGCAGCGGAAACAGGTAGATGATGGCTATTGTGCCAAGTCCCAACCACAAGGCGTTCAGCGAGATGCCTCCGGCAACGCGCGACGGCAACTCGGTAATCATGTCTATTGCCAGCACAGGCGATTTCAGACCGAACAGCGGATATATCTGCTGGAGGATGATAATCACTCCGATACCGCTCATGAAGCCCGACAGGACAGGGTAGGGGATATAGCGCACATATTTTCCTATCTTGATGATTCCGAACAATATCTGGAACAGTCCGCAGAACAGTCCGGCCATAGACATCGCTATCAGCACCTCCGAGAACGACCCGTTCGACGATGCCCATACGCCCGAAATCAGCGACGCCGTTATCACCGTCATTGGTCCTGTGGGCCCGCTTATCTGCGAATGTGTGCCGCCGAACAGCGCCGCGAAGAAGCCCAACAGCGTGGCTCCAACCAAACCTGCCAGTGCGCCCATCGAACTCGCCGCAGGGTCATCGATGCCGCCAAAGGCCTGTATGCCGAATGCCAACGCCAACGGCAACGCCACAATTCCTGCGGTTATGCCGCCAAAAATGTCTCCTTTTATGTTTTTTGTGATGTTCAAAGCCATGTTTTTAAATATTTTTGTTTTTGTTTAATTGTTTGTTTTGGAATTGCTTATGATGATATGCCTCTTTTTTTGATTTTGCAAAATTACTAATTCTGAACATTTTTTGATAATTTTGCATTTTGTTGTCATCATTTTGCATTCATTTTTTCAACAGCTATGCTTCGCAAATTTCGCACCCTTTTCGCCATCCTTTTCTTCGTCGGCATCACCGCCATGTTCCTCGATTTCTCCGGCGTGCTGCACCTCTATCTCGGGTGGATGGCCAAGCTACAGTTCCTGCCTGCCGTTCTGGCGTCCAATTTTATCGCCGTGGCTTTCGTTCTGCTCGTCACTCTCTTTTTCGGACGCTTCTACTGCTCCGTCGTCTGCCCGTTGGGTGTCATGCAGGACGGTTTCAATTTCATCGCCCGTCGTGTCAAGAAAGACCGTTTCCACTACCAGAAGCCTCTTCATTGGCTCCGCTATGGTCTCCTCGCCCTCTTCGTGCTGCTCATGATTGTCGGGCTCAACGGCATAGCCATACTTATCGCTCCCTACAGCGCCTACGGTCGCATAGCCACCAACATCCTGCAGCCTGTTTATCTCTGGATCAACAACATCTTCGCCTCCATCGCCGAACGCGCCGACAGCTATGCCTTCTATCATGTCGATGTATGGCTCAAGAGTGGCACTTCTCTCATCATCGCCGTTGCCACCCTGCTCCTTGTCGGCTTCCTCGCCCTGCGGCGCGGACGCACATGGTGCAGCACCGTCTGTCCTGTCGGCACCGTCCTCGGCATCGTGTCGCGCTTCTCGCTTTTCCGCCCTGTCATCGACGCCGACAAGTGCAAGAATTGCCGCAAGTGCGAACGCAACTGCAAGGCCTCGTGCATCGACATCGACAACCATCGCATCGACTACTCGCGTTGTGTCGCTTGCATGGATTGCCTCTCGCAGTGCAAGTTCGACGCCCTCCAGTATAAGAATACCCGCTTCAAACTCAACCCCTCTGCCGTCGCCATCGCCGACGACAAGCAGGTCGACACCTCCCTGCGCTCCTTCCTCGCAACGACGGTCATGGTCGGCGCCGCCACCGCCATTCAGGCACAAGAGAAGAAAGTCGACGGCGGTCTGGCTGTCGTTGAGGACAAGAAAATACCTCATCGCGACGTGCCTCTCAAACCCGCAGGCTCCTTGAGTCTTGACAACTTCACGAAACACTGCACCGGCTGTCAGCTATGCGTCAGCGAATGCCCCAACAAGGTGCTGCGCCCCAGCAACGACCTCTCTACATTGATGCAGCCCGAGATGTCCTTCGAGCGTGGCTTCTGCCGACCAGAATGCACTCGTTGCAGCGAAGTATGCCCCGCTGGCGCCATACGCCCCGTTACTCCTGAGCAGAAGACCGACATACACATAGGCTTCGCCGTCGTCGTCCCCGACAACTGCCTCCCGTGGCGCACCGGAACCTCCTGCGGCAACTGCGCCCGTCATTGTCCGGCCGACGCCATCCTCATGGTCCCGAAGCCCGACGCCCCCGATGTCCTCGTCCCTTCCGTTGTGGCCGAACGTTGCATCGGCTGCGGCGCCTGCGAATACCTCTGTCCCTCACGCCCCTTCAGCGCCATCTACGTCAATGGCCGTACTCGGCACATCTAAAAGACTTTATCATATTCGAAGAATACTCTTGCAACGCTTCTCCTCACACACCTCCTGTGCCGAAGAGAAAAGTTTACTGAGTATATATATGGTTGACATATTTTAAGGATGATTCAGGGAATGGCCTTGAATCATAGGTTGCGTGATTTGCCTGCCAGGCTTGACGAGTCGGCACTGCTGAATCATTTTATGATTAGCGAAAAACCCACTCGGGAATACTCCGAATGCCCGCTCGCAAGCAATCCCTATCCACTCACACTGAATAAAAATACAATAAATATACATACATTTTTAAAAAAAACATTATATTTGCATCGTGAATTATAAATGTACGCATTCATATATTTATATTAACCATTTATAATCAAAATATTATGAAATAAAAACAATCTTTATCTTGCTTCTGTTTTTGCCTATTGTAAGGGTAGCGGCGCAATATCGTTTGATTCCCTTATGTATTGAATTACATATCCCGTAACCTTTATGTCTATAGTAGACAATGAAACAGAAAAGATATTCCCATGCGTTAAAGAATAATTTGCTGTAAAGTTAAATGTTTAACTTCTAAATAAATAATTATGAAGAAACTATTTATTATAATCCTTACATTGTTTGTAATGCAAGGGATAGCCTCGGCATCAACAATAATCCCTTCGGGTGTCGACGACACCATCCCTGCCGAACCCCGTTGCGACAAGTACTATTACACCAAATGGTTCGACGACTGTCCAAACTGGCGACCAAAAGGAGTTTGGGATAGTTGTTTTTGTTTTAAGTATGAGTTTGGCAGATTATTTTCTGGCAAACTAGCCAAATGGGAATATGCACACAATAGGCGTATGAAGGTGAAAGGCTTGGCAGCTATGGTGAATGCCTACACTCCGCCAACAGTCGACGGTGCCCCGGGGAACCTGAAAAACCCCGAATATATGTACATATACCAGATGACTGCGGCTGGCCATCGGGTATTTCAGGAAATTGACGATACAGTCCGACTTCAACTGCTTGACTCTGTGAGGTGGGATACGGCTACCGCACGCGTTATGGAGTTCCGTCAAGGATGGAACGACGAGTTTATCCAGTACTGCTATATATACGAGGCTTATTTCGAACAGCCGGTATGGGTCGATACCGATTTCTATATCGTCGGTTCTATGAACACCCCTAACAGCAATGGGATGGTGTCCACATTCTATGTCGACATTATGGACAACGGTCAATATATGTTAGCAGACAAATATGGCTGCAACGCTGGAGATTATTCTTTTTTGTATGCTTCCACTGGACCAACATATTTGCAGACTAATAGTTGCCGTCTTCCAGGCAGGCCTTATGCCTTTTGGGATAATTGGTTTAGCCCTGCGATTGGCGGCGTCTGGCTTAGCGACTGGCCTCTAAGTCCAGTAGGATATTATCTTGTCATTGTGGACAAATGGGATCTCAATGCCGAGCCCAATGAGGTCGGATGGGGAGAAGTGCTTGGCGGCGGACGTTTCCCCGACGAGAGCGACGACACCATCACGGCCATTGCCAATCCCGGCTTTGCCTTCATCTCGTGGAACGACGGCAGCACCGAAAACCCGAGGGTCGTCCACCTGATGAGTGACACAACGTTCACCGCCATCTTCCAATGCACCCAACAGTTCAACCTGCAAGTCACAGCGTCTGACGACGCGATGGGCACCGTCACAGGCGGTGGCACCTACTACGCCTCGGATGTCACCATTACCGCCACGCCCAACCTTGGTCACAGGTTCTTGCACTGGAACGATGGCAGCACCGAGACCACGCGCATCATTCACCTCGTCAGCGACACAGCCTTTATCGCCTACTTTGAGGACATTAGCACTCAGACGTTCAACCTGCAGGTTACCACGGCAAACGAGACTTTAGGCAACGTCACCGGCGGCGGCAGCTACCCCGGCGGCACCTACCAAACCATCACCGCCACACCATTCGAGAACAGGTTCTGCTTCACCCACTGGAGCACCACAGCGGGCGACAGCCTGACAGACAATCCGCTCACGATATACCTCACCAGCGACACTGCCTTTGTGGCCCACTTCGTCGAGCTGCCGCAGTATCACGTGCAGACAGCTGTCAACAACGCGGAGTGGGGTACTGTAACAGGCGGCGGCACATACGTGGAAGGCGACGAGGCCACCCTCACCGCCACCCCGGCGATGCACTGCATCTTCGACGGCTGGTCGGACGGCAATGAGGAATCGCCCCGCACCATCACCGTCACACAGGACACCCTCTTCACCGCCATCTTCTCGTTCGACTCGTCAAGCATAGGCATCAATCAGGCCGCCACACTGGAGTTCTCCGTCTCGCCCAACCCCACAACAGGACGGCTGACTGTGCAGATGAACCAGCCGGAACCGTATGACATGACAATCTACGACGTTAACGGCAAGGCCGTAATGACCAGAAAGAATGACAATCAAGTATGCGAAATCGACCTCGGCTCGCTTGCCGCAGGACAATACCTCCTCGTGCTGCGCACAAAAGACCGGTACGGGGTGAAGACCATTGTGAAGAAGTAACAGTTGAAAGCCAGGCAGAAACTTTCCGCCTACTGTCCCAACAGATTTTTTCTTTAACACTCACAGCCACGGCACTCTTCGCACCTGCCGTGGCTTTTTTTTATTGTCTTGCTGGCAACTCGATGCATAATATGAATTTTAATTCCGCCCTTGACTCTATTTGTGTTGTTTTTGCATTTAACTTCGTTGACGTTTCTTTGGCTCAGCATAACTCAAACAAGTTTGGTTCTGCGTTCGCTTTGCGAAACGTTGCTAAATCCGTTTTCTTTACCGAGTAAAGATGTCTGACTGCTTCAGCAGGCGGACGGTGTGCTGCTTGCCGTCGGCGGTGGTGAGGGTGAGGAGGTAGGTGGCTTGGGGGCGGGAGGTGAGGTCGAGGGAGTACTGTCCGGGGCCGTCGGGGGTGAGGCGCACTTCCTCGCGCCGGCCGGTGAGGTCGGTTAGCCACGCGGTGGCAACCCCGTTTTCAACTTTCAACGCTCCGCTTTCTACTCTTATCTTCACGCTCTGCCGGAAGGGGTTGGGGTATGCCACGAAAGCCCCCTCGTCGCCCACCACGGTGATGCGCACCTCGCCGCCACCGTGGTTTGTGGTGTCATAGACATACGGTGTCATAAAGGCGGTGTCGGTGTAGTGGGCGATGTATGCGTGGCTGTTATATGCTGCGTTGATATGAAAGTCGCCGAAGTCGGCATTGGCGGTGAGTGTGCCACTCAGCCACAGCGAACTGTCCTTGAGGTGGATGTGGGATTGCTGATTACTCATTCCGTTTGAGTTGTAGTCGATGTACTCGAGTTCGTGACCATCGTAATCCCAAACGAAGAGCCCCATACCGTAAGGACTGTTTATCTGGGTGTCATTGAAAAGTATATTGCATTGGTATTTCACCTGGCAGAAGACGCGGTTGTTCCCTGCCACAAAGGAACCGTTGTGAGACCATAGGTATTTGTCGGTATATAGATATGTCCTTTCGTATGACTCCCTGCCTGTGGAGCGTGCTTTGCCATAGGAGATGAGACTTAGGTCATCGGCATCGAGACGCAGCCAGCAGGCGTTGTTCATAAGGTTCAGGGTGTCGCCGTCAAAGTCCAATGCCGTGTATTCTGGATGTCTTCCCGAAAATCCTTGCAAGAAAAGTGAGTTGGTAGTCGTGTCATAGTATGTGCTTACCATTTCTAAACCTCCAGCGGCGTGTCCACTCGGCGCGTACGAAGCTATCACCTGCGTAATCCCCGTAGGTGTCAAACTTGAATTGTATCGTATCATACACTGGTACCACTCCATTGCTAGTGTGTCGGAATTTTTCACAGGCCAACTATCGACAGGATCTTGTTTACGCCGTAAAAGCACATATATATTGTCACTTTCATCTACATCGATAGAATTCAAATACATAGATATGTTTTCATTATAATGATATCGCCATGTGGAGTCGAATACGTAGGTGCTCGCAATCACACTGTCCAAATGGGGCGACAATTTTATTATATGCCTGTTCCACGTACTGGAGGGTTCCAATGGAACATCCAGTTGCTTCGTGGCTCCGTCTATCAACAGTCGCATCGTGCTAATGTTTCCGTATGTTGGCGACCAATAGTAGTATCCATCAGGACAAGTGTCACATGGCTCTGGATAAATATCGGCGGTTTCGCGAACCAAAATGATGTTTCCCTCGCTGTCGACATTAACGGCAGTTCGTTTCCCAAAATAGGTTGTCAAGTAACCCGTATATTTGTCTCTCAACAGAGATCCGTCGTTTTTTACATAGGACGGTATTAAGAAGTGTTCCTCGATGAGATTTCCACTCTCTGTCCCTATAGTGATAAACGCATAGTGAAGATTGGGCGACTTAAGAGTGTCGGGTGACTCTGGAAACCGTTCGGAGTTGGTAAGTAGTGTGTCCAAATAGTACACTTCGTTCTTGCTTGTTCCAGAATTGAAGGGAAATCTGAACTCGGCATACAGCATTAGAGCGGTGTCGCCCACCATTCGTATGGTGAATACATTGAAATCGGTATAACTGGAATAGAACTCTTTGTGCCAGACTATTTCACCATCGGGCGAGAATTTGGCTACGACGGCACTGCGGTTGCGGTGCACTGACGATAAAGGTATTATGTCTGAATTATCATCCCAATTAGCACCACCAATGAAATGGCCGAGGATATATACATTCCCACCTATGTCCATTACCGAGCCGTAAATCTCGTTAGCGGCGTATCCGTTTGAAAATTCCGGACCAGTGTAAGTCCTCACCCAGTCGAAGTGCTGGGCGTGGGCGGATAAGGAAGATAGGCAAATTATTAATATCAATAAAAGTCTTTTCATATTGTTTGATTTCTGTGTTTAGGCGGGTTCTATTTATTCACTTTTGGTCATCAAAACAGACAGAACCCGTTAATCTGCCAGACAACCGTGATTTGACATTCGGTTTACGGATGCAAAGTTACAACTTTTTTTCATTTGAGAAAGAATATTTTGCTACTTTTTTGCGGGGGGCGATTATTTGATATTCTGCCTATTGAACCGTAATTAAGTTAGGGTGGTATTTTTTGATTTGCACCACTTCCAAACAATCATCCCCTTCCCTCATCTCATTGACACCATCAACCCACAACAAAAAAAGCCCTCCAGAAGGAGGGCTTCTCTGTGGTCTGTGGGAGACCACAAAACACTGACATAACTAATTGTTATTCAATGTTTGCAGCCGACAAAATCTTTATTGAGTAACAAACGGGAAACAAAATTGTACCTATATAGGCTTTCCGGCTGCTGTTTTTCGCTCTCAAAAACGGTGCAAAATTACACATTTTTCTGTAAATTTTCCCGTTTTTTTCAATTTTTGGATTTTTTGGTGCATCATATTTTCAATAAATAAGATGACCACCGCAGCGCATCCGATGACCTCCGAGGGAGCCGGTCGCACCTGCTGCGGTTCTGACCGCTGGCCGGTCGATTGTGCCACCTACGGAGCCAATGACCACCACGGGGCAGGTTCTGCCACCCTACGGGGGTAGATATCCACCACCGGCAGGCTGATGACCTCCGAGGCCACCAGCTGGCCACCTCCGAGGGCAGTAGATGACCACCAAGGGCAGACAGCCACCACGGGGCAGGTTCTGACCGCTGGCCAGTAGTCCGATGACCACCGCAGCGCATCCGATGACCTCCGAGGGAGCCGGTCGCACCTGCTGAAAACTGGCGTGTATATAATACACTTAAAATGCTCATTTTGTGCGTGTTATTGTGCGCAATTTTGCAAATTGCTGATTTTCAAACATGGTCAGAATATGCAAAATAATTCAACATTTGTTGAGCAAGTGTTGAACATTTGTTGCTCCCCGTAGCCAGTAAAAAAACGTCTCTATTGTTATAACTATGTTATAACATACCAAACAACCACAATCCAAAATCCAAACAAAAACAAAATAATTTTTGTTTGTTCAAAAATTGTTCGTATTTTTGCACTGCTAAAACGATATAGAAGATGATTTGTACAAATCACAAAATTACGGTATTAGAGTATGTGGTAGCGGTAACGCCCACGCCCCACTATATCGGGGTTAGCAATACTTTGATACCGTTTCTTTATGTATTATGTTCAAATTTCAAAATGAAACGGGGCTGACCAACGAAACAGCCCAAGCCCTCAACCTTATGGCCTCTGGTGTCGCGCTGGTTGAAGAAATCAACAATTTTTATTCATCAAACGCAGATATCCAAAACTACGTTGACGAGGAAACGAAAAACGATGCTATTGACCAATTCCAGCAACTTCTACGGTGGCTCGTTGGTGCAAGCGCAGAGAGGACGCTCGTTTGCACACTAATGAATAACGGTGTAGAAGAAACGGAAACACTGATTTAACGGGGGAGGGGTGGTTATGAATACACGAAATGAAGGCTCCCCGTGGTCTGCCACTTATGGCAGCAAACGTCATTTAATCCGTTTACGGGGTCAAATGGCTAATGATTTAATTGCCGGTTGGTCGGCAAACGGTTGTGTTATTCGTACTGGTGTTTGCCCCGTGACGAAACGGCAAAAACAGACAACAGACTGCGCAAATTGCCGTTATAATAGGGTTGTGAATTACAATAATTTCTACCACAATAATCTATTCCCCTCATTCAAAAACAAAACGGCTGGCACTGTCTGTATTGCTCCCTGCTGAATACATTTTCCGTTTTTATTCGTGGGTGTGGGTCTGATACTCGCACCCTTTTTTGTGCCGTTTGGATCGTTATTGCATATTGCAAATATCTGAAAATCAAATATGATTTTTTAAGCTCTTCACTCATCAACACGGGCAACTCCCCGTGGCGGTCTGCCTGGGTCTGGCCGGTAATCTCCCACTTTCCACGGGCTTGCTTTTATCAATAGTTTATGCAAGGTAATCAGTTCATCATTTGTTAGTAACGATAAATCAAGGTTCGCTTTTTCAAGTAGGTACTTATCGCAATTCACACATACCGCCATTTCTCTGATACGCTTTCGCGTGTCTTTCGGCAGGGTCTTTTTCAAAACGTCAACCTCATAAATCAAATCTGCATCCGACATATTGCCGGTATTCTCACCAACCCACCGGCACACCTCGGCAGGGTCAAGTATTCCACGCTGCAACGCTTGTAGCAATACTATTTTCTGCTCCTTTGTCAGTCTAATCTCCATTGTCAATAATGCTATTAGATAGGGTGTTAATAATGCTGTTTAATTGCTCCTCCGTCATCTTTGAATAGTCGATTTCTAACGTGGTGGCCTGCTGTTTGGGCACAACGTACTGCATAAACTTTTCAATGATTTGCAGCCGGTCTTTTGGAGATAGTTTTTTGATGTCTTTCTTGACCTGCGCTCTATTCCCGTCAATAAGTTCTGCAAGCCACTGGCGCACATCTGCAGTTATCTTGTTGGGTTTCCCCTTTGGTCTGCCCTTGGGGTTGTTGGTCTTTCCTTTTTCCATATCTCTGTAAATCTCTGTTGTTTTCAGACACTTACGGCCTCGGCTCTCACCTGCTCCACCGCAGCATCTAATTTACTGATTATTGAATAATTGCACCCACTTATCGCCTGCTTTATCATCTGTTTTAGTCTATACCTCTCACTTTTATTCAACACCCCCTCTTTTGTTATCATCTTTAGGGTGTTGGCCAGATAGTCCGCAGGTACATTGTGCAGTAGGTCTGCAAATATGGCATCAAACGCCATTTTAGGGGTGCTGCTGGCTCTGACACGCTCCGCGCTGGCCTTTCTTATGGCTTGATATTCCTGCGCCCATAGATTGACCAAACGCGCCCACGTCTTGGGCTTGGTTATCTCCGAGGCTGTAACCGCGCCAACCTGCGCCCTTACACTCCCGACAATCCGCATTTCATAGCGAAGTAGGTTTTGGCAATCCGCCCACGGCAGGGGAATTATTTTGCCTCTGGTGGCCATTTCCAACCGCTTATCGTAGAAACATAGCCAACGCCCACTTTGCGCAAAATAGAGGGTGTTTTTTTCGTACTCAATCCGTGGGGCATCTCCTCGGCTCACCAACTGGCCAATGTATTGCGCTGGGGTTGCTGGTAGGTCGAAAGTGTGTGCAACATCACACCGGCAGACATCACCACGCCCGATATCAATGTGCAGTGCATCCGATAGCCATTGCACCCCCTCGGCAACCTCTTTTCGGGTCGGGTCGCTGATATTCTCACCGTGCAATAGGTTGGCCACGCTCCCCGACAATCTGACCTGCGCAGGGTCGGAATAAACCCGATAGCAACCAATATGACCGACAATAAACGGCTCCCCACTGGTGGCATATTTCCCCGTTTTTTCCGGCTCGATATACCGCTCCACCTGCAAAGGGTCGCGCCCTGCTGCTGGCTTGTGTAGTCGAATATTAAACGTGTCAATCATCCTTTTTCAATGTATTCTTATTATTGGCTGCGCGCCCTGCGCCCGTGTTCTATATTATTGTGGTGTCAGTCTGTTGCAGGTGCTGCGGTATGCATTTTTTGTATACCTTTGGTATGCATTTTTTGCATACCGTCACCCTCCGGCTGAGTACGATACGAGGCCACACAATACGTTCCCGAAGTCTTTTTCTCGGTTCGGCTGGCTGCTGCAAACCTCACCACATCTTCAACCCGATTAAAACGGCAGTTCGCGCATTTCAACGACTGCATTTGATAGCCCGTAACGGGGCAAATACCCTCTGTAATGTTCATTGGAATAGATTTAATTGATTGTCCTTTTTGTCTGTGTCATTGGGTTCAAAATTCTTTCGGGTTTGTTCCATATCCAAACGATACAGCTTGTATCTAATACCGTGTTCGTTGGTGTCCCACATCTTTTGAAAGCGATATCCCCTTTCTATCATCGTGCGAATGTTTCCCCGTGGATCACTCACTTTGGCCAGTCGGGACAGCTGGCGCACCGTAAACCAGTCACCGCAGCACATCACGGCAAATATCGCCTTTTGTGCGTATGCTACCGGATTGGGAGTGCAGGGGTCGTTCTCTCCGTAGTCAGGCAACTCGATATGGTTCATTTTGCACCCCCTTTCTTGCCATTACGGGGGTTGTTGACACAATAGGCTGCTGCCTTTTCCTGCGCCTCATCTACGGTCGAAACACGGTGTTTTAACAGCCACTTGCAAAGTTCCGCTTTCGCGAAATACGTCTGCTTTCCACCCTGGCTCTTGTAGTAGGGAATTTGCTTTTTGCACACCAACCTATAAAGGTATGATTTTGACAAACCCGTGTAGGCTGCTGCATCATCCATATTTAGCGCGTCTTTCGCTGCCAGTATGGTTAATTGCTCGATACGGTCTAATTTCTGCTCAATAGACATTGTTTTTGTTGTTACTCTGTGCAGGGGGCAGTCTGATTTGTCAGCATCACCGCGCCCCCGTCCGTGTCATTCTCTCCAACGCTCTGACAATTTGCGTTTTCGACTGAATGACGGTGCAAAAGTACGAACAAAAACAAAGAAAAACCCCTACACATAGGGGGCTGTGTAGGGGATTGTGCAGGGGTTGTAAATATTCTATTTCAGTTTGTTAAGTGCAGTTAATATAGCATTGCTCCCAGCTGGCGCACTGCTTGCCTTGCTGTCTCGATATGCATTTCTTAATCGCTCTCTATCTTTTCCTGCCAAATCCGCCCACATCTGCCAGTCTATTTTTCCGTTATCTGTCAAATTCAAGCGTTTTGTCAATTCTTCTGCCACATATCCCCAGTCTGGCTGTGAGGAAACGCGCCACGGAGTTACACTTCTATCTAATACGGAATTTCCTTTATATCCGGTTGTTTTTTCAAGTGCCGACAGCATCTTTTCCGCTTGCTCTGATTGTAGGCATTGCGGTATTGTAAACGTGGCAGCTGTTCGGCTACCTCTGGTGGCCAATACTGCCTCTCTCCACGTCCTCAGCAAATAGCATTTCTCTAAAAAACGTGCAGGCGGTTTAATCTGGCCACTGGCAGACAACGAAAGCACACAATCAAGCATTGTAATTGCCGTATTGGCATCCTCGATTTTGTAGGCAATACTCTCTATCTCATCAGTTCGCCAACCATCCGTTATGGTTTCCCAGTCAAGGTTGTCGAAATCAACCCTATTTCCTTTGTTTATTTGGCTCACCGTGTGGCTTGCTAATACATTCATCATACCGCAACCTCCGCATTGTTATAATATGAATTTTCGCACTCCTTTTCGCTTATCGGTGCAAATTCCATGTGTTTATAAATCTTGCATTTAACGCCTATTTCCACATCATCCCACCCCATTTCTACAACTTCTTTTTCTGCAAACCACCAAAAAGAACGGGGGTTATTAATTAGCGTTCTATATCCCCAATAGTCGGCCTCCGTACCACCATACGGGCATACGGTTTCGCCCTTATAGTACCGGCACTGCTTTATTAAATCCATTTTATTCATAGCATTATAGGTTATTTAAGAGGTTCACCGCCTCCACCTTCTTACTGTCTACTATCTTTGCATAAATCTGAGTAGTGGCCACCTCCGAATGTCCCAGCAACTTACTGACGGTGTAAAGGTCTGCGCCCTTTGTCAGTAGGGTCGTGGCGTAGGTGTGCCGTGCCGTATGCAGGGTAATATCTTTGTCAATTCCTGCCCTCTTCGCCCACGCTTTCAACGCGCGGTTCATTGCCGGTTCTGTCAATAGGTTGGGAAAAACAGCATCCGTTGGGGCTGCATCGCCCTGCGCTGGCAGATATTCCCGTGCTTTGTCTGAAAGGGGCAAATATAGAGGGGCTTGTGTTTTTTGCTGGCGTATGGCAATAGTCCACGGTTCCCCCTGCGTGTTAATGTCTGACCACCGCAACCGCAGCACATCAGATATACGCAACCCACAATAGCACATAAACAGATAGACACACCGCGTTCCCTCGCTGGCCGTGGGGGTTGTTTCCAATCGTTTCAATTCCTCGATAGTCAGAAACGCCCGTGTACTTTCCGGCACTTTGATTTTGTCGGCATCTGCTATTTGGTCGCAGGGGTTCGCGTGAATTATACCCTCTCTCTGTGCCTCTGAAAGCGCAAAACGCAGGCACTGGTAGCGTTTATTTGCGGTACTGGGGGCTAAATGTTTCCCCCTATTCTGCGCCCTGCTACCAATAACGTAGCCCGTGCGCAGATACTCAATAAACCCTATGCAGAAATCTTTGTCAACGTCTGAAACGCGCACCGCATCCCCTGCATATTGCCTCAATATGCCTGCGGTCATCTCGATCGTCCTCCCCCAAGTGTGGCGGTTCGCTGCGGTGCTGGCTCTCTGCTCTGCTCTATCGGCACAATGTTTCATCCAATCAGATAACAGCATTTTTGACTGGCCAACGTGTTTTAATCCGGCCTCGCTGGCAATTATTGCGCTGGTTCTCTCTGCCTTGATAGCGTTTGCAGCGTTCAGTGTTTCTGTATTGTGCAGGCGGTCAAACGGTGTTTTTTCTGGTATCAAATAGAGTTTCAAAAACTCATATTCCCTGCGCCCGTCTTTGTAAAAGTCCAGGTACAACGATACATTCCCGTTTGACAGTTTTTTTTCTCTCAAACGTACCGTTTCTTTTGCTTTTGCAGCAACTTTTTTTCTCGGCATACTCAATAAAATTATTTTGTTTCCGTTTGCAAAGATACGAAAAAATTTTGACACAAGTAACAAACGAGTAACAAAAATGTACCTTTTAACATCAAAACAAGTGCAAAATAACGAAAAACTGCAACAAGTGAATATCAGTATATTAACAATGAAAATCAGCGATTTATGGCAAAGAAAAAGCCCCTTTGCAGGGGCTTGATGGTGGTCTGTGGGAGATTCGAACTCTCGACCTCTTCCGTGTGAAGGAAGCGCTCTAAACCAACTGAGCTAACAGACCATTCTTTTCTGAAATCGGATGCAAAAGTACTATTTTTTTGGATATTCCCTCGTTTAATGACGAAAAAAAATATCTCTCCGTTGCAATTTCCTGATTGCATGAATGATACAACTCATTATTTTATCTCCTCTTCCCGTCCTGTTTTCCGCTTTTCCTCTTTATTATTCCTCTTTTTTCATTTTTTCGACCTCAAAAATTGCGTCGATTGTCTCTTCCAGCCGGCCCCTGTCGGCTATCATCTTTCGTAGCTCTTCCAGCTTCGCGGCGTTGGGCGACTCCTTCAGCCACAGCTTCATATATCCCCCCACACCATATTTCTCTTCCAGATGCTCCACGGCCCGCCGTCTCTGGGCCTCCCTGTCCAGCTCCGGATAGTTGCTGAGGCCGTACTGCACCGTGCGGCATATTATCTTCATCGGCTCGATGTCGCGGTCTGCCTCCGCCACAATCTTGCCGTAGATGCTACGCGGCTCGGCGCCTCCTGATGCCCTGTGGTCCTCCACAGCCTCCGCCATCGTCTCTATCTGCTCGGACGTAAACCACTGTCTTAGAGCTTTGTCGCTTCGCATCCTCTCGCCCGATACCAGGTGGTGACGCTCACGCCCCTCCGTCAGTCCCACGTCGTGGTACGCGGCTATGGTGTATACCATATTTATCTCTACGTCATGGTGCTCCGCCAGTTGCAGGCTGTTCTCTATCACTCGCTCCGCATGGTCTGTCTGGTGCGCCTTGTCGAATGTCGCGTATACCGGCAGCACCTCCTCGCACAGATAATCCCTCAGCGGTTCGCACAATACGCCCGTCTCCGTCATCTGGTACGCCAATCGGTCGCTCCCGTCGTCTATCTGTATGATCCCCCGATATTTGAAGCCGTACTTCTCTATCAGGTGACGCATGATGGCGTTGTCCTCATGCGTGTCTATCCGTAGCGACGTCATTTGCCGGCGGCACCACTCGATGCACGTCCCGAAAATGCCGTGCTGCCCCTCCGCGCACGCCAGCCGGTGCAGGGTGCCGTAGGGCCGTTCGTCGCTCTCCCATGCACCGCCTCTTATCTCGTTGTACGTGTGGTCGCGACCAATGATGAATGCAAAAACCCCTATCGCCTCTCCGCCCGACTCGATGATATGGCTCACACCCGACTGTATGTCCGCTTTTATCTGATTCTCCGAGGGGTAGCCACCTATCCACTGCTGCCGGTTGCCGGTGCGGCGCATTATCTGGCGCGAATGGTCGTACATCGCCATCAGCGCCCTCAGGTCCTCTTCCCTCGATTTGCGAATTGTTCTTCCCTCCATCTTTCCTTTTTTACAATAAAAAACTCGTCCCGTCGTTATTTATTGCACATATATCCGTTTTTTCACATGAAAGGCAACGAACTGAAACCTCATATCGGCATCTTCGGTCGACGCAACTACGGCAAGAGTTCTCTCATCAACTACCTCACCGGTCAGAATATCGCTATCGTTTCCGATGTCGCAGGTGCTACTACCGACCCCGTCCGCAAGACCATGGAACTCAGTGGTGTGGGTCCCGTTGTGTGGGTCGACACGGCAGGCCTCGACGACTTCGGATCGCTCGGGCAACTCAGGGTGGGGAAGACGCTCGACGAACTGCGACGTTGCGACCTCGCCCTGCTCCTCCTTGCGGCCAACACCTTTGGCAAGCTCGAGGAATTCATCGTCAGCGAATGTCGCAAGGCCAACGTGCCGTTTTTGCCCGTCTACGCGCAAGCCGACATCGTCCCGCCTCGTCAAGACTTCCTCGATGACGTCCAGAAACGCTTTGGCTCAACGCCTTGCATCGTCAGCGTGAGCGACGCCTCACTGCGCGAACCGCTACTGGCGCGCATCCGTGAGACGCTCCCCGAGTCGGCCTACCGCCACCGCTCGCTCCTCGGCGACGTCATCTCCGCTGGCGACCACGTCCTCCTCGTCACGCCCATCGACAGCTCCGCACCAGAAGGACGCATGATACTCCCGCAGGTGCAGGTGCTGCGCGACATCCTCGACAACGACGCCGTCGCAACGGTATGCAAGGAGACGGATCTCGCGCTCTCCCTGCAACGCATGACGTCACCCCCGCAACTCGTCGTCACCGACAGTCAGGCATACGCTCTCGTCTCTTCCATCGTCCCCGACGACATCCCGCTGACCTCCTTCAGCATCGTCCTCGCCCGTGCCAAAGGGCTCTTCGAACAGTACGTCAACGGCACCCCGCATATCGACAAGCTGCGCGACGGCGACCGTGTCCTTATGCTCGAGTCTTGTACCCACAACGTCACCTGCGAGGACATCGGACGCGTCAAACTGCCCCGCCTCATCCAAAAACATACAGGCAAGCATCTCCTCTTCGACGCCGTCGCCGGACTCTCCGATATCAACCGCCCACTCACCGAATATGCTCTTGTCATTCAATGCGGTGGGTGCGTCGTCACCCCTAAGCAACTCGCCTCGCGACTCGCTCCAGCCATCGACGCCGGCGTCCCAGTCTCCAACTACGGCTTGGCGCTCGCCTACCTCAACGGCATCTTCCAACGCTCTATGCGCATATTCCAAAATACTCAGCACTAATCTATTAACATTGCTCCTTATCAAATATCACCCCTTATGTTCAACACCAATAACCTCCCAAACCTCTCCATCATCGTCGCCGTTGCCGACAACAATGCCATCGGCAAGGACAACGACCTCCTATGGCACATCTCCGATGACCTCAAACGCTTCAAAACCCTCACCTCCGGACACGCCGTCATCATGGGACGCAACACTTGGAACTCCCTGCCACGACGACCTCTTCCAAAACGACGCAACATCGTCATGACACACGACCCTTCCTTCATAGCTGATGGGGTAGAGGTGGCACACTCGCTGCAGGCCGTCATCAACCTCGTGCGCGACGAGGATGAAGCCTTCGTCATGGGCGGCGCCGAGATATACCGCCAGTTCCTCCCTTTTGCACAGAAACTCTATGTCACTCACGTGCATAGCTACTTCGATGCCGACGTCTTCTTCCCCGTAATCGACCTCTCGCGTTTCGTCGCGGTGTCCGACAGCGGCACCCTCACCGACGACGCATCAGGCCTCTCCTACAACTTCATCGACTACCAGCTGCGCCCCTCCGCCTCCATCTTCTCCACCGCCTCCTCCTTGAAATAACCCTATTCCCCAAAATCCCACGATAGTCTTTTATAATCTTTGCATATTATATATTTATTATAGTCTTCATAGATTTTAATATAGTATACTATTTTATTCAAGGATCTTCTATAAATAGCTTCGATGATGGGCACAGACTCCAGTGGAGCGCGTGGAGCCGACGACGTGCTAAAAACAAATCAAAAAATAATGCGTCTCGGAGATATGCGCCCTTAAAAACGAGTTTATAGACCTACCATTATCTGATTATTTCCTTTTCATTTTCGTTTTCATTCATCGTTTTGTTCATTTCATTGTTAAGAACTTTGATGAAAATTTCTTCAAAAACGCTCGTAAAACGCTGAACTATAATTTTATATATTAATTTTGTTTGTTTTTTGTCATCATAAACGCAATTTTGCTGTTTTTTCTCCATTTGTACTCTCAAAATAGACTGAAATCATTAACCATTTCAAAAAAAATCTTCAAAATAAACTCTTGTAAAATAATCAACTAAAAAAAAGGCAAAAATTTTTTTTCGTGAAATGCTTGCCGGAATGGAAAATGGTCGTATCTTTGCACTCGCTTTCGCCGGAAAACGGGGGTGACGAAGAGAGGACGGACCGGCGGGGCGACAGTACATTGAAAAGGATGAAACAAGAGATAGCGTGTGTCTTCGGTCCGGCTGGTGAGCCGGGCGGCAGGACACGGAGAGTCAAAGGTAAAAAAGCAATTCTTAC
>Ga0310694_10001366_pt1 | contig 27921 bp, 23 predicted proteins | sample 174DNAGHGhighgp2_FD_203884 | JGI IMG/M metagenome (GOLD analysis project Ga0310694, IMG submission 203884) | Sheep rumen microbial communities from Palmerston North, Manawatu-Wanganui, New Zealand - 1742 DNA GHGhigh gp2 (v2) (version 2) | ecosystem: Host-associated > Mammals > Digestive system...
GCAATGGCCAAGCTGTTCGCTGCCGAGACGGCTATGGAGGTGACCACCAAGGCTGTCCAGTTCCACGGCGGTTACGGCTACACCCGCGAGTACCCCGTCGAGCGCATGATGCGCGACGCCAAGATAACCGAGATTTACGAAGGCACCAGCGAGGTGCAGCGTATGGTCATCGCCGGTAAATTGTTCAAATAAAGACCTTAACGACCTTAAGGACCTTAATTTAAGAAAAGAAACATGAAAATCGTAGTTTGTATAAAACAAGTGCCGGACACTACCGAGGTGAAAATCAATCCCGTGACTGGTACTCTTATCCGCGAGGGTGTTCCCTCGATAATGAATCCCGACGACAAGGGCGGTCTGGAATATGCTCTTCAGCTAAAAGACAAATTCGGCGCCCACGTCACTGTCATCACCATGGGTCTGCCTCAGGCTGAGGCAATCCTCCGCGAGGCTCTCGCTATGGGCGTTGACCGCGCCATCCTGCTCACCGACCGCAAACTCGGTGGTGCCGATACCCTCGCCACCAGCAGCGCCATCGCCGGTGCCCTGCGCACCATGGATTTCGACCTCATCATCACCGGCCGTCAGGCCATCGACGGCGACACTGCTCAGGTGGGCCCGCAGATTGCTGAGCATCTCGACCTGCCGCAGGTGTCCTACATGGAAGACCTCCAGTACGACGAGGCCACCAAGACCTTCACTATCAAGAAACAGCTCGAGGACGGCTACCAGATTCTCGAGATGCAGGCTCCCTGCGTCGTCACCGCTCTGGCAAGCAGCGTGCACCCCCGCTACATGAGCGTCAACGGCATCGTCACCGCTTTCGACAAGGAAGTGGAGGTGTGGGGCGCCGACCGCATCAATGTGCCCGACGAGCATATCGGCAAGGCTGGTTCGCCCACTTCGGTGTTCAAATCGTTCCCCAAACAGCTCAAGCCCGCCGGCCAGACCTTCGAGGTCAGCCCCGAAGAGGCTGTGGAGCTGATTGTCAATAAGCTCAAAGAGAAACACATCATTTAATCTGGAAAAGAGAAAACAACTATGGAATTATCAGAATATAAAGACGTATACGTGTTTGCCGAACAACGCAACGGCAAACTGCAGAATGTGGCTCTTGAGCTTCTCGGCAAGGCCCGCGAGCTCGCCGATGCCAATCAGGAAAAGGTTGTCGCCATGCTCCTCGGCAAGGATGTCAAGCCACTGGCACAGACCCTCATTGAACATGGTGCAGACCGCGTCATGGTTGTCGACAACGACCTGCTGAAGGACTATATGACGGAGCCCTACACTCAGGCTATCACCGCCATCATCAAGAGCGAGAAACCCAGTATCATGCTCATCGGCGCCACCACCATAGGCCGCGACCTCGGTCCGCGTGTCTCGGCCCGCAACCGCACGGGCCTCACTGCCGATGCCACCAAGCTCGAGATTAGCGACGACGAGGCTCACGAGTTCCGTATGACCCGTCCTGCCTTCGGCGGCAACCTGATGGCCACTATCCTCTGCAAGAACAACCGTCCGCAGATGTCCACCGTCCGTCCTGGTGTCATGCAGAAAATGGCCGCCGACGCCAACCGCAAGGGCGAGGTGGTCGACTTCAAGGTCGACTTCGACGTTGAGAAAATCAACCGCGTGAAGCTTGTCAAGACCGTCAAGGAGGAGAAGACCGTAGCTGACATCAGCGAGGCCAAGATACTGGTCAGCGGTGGCCGCGGTGTCGGCACCAAGGATGGTTTCGGCAAATTGGAGTCGCTGGCTAAGGTGCTGGGCGGCGAAGTGTCGTCGAGCCGTGCAATGGTCGACGCCGGCGTCATGGATGCCAGCCGTCAGGTGGGTCAGACGGGCAAGACTGTCCGTCCGGCTCTCTATATGGCATGCGGCATCAGCGGTGCCATCCAGCATCTTGCTGGCATGGAGGAGAGTGAACTCATCATCGCCATCAACAAGGACAAGTTCGCTCCCATCTTTCAGGTTGCCGACCTCGGCATTGTGGGCGACCTCCACAAGATCGTCCCCATGCTCACCGAGCGCCTGAAGACCATGCAGAAATAATAACGTTTCAGCAAAAAACACAAGCGAGGAGCAGCCCTCATGGACTGCTCCTCGCCTTATAAAAAAGAAAAATCATGAAACGTACCAGCAAAGTTATTGGCGGCATTGCCCTCCTGGCCTTCGGCATCGTCTGGGCCCTTGAGCTCCTCGACGTCATCAGCATAAGCCTCGAAGGCTGGTGGGCTCTTTTCGTCATCATTCCCTGTTTCATCAACATCTTCAACGACCGCCACAAAGCCGGCGCCATCATCGGCTGCGGCATCGGCATTCTGCTGCTCCTGGCTGCCCGCTGCATCATCCCCTGGAACGACATCTGGAAGTATATGCTTTGCCTCGTAGCAGTAGTATGGGGTGTTGAGCTCATCTTCTTCAACAACAGGAAGAGCAGCGGCAACAGCCACTACAACGAGCAGGCCGCCCCCGTCGTCCTCCTTGACGGTAGAAAGCAGCACAAAATCGACGTATCCTTCGGCAAGCAGGACTACAGTTTCGACGGCCAGACTTTCGAGGGTGCCGACGTGCACGTCAGCTTCGGCTTCGTGGGGCTCGACCTGCGCGACACCGACATCCGTGACGGTGCCGTTATTAATGTTGACTGCAGTTTCGGCGGCATCCAAATCCGCCTCCCCAAAGGCGTCTGCGTCAATAATGGCATCGACACCACTTTCTCAGGTGTCGACTGCGACTGCTGCACCCAGTCCACCGACGGTGCCAAGGCACTCTATCTCAAAGGCCACAGCAACTTCGGCGGCGTCGAGATAAAGTAGGGACTAATGTACCAACTATTCCTATAGCATAGCTAAAATTGAAAAGAGTTTTAATGGAGATACGGAATCTTAGGACATTCGAGGACAGGACGGGGCTGCGGAGGTGGCTGGAGGAGAACCATGGGCGGGAGCGTGAGTGCTGGGTGGCGTGCTACAGGGGGAAGACGGCCCTGGCGGGGACGCTGCCCTATGCCGAGGTGGTCATGGAGGCACTGTGCTTCGGGTGGATAGACTCCACCGTCAAGAAGATGCCCGACGGCCGGCTGGCACAGCGCATCTCGCCGCGCCGCAAGAACAGCCACTGGACCGACCTCAACATACGCCGCTGCCAAGAGCTGGAACACAAAGGGCTGATGACCAACGCTGGCCGTAGCGCCCTACCCAAAGCCGCACAAACCGTAAACCATAAACCGTAAACCTTAAACCATAATATGGAATACCACACCGAGAAGAACAGGATATACGCCATCGAGGGCGGCGAGGAGGTTGGCGAGGTGACGTTCCCCGAGAGGGACGGCGTCTACGTCATCAACCACACCTACGTGGACGACCGCCTGCGTGGGCAGGGCATCGCCGGCGAACTGGTGAGGCGCGCCGTGGAGGAGATAGAGCGCCTCGGCGGGCAATACAAGGCCACCTGCAGCTACGCCCAGCTGTGGCTGGCACGCAACCGCGGCTGCGAGATCGCCAGTCCGCTGAGCTGTCCTATCAACTGAACGACTATGGCAACGATGCGGATTGACGAGGTCAAGGCTATGGCGCGGCGGGCGCATGACGACGCGGGAGTGCTCGAGGGGCTGTTCGAGGCCATGCTTGGCAGCGATCGCGACGAGGCGGTACATGCCGCCTGGGCCCTGACACACCTGCCAAAGCAGGACAACGGCAGCATAGCAAAGCATCGCGAGGAATTGGCAGCGCTGGCCACAACGACAGCAGACACCTCGCTGCGCCGCATCGCGCTCTCGCTGCTCGAGCGCATAGAGTGGACGGTGGCCGACCCCGACGATGTGCCGCAATACTATGTGGAGCTGTTGGACTTCTGCATGGAGCACCTGACGAGAGCAGAAGAAACATACGGCGTGATGGCGTTATGCATGAAGCTTGCCTACCGGTTGAGCCTCCCTTACCCCGAGCTGCTCGAAGAACTGCGACAAAGCCTGATGCTGACAGATGCCACAGAGCTGAGCGCCGGAGTGAGGCATACCCGCAACAAGATATTGAGAAGCCTATGACCATAGAAGAACAGCTGTTTGCCTTGCAGGACACGCGCTACCGCGACTTCCACAAAGGCCTTGTGCCGGGAATGCCGGAAGGCTACATCATCGGCGTGCGCATGCCCGACCTGCGGCGGCTGGCCAAAGAGATAGACGCCGAGCTGCTGCTTGCCACCCTGCCACACCGCTACTACGAGGAGAACCAGTTGCACGCCATCATCCTCAGCGGCATGAAAGACTACAGCCACTGTCTGGCGGAGGTGGAGCGCTTCCTGCCGTATGTCGACAACTGGGCCACCTGCGACGGCCTCCGTCCGCGCTGTTTTGCCAAGCATACTGGAGACCTGCTGCCGCACATCAACGACTGGCTCCACGCTGAGCACGAGTACACGGTACGTTTCGGCATAGGCTTACTGGAAGCCTTCTTCCTCGACGATGCCTTCGAGGAGGAACATCTGCAATGGGTGGCGGCCATACACCGCGAGGAGTACTACATCCGCATGATGCAGGCCTGGTACTTCGCCACAGCCCTGGCCAAGCAGTGGGACGCGGCTTTCCCCCTTGTGGCATCGTTGCCCCGATGGGTGCGGGGCAAGACGATTCGGAAGGCTTGCGAAAGCTTGCGCGTAACGGACGAACATAAGAGGGCTTTATAGTCGATACTCTGAACTCTAAAACAAGTCGCCTATGGCGAGAAACTCTGAACTCTACATTCAACATTCTACATCCAAACTCTAAACTATAAACTCCTATGAAATATGACTTTGACGAACCGATAGAACGACGGGGGACGGACTGCTTCAAATGGGACGCCCTGCAGTCGATGTACGGCCGGGGCGACCTGATACCGATGTGGGTTGCCGATATGGACTTCCGCTCGCCCGACTTTGTGATGGACGCCATACGACGACGCTGCCAGCACCCTGTGTTGGGCTACACGATGCCCTCCGACGGCTACTGGAAGGCGGTCACCGCATGGCTAAGCAGGCATTATGCCATCACGACGACGAGGAACTGCCTGCACTTCATACCGGGCATAGTGGCGGGCATAAGCTACGCCCTGCTGGCGCTGACGCAACCTGGCGACAAGGTGCTGGTGACCACACCGGTCTATCATCCTTTCCTGCATGTGCCTCGCGACGCAGGAAGGGTGGTGGTGCAAAGCCCGCTCAAGATTGAGGAGGGACGTTTCGCCATCGACTTTGAGGACTTCGGACGCAAGGCGGAGGGGTGCAAGCTCTTCATTATGAGCAACCCTCACAATCCGGCGGGAACGCTATGGGGCGCCGAGGTGCTTGCACGTGTGGCGGAGATATGCGAACGCAACGGCATCATCGTCGTCAGCGATGAGATTCACGCTGACCTCGCCTTGCCGGGGCGTCGCCACGTCAGTTTCAGCACGGTGAGCGACACGGCGCGCCGCATGAGCCTCACCTTCATGGCTCCGAGCAAGACATTCAACATCGCGGGTCTGGGCAGCTCGGTATGCTATGTTGCCGACGAGCACCTGCGCAATCGTTTCTTCGGCTGGCTCGACGCTCTCGGTGTCGCCGGTGGCAACATATTTGCTTTCACCGCCGCCGAGGCGGCCTTTGCCGACGGCGAGGAGTGGCTGGCGCAGGTGCTGGATTATCTGCAAGGCAACGTGCTGGCTTTGAGTGATTTCATCCAGCGCCACATGCCTGCGGTAAAGGCTGTCCTGCCTGAGGCCTCCTATCTGGCATGGCTCGACTTCGGCGCATGCGGTCTCTCGCACGAACGGCTGAAGGAGATGCTGGTGAGCGTGGCCCATGTGGCGCTCAACGACGGCGTCGACTTCGGCGGCGGCGATTACCGTGGCTGTTTCCGCATCAATCTGGGGTGCCCCCGCGCCCAACTGCTCGAAGCCCTTGAGCGTATCGCCTCTATTTTTTGAATGTAGAATGTTGAATGTAGAGTTTCTTCGATAAATCTATTGTCGTTTGTCGTTTAACCACTGGAATTGGTCATTTGGCGGAGGCCACGTTGCTCCCATTCGGTCGCGACGCTTAGCGAAAACGTTGCCCACTGTGAAGCAATGGGGCTAAAAGTCGAGTCCGATGCCGAGATAGAAGCCTATGGACTTTGTGAGGTCGCTCCAATGCACACGCAGGCGAAGGGGCCCGGCAATGGTGTTGTATGCGTACTCCAGCGCTACGCCGTAAAAGCTCTCTGAGGTCTTGCTGTCTACGAACTCCTTGATGCTGTCCGACTCGTGCAGCATCTGCATCGTGGCGGTGAGGTAGTGGTTCTTGGCCATGCGGACGCGTGCCGCCAAAGCCACCGAGCCGAGGGTGCGCATGGCTGTGGCCGGCGTGCTGATGCCTATGAAGGTTATCTGCTGCTCGAGGGTGCGGTTGGCGTCGCTGACGGACAGCATGTTGATGAACGGGAAGGTGATGTCGCTCACATAGCGCGCATCGATGGCCGGCAGCAGGGTCAGGGCGCCGAGATTGTAAGCCCAGCGGAGGCTGGCCTGGGTGGCATGGTTGTCGGGCGTGGTGTGCAGCAACCCCTTGCGGTGCCAGTTGTACGAAAGGCTGTAGAGCATGCCGACGCTGGGGAAATAGGGGTCGTCGAACGAGTCGTGTCGCAAGGAGGCATAGGGGCCGTCGAAGAGGTTGCTCTTGGCAAGCATGTCGCCGTCGATGGGCATCTCGACGCTGCTCAGCAGGTTGGTGCGGAGGTAGTGGTCGATACGATAGCCCAGTTGTAGGTTCATCCGGCGCCAGGGTGCCAGCGAGAGGTGGACGTCTGCGGAGGCGCGGTCGAAGTCGATGCGGAACTCGTAGGGCTCGACGCGGAACTCGCCGTTGCGTGCGGCCTGATACGACAGACGTGCACCGAGCTCTATGCCACGCCCGTTGCGCAACGTGTAGGCCGCCGCCACGCGGGTGTCCAGTCCCAGACGGGCGGTGAGGTCTATGCAGCTGCCTGTCAGGCGGTGGGAACCGAAACCGGCATGGAGCAGGATGGAGGCGTAGTCGCGCGAGTCGAAACGCACACTGGCGCCAAACTGGTTCTGCGGCGAGCGGAAGCAGTCGAACTGAACTGTATAGGCGGCGCTGTCGCCGAGGATTTTGTAGGTGACTTTCTCAAATGCTTTTGTGCCTATTATTGTCGAGATGGCGTTCTCGATCCAGACGGTGTGGAGCGTCTGTGGTTCCTTCTCCACTATGCCGAGCAGCCGGCGCAGGTAACGCTCCTCTTTCTCGCTTATGCCGCTGAATGTTATCTTCTTGATTGCTACGGGTGTTTTGCACAGGTCGGTTGCTTTGCGTATGTTCAGGCGACGGTGCTTGTTCTCGGGTTTCCCGTCGATGTGCAGGCGCTCTTTCAGCATCTCTATCTCGTCGGCATGCGCCAGTACGGCTTCTTCGCCACGGCGCAGCATGAAGTCGGACAACTCGGGTTGTATGTATATGTCGGTCGTTGCCAGCGCTTTGTCGTAGGCCTCGCGTCCCAGCATGTCGGTGGCCTGATAGACTACGTCGAACATCTTGCGCATCTGGTTGGCTTTGAGGGCCGGCGTGGAGATGTCGACGCCAATGATGTAGTCGGCACCCAGCTGGCGTGCAATCTCGGCGGGGAAGTTGCTGCGCATGCTGCCGTCCATCAGCACCATGTTGTTGGTGCGCACGGGTGTGAAAAGCCCTGGTATCGACATTGTGGAGCGCAGCGCCTGCACGATGTTGCCGCTGTGCCACACTTTCGGTTTGGCGGAAATCATGTCGGTGGCTACGCACACAAAGGGAGTGGGCAACTGCAGGAAGTCGCACTCGTCGCCGTAGCCTATCAGCAATGAGCTGAAGAGGTCTTCAATGTTGCGTCCCAGCACTATACCGTCGCGTAGCAGGCTGCGGCTGTCGTTCTCGGGTTTTAGGAAGTCCCAGCGGTAGGTGCCGAAGGGTATGCTGAGCTGGTACTGCCGGTCGTAGTCTTTCTGCTGCAGGGCGTCGAAACTGCGCGGATGGGTGTCGCGCAGCAGGTAGTCCCAGTCCTGGTTGCGGATGATGGCTTCAAGCTCCTCGCCGTCGTAGCCGCAGGCATAGAGCCCACCGACGAGCCCGCCGATGCTGGTGCCCATCACGAGGTCGATGGGTATGCCCTGTCGCTCAAGGTACTGTATGACGCGTATGTGTGCCGCTCCTTTGGCGCCGCCGCCGCTGAGGACCAGCGCCACGGTGGGCCGTTCGGCGCGGATGCTGTCCATCCGTTGACGGAAGCGCGCGAAAGCCACCGAGTCGCGCCCCTCGTCGATGCCGTAGCTGAGGCTCTCCTGAGCCATCAGACAACAGGGAAGGAACAGGAAGAATATCAGTAGCTTGCGTGCCATCAGACCAACGCTTTGAATATTTCGGTCATCGTGTCGGCCGCGCGGTCGGCTACATCCACCACGTCGCCACCGTCGTTCTGGCAGTCGTCGCCAAGGTCTTTGGCACAGTTGGTTATGACGCTCATGCCGAAAATCTCCATGCCGCAGTGGCGCGCCACTATCACTTCGGGAACCGTCGACATGCCCACGGCATCGCCACCCAGCATGCCGAACATCTTGTATTCGGCCGGCGTCTCATACGTCGGGCCTGTCTCGGCGACGTAGACCCCCTCGCGCAGTACCACGTTCATCTCGGCGGCCTTCTTGTGCGCCAAGGCTCTCAGCCGTTTGCTGTAGACGGTCGTCATGTCGGGGAACCGCACACCCATGGAGTCCAGATTGGGCCCTATCAGCGGGTTGGGCATGAAGTTGATGTGGTCGGTGATAATCATCAGGTCGCCAACGTTGAACGTCGGGTTGATGCCGCCGGCGGCGTTGCTCACCAGCAGGCGCTCCACACCGATGGCTCTCATCACGCGGACTGGCAAGGTGACCTCCTCCATCGTGTAGCCTTCGTAGTAGTGGAAGCGCCCCTGCATGGCCACCACCTGCGTGCCGTCGAGCTCGCCGAAGATGAGGTTGCCCTTGTGTCCTATGGCGGTGCTGGTCTTGAAGTGGGGGATGAGGTTGTAGGGGATGACGTCGGCTTTGTCTATCGATTCGGCCAGTTTGCCCAGGCCGCTGCCAAGGATGATGCCCGTGTGGGGACGTTTGTCGGTGTTGCGCTTCAACATCTGTGCCGCCTGCTCTATTTTGTCTGTGATGGTCATGTTTTATGTGTTTTGTTTCAGTATTTTAAGTTCAGTCCTCGCCCTTGAGGCGTTTTATCTTCTCCATTATTTCGGCGGCGCGTTCATAGTCCTCGTTCTCCTCGCATTGGCACAGCTGTTTCTCCAGCTCCTCCACGCTGGAGAAGGCGTTGCCGTTCCCTTCCTCCGGACGTTTCTCCTTGGGCGTGAAACCCGTGTCGTCCAGCACATTCTGCGCCATCTCTATGTCGGCTCCTTGACGCATGGCCAGCAGTATGGCGTCGCTGGCGCGTGCGTCGATATGCTGTATGTTGAAGCCGTCGCTTATATCAAGCGTGGCATAAAAGATACCCTCCTCGAAACGCTCTATCCGTACCAGCTTCAGCGTCAGTGCAAACTGCTCCATTATGGATGTTATCAGTTGGTGGGTCATTGGCCTGAGCGCCTGTTTGCCCGACAGTTCCAACAACAGCATCTCCGCCTCGTGCGAACCTATCATCACGGGCACCTTCCGCCGGCTCTCAGGCTCATAGAGCATCAGCACGAACATCGAGTTCTCGGTGAAACCCTGTATCACCTCTGTCGGGTATACTTTCTTGTAGTTCATCTCTTTTTTACTTTAAATCTTTGATTTTTAGTCTTTCCTCTCTTGTGCCGCCAGATAATCTGTCAGCTTGGCCACTGCGCGGCCACGGTGGCTGATGCGGTTCTTCACTTCAAGCGGCATCTCCGCAAAGCTCACTGCAAAGCGGTCGGGCATGAAGATGGGGTCGTAGCCGAAACCATCCTTGCCATAGCGCTCCGTCAGGATTATACCATCCACGCGCCCTTCGAAATAGCGTGGCAACCCGTTCTCCATCAAGCAGATGACGGTGCGGAAACGCGCGCTCCGGTCGCTCTTGCCCTCCATTTCGCCGAGCATCTTGTTGATGTTGTCGTCAAACGTGCAGTGTTCGCCGGCATAGCGGGCCGAGTATACGCCGGGGCGTCCTCCGAGGGCGTCAACTTCCAGCCCCGTGTCGTCGGCAAAACAGTCCTTGCCCGTCCGCTCATATACCCACTGCGCCTTCTGCAACGCGTTGCCTTCCAGCGTCTCAGCCGTCTCCGGTATATCGCCTTCCAGACCCATCTCACCAAGGCTATGGACAACCACTATGCCGTCCAGCATCTGCCTCACTTCCTGTAACTTATGCTTGTTGTTGGTCGCAAAAATCAGTTCTCTCATAATTAGTCCTTTTTTTCTTGTGAAACGTATTGTCCTCTAAAAAATTGTCCTCTCAGCGACGAAAAAAGCATCCATGCTTGTAATTCAATATTATTTATGTATCTTTGCAAAATCAAACAACGTCATCCTATAAACTCAATAAAATACAATAACTATGTCAAAATCAATCGCTATACTCACTGGTGGCGGCCCAGCTCCGGGAATGAATACCGTCGTCGCTTCGGTCGCCAAAACTTTTCTCCGCGACGGCTACCGCGTCATCGGTCTCCATGGCGGCTACAGCGCCCTCTTCACCGACTCCCCGCGCATGCAGGATCTCGACTTCCTCACAGCCGACGAGATTTTCAACAAGGGTGGCTCCATCCTGAAAATGAGCCGTTTCAAACCCACCGACGAGGACTTCGAGAAACGCTTCAACCTCAAGCTCTTCACCGACAACGAGATTAAACTCCTCGTCACCGTCGGCGGCGACGACACAGCCTCGACGGCCAACCGCATCGCCAAATTCCTTGAAAGCAAGCACTATCCCATCGCCAACATACACGTTCCCAAGACCATCGACAACGACCTCCCGCTGCCCAACTCGTCGCCCACCTTCGGCTACAACAGCGCCAAGGCGCAGGGTTGCGTCCTTGCCACCGCCGTCATGGAGGATGCCCGCACCAGCGAGAACTGGTTCGTAGTCAGCGCCATGGGCCGCTCAGCCGGACACCTCGCCCTCGGCATCGCCGGCGCTTGCCACTACCCCATGGTCATCATCCCCGAGTTCTTCAACAAGACCACCATCACTGTCGAAAAAATCGTCAACATGGTCATCTCGTGCATCGTCAAGCGCAAGCTCATGGGCATCAACTACGGCGCCGCCATGATTTCCGAAGGCGTCTTCCACAGCCTCAGCGACGACGAAATAGCCAAGAGCGGCATCCACTTCAGCTACGACGAGCATGGCCACCCCGAACTCGGCAAAGTCAGCAAGGCGCACATTTTCAACGATCTGCTCGAGCGTAAGGTCAAGGAGCTCGGCCTCAAGGTAAAGAGCCGCCCCGTCGAAATCGGCTACGAGATACGCTGCCACACACCCATCGCCTTCGACCTCACCTACTGCTCCCTCATGGGCATGGGCGTCCACACACTCTTCAATCAGGGCGCCACAGGCTGCATGGTCTATTGCGACCATCAGGGCACCGTCTCTCCCCTCTACCTCAAAGACCTCCAGGATCCTGCCACTGGCAAGATACCACCGCGCCTCGTCAACGTCAACAGCAACAAAGTCATGAGCTACGTCAACGACATCATGGACTACATCACCCCCGCCGACTACGACGCTGCCCGCAAGTACCTGCCCAACCCCGAAGCATACGACTTCAAGCGCATCCTCGAGTGGTAATCACTACCCCTCAGCTCTTTACATAAGAAAAAAGGAGACTCAGAACCCGAGTCTCCTTTTGTCGTTTGTCGTTTTTGTTTCCACAGATCCTGAATTTTCTCATTATCATTTCTTGCACCATTTTATTATTTTTTTTCGTCCTAACATAATTTCTCACCCTTTTTTGCGTTCTATATATTTAATGAATACATTTATTCCCAGTCTAAAAAAATAAACAATTAAACATCATTCCGCCGTCAGGCGGAACATATTTAAAAGATTTCCCAGCTCTCGCTCGCCCAAGCGGGCAGGCGTTTTTTCAGAATACAAATTTCAAATTTAAAATCCCTTCCCATGAACGTACACATTGTCCAGCATAACATCTATACCAACAACCCCGAAGAAAACCTGCATTGGATTATGGCTGAGCTCGACACCAAGGAGTCGCGCGACGCCCTGCTGACCGTCTTCCCGGCATGCACCCTCTGCGGCTATCCGCTCTTCGGCTCGGCGGCATACAACGACATACAGAAACGCGCACAGGCAGTCCTTCAGCAACTTATCCAGAACTCTGAGCACCGCGCTTTCCTCGTCGGACTCCCACTACAGGTGCAGGACAAGGGACTCTGCAACGCCATCGTCTTCGTTCAGAACTGCGCTGTCCGCGCCGTGGTCACCAAGAAGTACCTTGCCCCCGACGAGCAGAAATATTTTGTCCGCGGCGAGGGTGTGCAGACCGTCAATTTCCAGGGACAGCAAATAGCCATCGGCTTCTACGAGGACCTCAAGGAACTCACCAAGGGCCACGCCGACCAGCCGGACATGATTGTCTGCTGCGGATGCAACGTTTTCGACTACAAGAAGCCCTTCAGCATTCGCTACCGTATGCACAAGATTGTCGAGAACCTCAACGCCTCGCTCGTCTTCGCCAACCGCATCGGCGGCGAAGCCTCATACCTCTTCGCCGGTGGCTCCATGGCGCTCAATGCCGCAGGCTCCGTTCTCTGCCAGCTGCCCTATTTCGAGGAGGCAAGCCAGAGCGTCGACCTGCAGCTACTGACGGCATGCGACGACGAGAAACCCGAAGTCGTCGAACTCGTCTACAACGCTCTGGTCATGGGCATCCGCGAATACTTCGCCAAGAACGGTCTTCAGCGCTGTGTGCTCGGCCTCAGTGGTGGCATCGACTCCGCCCTCGTCTGCACCCTTGCCGTCGCCGCCTTAGGCGCTGAGAATGTGCACGGTATACTTATGCCTTCGCAGTACAGCACCGACCACTCGGTCAAGGATGCCGAGGATCTGGCCAACAATATGGGCGTGAAGTACGACATAGTACCTATCGCCGACTGCTTCAACGCTTTGCGCAACGCCATGAAGCCCGTTTTCGGCAATCTGGCCGAGGACGTCACCGAGGAGAACATGCAGGCCCGCGTCCGCGGAACCATACTGATGTCCTATGCCAACAAGTTCGGCGCCCTCGTGCTCAACACCACCAACAAGAGCGAGGCGGCTATGGGCTACGGCACGCTCTATGGCGACAGCTGCGGCGCCCTCTCGGTCATCGGCGACCTCTACAAGACAGAGGTTTACGAACTCTCCGAGTGGATCAACAACACTCAGACACAACGGCTCGCCCCCGACCACAGTGAGGTGATACCCTGGAACTCAATCCACAAGGCCCCCTCCGCCGAGTTGCGTCCCAACCAGAAAGACAGCGACTCGCTCCCCGACTACGCTGTGCTCGACGCCATCCTCAACCTACACATCGAGGAGCAGATGTCGCACGACGAGATTGTCGAGGAGGGCTACGACGCCGACCTCGTGGCACAAGTGCTGCGCAAGGTGCGTCAGAACGAATGGAAACGACTGCAGTTCGCACCGCAGCTCAAGGTCTCCTCCATGACTTTCGGCCTCGACCGTCGTGTGCCAATCTCATAATCAGCTGTCTATGACTCCCATCGAACTTGCCGAACAGTATGTCAACAACACGGGCATATCAATCTTCCTCACCGGCAAGGCGGGCACTGGCAAGACTACTTTCCTGAAGCGCATCGTCGCCAACATGCGCAAACGCTCTGTCGTCCTTGCTCCTACTGGCGTCGCCGCCATCAACGCCGGTGGCGTCACCATCCACTCTTTTTTCCAGCTCCCGTTCTGCCCCTACTTGCCCGACGTCAAGGAACTTGTCACGGAGTACCAGATGCCCGACAAGTACAAGTCGCTGCGCAAGGAGAAAATCAAGATTATACGCACACTCGACCTCCTCATCATCGACGAGATCAGCATGGTGCGCGCCGACCTCCTCGACGCTGTCGACATGACGCTACGGCGCTACCGCCACAACAGCCGCCCCTTCGGTGGCGTACAGCTGCTTATGATTGGCGATGTGCAGCAGTTGCCACCGGTCGTGACGGACTACGAGAAGCCCTACATGGAACGCGTCTACCCCTCGCCCTTCTTCTTTCATAGCAAGGCGCTCAAAAGTCTGAATTACATTACAATAGAACTTACGGAGATTTTCCGCCAGCAGGATGCTCTCTTCGTCAGCCTTCTTAACAATATCCGCGACAACCGTTTCGACCGACCGACGCTCGACGCACTCAACGCCCGCTACAAACCTGGTTTCAACCCCGACGACAGCGAGGGCTACATACGCCTGACCACTCACAACAGGCAGGCCGACAGCGTCAACAGCCGCAAACTCGCAGCCCTCGACTCGCAGCCCTTCGAACTAAAGGCTGCCGTCGACGGCAACTTCCCTGAGACCTCTTTCCCAACCGACGCCACGCTGACGCTGAAGAAGGGTGCGCAGGTGATGTTCGTCAAGAACGACAGTGGCGGACACGAATACTACAACGGCAAAATCGCCATTGTCGAAGGCTTCGACCCCGACGAGGGCGTCGCAGTCGTCGATTCCGATGGCAATCACATCGTTGTGCACCGCGAACGTTGGGAAAACATCGTCTACGACCTCGACGCCAGCACCAACCAGATTCGTCAGCGCATCGACGGCACCTTCACGCAGTTCCCGCTCAAGCTCGCATGGGCTATCACGATACACAAAAGCCAGGGCCTCACCTTTGACCGCGTAGTCATCGATGCCGCCGCTGCTTTCACCTACGGGCAGGTCTACGTGGCGCTAAGCCGTTGCCGCACGCTCGAGGGACTGGTGCTCGCAAGCCCCATCTCCGAACGCTGCCTCTTCGACAACGACGACATCATGCAATTCTGCCAGTCCTTCGACAAGCCCGAGGTAGCCGAGTCGAAGCTCTCCCTGTTCCGCGATGCCTATTTTGTCGAGATGTTCAACGACATGTTCGATTTCACTGCCCTCTTCCATTCTGCAGAACGTCTCAACGCCTTGTTCCAGCAGCACTTGTGGCGGCTTATCCCCGAACAGGCCACACGCATGGGCGAGCTTTGCAACGGTCCCGTCTTCGACCTCACCACCGTTGCCGAGAAGTTCCGGAAGCAGGTCGCCGATTTTCTCTCCTCGCATGTGGACGGCACCGATGCCCCATGGCTCAACGAGCGCATCGACAAGGCGGTCAGGTACTATGAAGCGCAGCTCGAGCAAATCGTCCTCTCCCTCGCTCCGCTGATTGAGGTGGAGATGAGCAACAAGGCGGTCGCTGCCGACTTCGACGACCTCACGTCCGAATTGCGCGACAACCTGCAACTCAAACTCTTGTGCATGCGGCGCGTGAAGGACAAGGGCTTCAGCACTGCTGTCTACAACTCTGCCAAAGTAGACTTCCTGCTCGACAAGGAGAAGGGTAGGGGAGAGAAAAAACAGTCCTACCGCAAGCGCGCCCCGAAGCCGAAGAAGGAGCCGACGTGGAAGGCCTCTGTGGCCCTCTTCAAGGAGGGTGTCTCCATCAACGACATTGCTGAGCGGCGTAGTCTCGCTTATACGACCATCACTACGCATCTACAGAAAGGACTTGAGGCTGGTGCCCTGAAAATCACTGACCTTATGACTTACGATGAACTCGACGAAATCCTCCAGTTCATTGAGGAGGAACAACCTGAATCGCTCAACGTCATGCACGACTATTTCGGAGACAGATACCAGTATTACAAGCTTCGTGCCGCCCGCAGTGTTGCCGACGGCACCGTCAAGGCAGGCTGATTGTCGCCCCGCTAATAATAAATATTGAAACAATCAAACAATCACCCCATTAACCCCATCAATCCATTACTCAATTCAAAATACTGAATAATAATCCCCATCTTTTGCTTGTTCAGGCGAGCAAAAGATGGGGATGGATCAGAATTTAAGAATTCAAAAACTGTTTACGCTTTGAATTTGTACTGCAGCTGCGACAGTTCTTCGTTTGCTTTCACTATCTTTTTCTTCAGTCCTTCCTTGTAGGCCTTGAATTTCTTCATCAGGGCCTCGTCGCTCAGTGCCAGAATCTGTGTGGCAAGGATGGCGGCGTTCTGAGCTCCGTTGATGGCGACGGTGGCGACGGGGATGCCGGGAGGCATCTGCATGATGGCGAATGTGGCGTCAAGTCCCTCGAGGACAGACCCTTTGATGGGTACGCCGATGACAGGCAATGCCGTCTCGGCGGCGATGACGCCTGGCAGCGCTGCCGCCATGCCGGCGCCGGCGATGATGACGCGTATGCCACGGCCCTGTGCGCCGCGCGCAAAGTCGCTCACCTCCTGAGGGGTACGGTGCGCGGAGAGGGCGTTGACTTCGAACGGAATCTCCATCTCTTCAAAAAACTGGCAGGCTTTCTCCATGACCGGCAGGTCGCTGGTGCTGCCCATGATGATGCTAACTATTGGGGTCATAATGTTTTTGGTTGATTGTTATGTTTAGGAGAACGTTGTTTCTTGTTATTTATTGCTTTTCTGGCTGTTTTTTTGGTCGTCGGACTTCGCGATTCTTGCTATGATTTGAAAAATAAAACAGATGTTTGTGCGTTAAGGTTCATAGATGATGACATATATGACAAATAGAGAAAGCCTTTCTGTGGTGTGGGATGATGTGGCCATACGTCTTGTGGTGTTCGATTTCGACGGCACTATCGGCGACACGCGGCGCAATATTGTCTTGACCATGCGTCAGGTGATGGAGCGCCTGCACATGCCAGTGGCAAGCGAGGAAAAATGTGCCTCGACGATTGGACTGCCCTTGAAGGACTGTTTCAGAACGATTTACCCCTCTCTGACTGATGATGGCGCTGAACGCTGTGCCGAGTGCTACAGAGAGCTCTTCTTCGCTAATGCCAAGAAGCTTGTCCCTCAGCTCTTTCCTCATGTCTTGGAGACTATGGAGGAATTGCGACGCCGTGGCGTGACGCTTGCCATAGCCTCGTCGCGCACCTCGCAGTCGTTGCAGGGGTTTGTGGACGACATGGGGCTCCGTGGTCTGGTGGCCATGGTGATAGGCAGTGACGAAGTGACGCACCACAAGCCTGATCCTGAGCCTGTCACGCTTATCCTCGACAAGCTCGGCTTCTCCGCCGCCGAGACGCTCGTCGTCGGCGACATGCCGCTGGACATCCAGATGGGGCATGCCGCCGGCTGCCACACATGCGCCGTGACCTACGGCAACGCTACTCGCCACGAGCTTCAGAACGCCTCGCCCGACCTCATCATCGACGATATGTCCCTCCTTTTGCCGGCAATGCATTCATTATAGCCTTGCCATGTCAATGATCCATGGAATGTAACTACAGATTTTCTTGTCGTATCGACGCACATTGTCAAGTTCCTTGTATGGACGTATGTCGCAGTGAATGAAGTGGTTGTCTTTGTTGTCTCGTGCGTCTTCTTTGCTTAGTGGCGATGGGTTTGACAGAGGATATTTGTCTTCGTAAGGCATGGCTTTGCGGTAGCCCATCAGCAGTTTCTCCATGTTCCAGCGGTTGTGTTCGACGATGGCAAGTTTTTCGACTTCTTGTTCCGTAAGTTGTTCTGTACTGGCGTCGAGTTCGTTGCGCAAGGCTTTCAGTATGTCCAGTTTGACAGCGATGCTTGCAGCACTGTACATGTTGGACCAGCGCAACGATACGGCTAATTGTAGCCACCGTTTCTCGGCATCTTTGACTATCGATTGACGGCTCATGGCGCATAGTACGCTCTTCTCGGGAAAGTCTGTTTCGTATAAGTAGTTGATTATTTTGGCACGCATCAACAGCTCTTCGTCGCAGAGGAAGGCAGTATCGGTCATGCCGAATGGGTAGATGTTAGCGTAGCGCCCTTTGCGATGCAGTGTCTTTGTCTCGCCGTCTGCGCTGTGGTGGTATGGAAAGTCTTTGTTTGCAATAAGACGCAGATTTGTAACCATGGCATCAGCATTGTCTATGCGGATGAATATGGGTACGTTGTTTTCGTATACCTTGTCGGGCATGTTCATTCCCATGGTGAAGTTTGTTTTCTGGTTTGCTGTGGCGAGGAAAATGGAGAGATATTCTTTGCCCGAGGCGCTCCATTTGTCAAGCATGCGCTGTATGTTTTTATTGAAGATGTCGCCTTTGATAAATTCGAACTCTGTGTCGAGGAACGAGTGGCTTGAGTAAGTGTCGCTATATCTTGTTGGTTCGTGTTCGGCATATTCTGTGTTGCTGTCGCTCATGTCCATGTAGTAGTATGGCTGTATGTCGAATAGGTTGCGGTGGCTGGTGATGAACATAGCCATCTCCTTGTCGGCGTTGAGTTCTATGAATGTGATGCGTGTCCTGATGCCTGTGCCATCATCACCGAAGTTGGTGAAGTGCAGTATGTGAGCGGCCTCTATGGCGGTGGCCACAGCGGCGTTGGAAGTGCCCACAAATACTATATGGACTCTTTTGGTGTCTGCGGTTGTGAGGCTTTGTGGAGCGCTGTCGCCGTAGAGGGTGGGGTAGGGGTACGACTGGCTTGTATCGCTCCCCAGTTGGTAGGTGCGTTTGAGGAGTATTTGTCGCGCCCATTCCACATGCACGTTGTATGGCATGAATTCGATGCCGAGGGCCGCTATGTCGGTGAATATTTTGGTGGTCTGGAATGCCTTGTAGGTGTCGAGGCTCTCGAACACGCAGGTGATGCGCTTGGGGAATGTGCGTTCCCCCAGTGTTTGGAAATACTTGCTGATGCTGTTGATGCATTTCACATTGCGCGCGTCGTGGTCGTCGCGGTCATGCTGGCCTGCCACAAATATTTCTATTGCATCTTCAAGGTGTATGTCCTTGTAGCTTGCCGTCGAGGTGCGCTGTCCGTAGTTGATGAACAGATGTTCCATTTGCTCGTCGGTGAGTGAGCGTTGCAGGCGTTCGTGTGCTATACGTGCGTCGAGGGCGGTAAGTAGCAGTATGTCGGTGTCTGGGTGTATGTTGAGGATACTTGTTATGATGGAGGGTACGATGTCGTCGTAGCCCATGATGACGTAATGGCCTGCGGTGAGATAGAGGATGTGGCCTTGGCGGTATTGTTCCACTCGCCGTTCGATGATATTGGTAAGTGTGGATATTATCATCCCTGTGAAGACGATGATGCCCAAAATATAGACTATGCAGGCGACGATTGCTGTCGGGACGGAGATGTCGATTTCTGTGTTGGTGTATAGGTTGGAGAAGGCATTGCTGTCAATCAATAGGTATAGAGGGAAGAAGAACTTGCTTATTCCTTTGTCGTCGCAGTATGTTTTCCAGCTATTGCCGGTGATGCTGAGCAGGAGGAATGACAGCGCAAACAATGCCACCATTATGCTTAGGAGGATGAACAACTGCATTCCTGTGTTGCCCGACAATGTTCGGTCGATGAATAATTTGATTCTTTTTCGCTTTGATGCCATTTTATTTGAGGATTTTTATTCTGTGAAGAATCTTTAATAGCAACTGAAAAACAAGTGTTGTACAGTCAGATTTCGACCGCTTATAATTTTGATAGTGATTTCAGTGTGTTGATATACAGGTTTGAATCTTTTTCTTTGAGGACTTGCAGATAGTTGTTGATAAACTCGGCTTCTTGCCGTCTCATGCATTCTTTTATTTCGGCTTCTTGCCGTCTTTTACTTTCATTTGTTTTCCATTTGAGGCTTTGGTGGTGCCACATAAGTATTGCAAATACTATCAGTGCTGTTGTCGCAACAATGCAACAACATATTGTTATAATACTATTCATCATGTTTTTTTTGTTTTTTATTTTTATGTATTGTCTGTATTGTTAGAACCGTACATACAAGGAATGGCAGTATGTACCAATGGGCGATTTTAAATGTTATTCTCCACACATCACCCTTTGTTGGTCTGTTGGGCAGCCATAGTGGCACATCGTTGAAATTTCTGAGTATCGGGACAATACCAGCAAGTGTTATTCTCGGATAAATAACTATGAATGCAAATATGGTGATTAGATATCCGCTGATTATGTATACCAGAGCCTTGAACCGTTGTTCATGATTCCATCTTCGTGTGAAGAGTTGCCATGCCATAAGTGCGATGAACAGAGAAAGCACTGCCCCGGCAAGGTGAGTGGGCAAGGCATTGACACAGAATGACCATATCGCATTCCATGCCTTGTATAAGAGGTGTTTGCTGGGATGAGGCTTGCCGTATATTTTGGTGTAATAGATAGTTTCTATTATACTCAACTCCTCAACAGAAGCGATACGGTCCGATCGCTCCAGATGGCTGAAAAAGTCTTTCTGCCCATGGGGAACAAGGATTGTTATGTTGTGACCAGAATAGTTTTTGAAGATGTCGTCGATACGTTCTCTGTTCAGTATCACAATCTCCTTGGCTTTTTTGTGCTGGTGTGGATGGCCTGTAATGCAGCGGTCGTATTTGAACTCAGGTGGCAGTGCCACATATCGTTCACGGTTGGTCTGCAGGAGCACTCGGTCTCCTTTGTAGAGGTCACCATGCCAGATATACAGCTCTTCGTTGGACTTGTCGAGTTTGATTCTGTCGATTTGAGGCATGGCGGTGGAGGTAATGATTGCCTCAATGCTGTCGCCGATTTCAATTAAGTCAATATCGAGAGAGTCAATCCTAATAGTGCCTCTTTCTACATAATAGGGCTGTGACTTACTGCCACTTTCTGGCTCTATGTTTTTATTTCCTTCTTGTCCGACCAGTGTTTGGTGATTGGCAGGTGTCTCGTTGTTAAAGTTGAATGCGCAAAGTTCAATTCGAGCCGATTCGTTCCACCATGCCTCTACGTTGTCACATTTTTGTATGTTGAAAGAATATTGTTTTATTGTGTCTATGGCGTCCAAGTGCAGATTTTTAATGTTGTTGTTACCTTGCCAGAAAGCGCGTTCCTCTATGACTTCAAGGTTGGGAAGGTCTATGGTCTGGAGCTGGGAATTGTAGAATGCATATGTTCCCACCCTCTTCAGCCTTGGGCTGTTGAGGTATTTTATTTTTGTACTCCAGGAGTTTTTTTTGTTATTGAAGAAAGCACTGTCGTCGATATTCTCCACGTAATCGAAATCTATCATGAATACTTTGTCGATGGGTACTTTCTTCTTTTGTAGGTATTCTTTAGTGATGGTTTTTATGTTGCTGTCGGAACATGTTAGTTTCACCATAATGGCGCTGTTGTCTAAATCAAGCTGTTTCGTTCTGGCCAAGTCAATTGTATACAGAGGTGTGGCGTTGGAGCAGTTGCTGATTTCATTTGTATCAAACAGTGCTTGGTCCTGAGCGGCTATGGCATTCCAATGATAGCTTGTGTCGTGCCGTCCTATCAGTGTGCTGTGGTTCCAGTGCAAATAATTGCTGTCGGCTGTTGCTATCGTCACTGTTTCAAGATGTTTGTATCTTCTGAATTGTGAAGGTGCTGTATTCGGCCGGTGAACTACTATGTGCGACAGATTTGGCAAGGACTCTTCCTTTGGTGTACCAATGGCGTACTGGTCACCTCCAATCACGAGCTCTGTGACATTGGGCAGATAGAATGAATTGTCGTAGAAAGTTACTGAGTCAAGCTTTAGGCTTGTCACCTCTGTATTTCCGTAGAAGGTGTATGGTAGCACTGTGCAGTGGCTCAGTTCAAGCACACTGTCTTCCACGACATAGCCCTTGAGACTTATGGCTATGGTGTCGTCGTGGGATATGGCTTTGGGGTCGAAGACCATGGGCTTGACTCCTATGCGAGGCTTGACAATCGGTAATGTAATCAGTGCGATTAAAATGAAAATGGCGGTTGAGAGGAACCATCTCCGGGCATGTCGTTCTTGACGTTTTTGGCGGTAATTGCTCATTGTCACTGCCAGACGGTCATGCAACAGCTCTATGGAGTTGCCGCTCTCCGAGGAGGCTGTGAGTAGTCTGTATGGGTTGTTCTGGTCGCGTAGGGTGTCGATGGCGGCACGATGCATGGGTGGTATCTCCTCGTCCTTGACAAAACGTCGCCGGTCGCCGTCGACAAAGGACTCTTCTATCCACTTCATGGTGCGATTGCTGATGCCTGATATGGCGGTGGTGTAAAATTTCATTATCAGGTCATCGTCTTTGGTCATGGCCTCCAGGTCTTTGAGGGTTATAGGACTGTTGGCGGGGGATTGTGAGTATTTCGATTCGTATGCCTGACTACAGGCTATGGAGAGCAGTATGGTTGATATCTGCCCATCGGGGCTGGCCTGACGGATTAAGAAGTCGGCAATTTCCTTCTCTTTTCCTTTTTCGAAATTGACGCCACGCTCCAGGATGATTTTTTCGGCATTGACGCGGTTGAGGGGGCGCAGACGGTAGCGCTCACGTTTCATGTTGTCGATGTAGTGCTGGTCCAACATGTCCTCAAGCAGACAAAGGTCGTCCTCGCGCATGCTCAGCAGTATGCGGAAGCGTATGCGGTAGGGGGTGCCGTCGATGAGGGTGGCGTCCTGCAGGGTGTTGCGCAATTGCTTGAGGAGGAGCACTGCGTCGGCGAGGTCGTCGTCCGTGTGCCGTTTGCGCAGCACTTCTTCGAACTGGTCGATGATGATGACTGGTATGGTGGTTTTGCCGTCTGCTTTTTTGAAGCTGTGGTAGGCGAAGTAGTCCCACAACGCTTCTTCGTTTTGAGAAGCTTTCGGCAGGTCGGTCGACGGCTGGGCGTATTCCTCCAAACTGTCGATTATCTGTTGGTGGTATGCCTTGTGTTCTGGTTTGTTGTCGAGACGCAAAATGACGGGAGTGTAGCCTTTTTCGCTCAATTGCCAGGCCAAACCGGCACGGATTAATGAGGATTTGCCTATTCCGCTGCGCCCATAGAGTGTGGTTATGACGTTGCCCTCGACGATGCGGAGCAAATCGTTGACCTCATTGTCGCGCCCCAAGAAGCTGTCTCTGTCTTTTTCGGTGTATGGCACGGGGCCGCGCCAGGGGTTGGATGATGCTGTTTGTCGGGTGTTGCAGCTCTTGTTTTTCGTCATGGCTTGAAGGGTTGTGGTGTTGTCTGTATTAGTGCATTTGTGTGACTATCGTCGTAAGGTCGTCTATTATATTGGCGTCGTCCGTGTCCGCCGATTTGAGCGATATGTCGTTGGCACTCAGATTCATCAGTTTTTTAAACCGATTATGGTATTCGCTGCATCGGTAGTCGTATGCGCCTATAATGACGGGCCTTATCTGCTTTTTCGATTCGATGGCATGTCGCCACTCCTCGTCGATATAGAAATGGTAGCCTTCGTCGCCGGGTTTGAGGAATGAGGTATTCTCCGCCCGATTTCTCAAATCTTCTGCTACGGCTTGTGTAAGTATGGGCATGAATATGGGGCATGCGTCGATGCTTTCTTTTATTTTTTCGTTGTATTCGTCCCACGTGTGCAGTGCTTTGTGGTCTAACCAAACATTGAATCTTTTGGCAGTGAGTTTTGTGAACCAACGATATACATTGTTGAAATCTTCCGATTTGTAGGACAGGAATATTCCTCCAGCCCCATTGCGGCGCCTTTGCAACAGGACTTCGAGATTGTCTTTGTTGGTGATCAGTAGGTTCATCCGTCGCATGAGGCGTCTTGAATCGGTGTCTACCAACACTTGTTCGCGTTTCAGGTAGTCTATCAAGTTGTGGTCGCTTTCGGTGGCGCAGGTGAATGCCACGGTGCCATCTTTCAATCGTTCCTCTATGCCACGTAGTGTGTACCACAGAAAGCGGAAGCGCCAGTCGTCGTGACGACAACCTATGGAGATGATGGAGTGTTTATAGATGATTTCGTCGAACAGTTTTTTTGTGTTTTCATTCTTCATCTGGATGTAGTCAGTGATGGCCTTTATGGCCTCGTCTTCGGTGAACACGAATGGGTCGATTCTCGAATTTTTTTTTCTTATTCTGCCATAAAGGTATATGAGTGATACGGGTTTTTCGATCATTGGATTTTCCTGATAATTATTCCAATCATTGATAAAACTGGTAACTTCCTGTATGTTCATGAAATTGTATACTTTGACCGATCCGTAAGAGGGCATGGTTTTAAGTTTCAGTTCGAGTAGATTGTCCACGCATGTTGTGAGTATCACCTTGAATTGGTAATTTTTCAGAAGTTCCACGAGTGATGGCTCCAGATTGTCCATCAGTTTCTTTTTTTCCTCTATTTCAAGATTGCGCCAGAATTCTATGCAATCGTTTTTCTTGTCTTGGATTGCTTTCAGCCACTGTTGTTCTGTTGTTGGTCTTGATGACCGGTCGTCGTAGCGCCTGTAATTGTCGGCCAACTTATTGTATATATAGTACATTATGTCGCCAGTGCCCTGCGTGAAGATTGTTTTGTCTTCGTTGTTCAGTATGGCTTCGCTGCCTATTAGTAGGATAGGGTCCTCTTTTTTGAAAAGCTCAGTTATTAGTTGCTGATTATCTTGAACATCCCTGTTGGCTATCTCTTCATCAAGTAGTTCGTCAATTGTCGGTATTTTATTCATGTGTTTATTTAATATTCTTTGATTGTCATTTTGCCATTGTGAAAGGTGTATCGTGTCCTGTGTTCGGCGTCAATGATGGAGTTTTTTTCAAACAAATCCAACGTTATTCCATGGGATTGGAATGAGCCCAGTGTGTCGCCATTGAAATTGGTGAAGGTGTAAATACTGCCTTTTCTGCTATATTGCATCAAGATTTTTTGGTCGCATAAGACATGGTAGTACGACATGGGCACAATCAAATGACCGTTAGTGTCGATGACGCCCCAATGAACCATATCGAAGGTCGCGGGGCTTAGCTTCGTTGTATCACTGAAGGATAAGGCATTTTTAAAACCGTAGGTCAGTTCGGTGCCTTCGGTGTTCATCACCCCGGTTTTGCCTTTTCTCAAGAACGCCATTTTCTTTGTGCCGGTAATCTCATTGATGTAGTCATAACCGTTATTTATTTCTTTTCCAGCCATGTTCATCAGACCCCATTTGTCTTCTTTTTGGAACAGTATTAGCCCGTTATTTAGCAAACAAATGGACTGATATCTGTCTTTGGCACACCATTTTCCAGATGCTTCGAAGGGAATAATTACTGTTTCGATGTATCCAAAATCCGAGGCTTTCTGATAGTATACTTCGGCAAGGTTTGCACTGTCTGGCATTATTGTTGCAAAATTCAGGTCTCGATTTTTCCCCACGACTGGTAGTGAAAGTCTCGCCTGACGTTGTCCGTCTCGGTTATAGATCGTCAGGCGTTTGCCGTTGAGTGCGTAGATGTATTTCTCTCTAAGGAACACGGTGTCGTTTTTCGCTCGCACAATGTATCGTGCTTTACGGTCTATCACACCCCACCGCGGACGACCGTTCCTGTCCATTTTTGCTACCATGGCCAGTCCATCCTTGAATTCATAAGCTTTATCATATTGATAGTTGATCACGACACGACCTGCGGAGTCTATGTAACCAAATTTATCATGTGGGCGAACTCTGTCTCCTATAAATCCACTGGTATCGTTCCAGTTTACGCCTGTAAGTATATATTTTTTTTCAGAAGAGTCGAAAACAAAGTTTAACGTATGCTTTTTAGGCTCCTGTCTTGGAAGAAGCATCCCATCGTCAGGGTAATCGTCATCTGCCAGTCTCGGTGTAGACTTTACAGATAAGAACGTTAGTATTAATACCATGAGGACTATTGGCGGTGCCAACAGTCGTAGCAGTTTCATTGTTTTGCTTTCAGTTCTCTTCATGTTGTGAGATGAATAAGTTTTGTGTTGAATGTGTATCTGTTGTGGTAATTCGTTGTCTGCATGGAACCAGCAACAGGATGTCGGTTATTGTTTTTTGGTTATAGAGAAACCTTCGCTGATTATTAGGCGCAGAGTTTCAAGGCTGGTGTTGCGGTCGTAGACTTTCTCACTTTCAGGCAGTTCGCTGTAGGGGATGAGGCATGGATGTCTCTTGGCGTCGTCGTCACGTGTTTCGCCGTATGTCCAGCCCTGTGCAATGCGTGTGGCGGCCCACACCTCGTGTACGTTTTCGGCCATGCGTTCGGCGAGTGCCATTAGCTCGTCGGACAGCACAACGTGGCTGGTGTCGGCAGGATGGGGTATGTAGCCGGTGCCTTGTGTGGGAGTGGCAAAATAGCGTGTCTCCAGCTTGTCGCACAGCGCCAGCAACCAACGGGCGGCATAGTGGTGTGTCATGACATGGCAAGTGTGCAACGCGTTGACAAGCACTGAGTTGTAGTATTCGTGTACATCTTTGCGGTTGCCTCCTGTCAGCCTTTCGCCGAGTGTGATTTTCGTGGCGTCGGCAAGCAGAACGTCTATGCCCATGAGGGTGACTGGCCGGTGCTGCTGTCCCAATAGATTGGTGTGGCAAAGATGACGCAATTCGTCGGTTGTGCGTTTCAGTGCATCAGTGAAATCACTGTCAGTGGCCTCACTGTCAAGTTGAGCAATTATTGCGCTTTCAATTGTAGGTACTCGACTTCGCTCTTTTTTCGACACCTCAACAAAATCTGAGAACACTGAATGACGCAACTCGCGAGTGCCGTCGTGGTCTATTGTGGACCCTTTGCCGGCAATGATGGCGGTGTATTTTTCTTTCAGTGCTTCTATAGCAGCTATTGTTGCCTGATAAGGGCTCGACGTATCGTAAATAATAGGGATTGTAATAGTATCAAACAATTCCATGCGTGTTTTGGATTAATGGTTGAACAATTTGATGTGTAAAGAAAAAATTTGTATTATTGTGTTGAAAATCAAATGATGGAGCAGTGGAATGTACATCTGTTGTAATTTGCAAATTTACAATATTTTTCTGAATAGTAGTAACTGAGGTTTTTATGCTTTTGACGGAATACAACTATTGCTTTTTGAGAGCAATGCCGTTTTCTCTCCATCAAATTGTCCGCCAATCCATCTTTTCGACTGTATGGGCGATTTTTTTTGAAAAATGTTTGTACTTTTGCAATTGCAAACAATATATATATTGTATTGCAACGGCAAGAAATACAATAATATAAATAATAAAAAACATGAAACAACTGATAGAATGCGTACCCAATATAAGCGAGGGGCGCGACATGAATATCATCAATCAGGTCACCGCCGAAATCGAAAAGGTGGAGGGCGTCAAACTGCTTGACGTGGACCCGGGTGCTACCACCAACCGCACGGTCATCACCTTCGTAGGCGAGCCTGAACAAGCTTGCGAGGCCGCCTTCCGCGTCGTCAAGAAGGCCGCCGAACTCATTGACATGCGTCAGCACCATGGCGCTCATCCCCGTCAGGGCGCCACGGATGTCTGCCCGCTCATCCCCGTGAGCAACATCACGATGGAGGAGACTGTCGAATACGCTCACCGTTTGGCAGAACGCATTGGCAACGAGCTGAATATCCCTATCTACTGCTACGAGAATGCCGCCAAGCTCCCCGAACGCCGCAACCTGGCTTACTGCCGCACCGGCGAATACGAGAGCCTCTCGACACGTCTGGGCAGCGAACAATGGAAGCCTGACTATGGCCCCAACGCGTGGAATGACCACGTGGCTCAGACCGGCGCCACTCAGGTCGGCGCACGCGACTTCCTTGTCGCCATCAACTATAACCTCAACACCACTAGCACTCGCCGTGCCAATGCCATCGCCTTCGACGTGCGCGAGAAAGGACGCCCGATGCGCGAGGGTGGCAAACCCTCCGGCAAGCCTATGAAGGATGAGAACGGCAAGACCATCATGATCCCCGGTACACTGAAAGGTACCAAGGCAATAGGCTGGTACATTGAGGACTACGGCATCGCTCAGGTCTCGATGAACATCACC
>Ga0310694_10001367_pt1 | contig 27912 bp, 41 predicted proteins | sample 174DNAGHGhighgp2_FD_203884 | JGI IMG/M metagenome (GOLD analysis project Ga0310694, IMG submission 203884) | Sheep rumen microbial communities from Palmerston North, Manawatu-Wanganui, New Zealand - 1742 DNA GHGhigh gp2 (v2) (version 2) | ecosystem: Host-associated > Mammals > Digestive system...
TCAGTCGCAATTAAACCGAAGTCGCACAAGGCTTCATAGATTCCTATAATTCCGATTGTGCTATATTGTTTATTGAAATCGATAAGTCCATAGGTGTAATTCGGTAGTAGTCCCTTCTCGACGTTTCGGTGTATGATATCGCGTTGCACAGCTAGAACCTCGCAACAGCGAAGTGTTCTCATAGCCAGAATTTCCATGAACTTTTCTACGTCATGGTTAGCCTCCAAGGAAACACGACGAATATTAATAGTATTAACCTTGACCGAACCAATAGAAAGGGCTGTACCACCAATTGAATTGATAAACCCAGTAAGCTTCGATGAATCAGACAGAAGTCGGCAATTGTGAGTAATGATACCGCTTGGAAGGGTAAAATACGGTTCCTTTTCGTTTTTCATTTCAAAACAATAACAATATTCATCCGTAGGTTTAACTTCTTCTATTGATTTTATTTTGAAATACATGGTATTATTTTTTACTATATATACATCTTTTAGAACCCTTCTGTTAGTAGATTCATACCAACGAATACACCACAGCGGAAAGTTTCGATTATATTTTTTACCCTTGATTTCCGTTTCGCCGGTTCTATCTACAACGTCAATTGTCGTGTTCATACCGAGAGATGTAAAAATTGCATCACCGGTATCTATCAATTTTTTAGAGGTGGTATATATGCGGTTGCTGTTTCCACCATCCGATGCATACCACCCATCTACAATCCCCCGCCTAAATCTTTGATTTTCTGTAAGAGCAGACATATCAAACTCTTTTATATCTGCGTGGGTTCCATGTACATAGGAAAATATAAAATCGTATACTGCGGCAGACGAAAATCTTACAGTCATTAATTTTCCTTCCATGGTTATCCCTACATTTATGTTTTCCCCACTTATTTGTTTTAACGCTCGACGTATAGTTTCCAAATCTTTACAGTTCGACTCATTTAATGATAAAGTTATCTGCGTTGAACCCCTACTATTTTGGTGTTCTCCCCTACTTTGCGAGCCATCACCGGCGTATACACCAATTAAAAACCCTTCTTCATACGTTAAATTGTGTTCGGCTTCTCTGACGGAATCCAAAGGTCTGGTATTAAACGCGATATAATCATTAATTGTTAGTTTATCGGTTCTTTTTTCGCCGTCGAGCGTAACGTTAATGTGATTATCAGTTGCAACGAAATTCTTACCATTAACAGTTTTAATTAGATATTCCTTTCTTCCGGGAAGTCGTATGCACCTAGCTTTAACCCACGAACCATTATGAAAAACTTTTGGATTATTTTTATTACCCTTAGCCGGAAGTTCATAAAAATCTTTTATGGACATCATTTTGGAGCCAAGTTCGGTTGTTCTTACTAATACCGGTTGATTTGCATCGAAACAACAATTCGAAAAAATTGATACATCATTGGCGTTCATGAAATTAGAATCATACCACTTGGAGTTGTGGTCGGAACACCAATGGGCGAACTCTTCATCTACGAACTTTCCGTCCTTATAAAGGAGGGCGTAGGAAAGAACCGGGAATGTCATCATATTCTTCGACCGAATTTCAGAAACAACCTCCATAAACACCTTCTGGTGTTCAATCATGCCCTCAATATGGTCAATTGCACACTCGCCATTCGGGAAAACACGACCACCAAAAAGTTCGGTAAGGTACTCCCGGTCCATAATGGAAACGTTTGTAAATGCACATTCGACGATGCGCATATGGGGCTGGTTGATATCATAAATGAACTTCTGGAAACACTGACGCCGGTATGTTTCTGGGTCTTTCAGGTAATATCCTTCCTTTACATCCTTATACCAAAAATAATATGTGTGGTAAAGAAGGGTGGGCAAGCCAACAGCGCCGGATGTTCGGTTTGCATTCCACGAAACAAACTCACAAACGTGGTCCATAAATGTCGTTAAATGTTGGGCTGGAGGGGTTTTAAACTTATCTATGAAGAATAATCCCTTAACCATCAAATCTTCCAAATCGTACGCGAAACAATAAGGCTTCTGGCTCGCAGAAGACGAATCATGCAGGTGAAAAGCCCCACTCCATTCGTTTTCCAGCCACTTTTCGGCTTCAATTAGACCATATTTTTTAGTGATTTCATAGAAAATCTTGTTATATGACAGCAACTTTTGGTGTGGCTTCATCATATCACCAACCAGGGTGTTGATATCGTGGGTAGCGGAATTGGCGTTTGGGTCGATTGTAACGTCTGCTACCACCTTAGTATCAACGAAATTGTCGATAAAGTCTGTAAAATTTAGATTGGAGTTGTGAAATCCGTTAATTTTCTCCATCTGTTCGCCATACTTGGCTCGGTTCTTATTCATAGCCGCTACAAACGGCTGGTAAAGTTTCATGTTAATGTCCATAAGTAATCCTTCGATAAAAAACCCGCCCTTCATCGGCGGGATTTGTTGTTTTCGCAATCCTATTTAGCTGTAAAAGTCTCAAAGGCAGATAACAAGTCTGTTTTTTGCTAAATCGTTGAAATTCAATTAGTTGCGGTTTTATCCCTAACCCATCGAATGGCTTGCGAAAAATCCAGTGGACCGGCATTTCCGACCATCATCGCCGGTGCCGAAATTATTCCTAGATTCTTCATTTCTTCGATATCTGTGACAACATCGAAATCTATTCCGGCGGCCTTAAGCTTACCTTCCAAAATTCGACATTTGGGACAACCAGTCGTGTAAAGAGTGATTTTTTCGTCCATTATTTTTCTCCTAAAAAGATTCAGCGACATCCAAACCGGGAAACATTCCCTTTAATCATTTTGTTAATCATTGTTTTCCTCTTCATCTTCGTCGGAATTCCCGGTTATAGCCATTATCAGGTCTTCGTACATCCGGGCTTCCCGTTCACTAATGTCTAAATCTCGTTTTTGTGTATCATCCGTTTTTATTTCGTCACGTTTCTGACGCTTTATATACCTTACCTTACCACACGGTCTAGCCATATCCGTTAACGCCCTGTACAAAATAGGCATATCCGACTTATCAGACAATATACCAGAATTAAAAACCTCATTAATTACACGTGCATTAACAGATGACGTCATCGATATCCATCGATTCAACATAAAGGTAGATAAATCCAGGTCTTTCCATTCACGGTTCTGGTCGAGCGTTCTTGACTTATAATTACATATGTCGTATACAACATCGTAAATCTTCATAAGGCACCTATGAGTTAATATCTGTTATCAGAATCTGAAGCTCTTGCTGGAGCATCGTGGCTTGCATGTTCCTAAATGACTTCTCAATTCCCTCGTGCATAGCATCAAATGTATCATTTGGTATTTCGACGTGAGATACACCATAATCTTTTCCAGACTTGCAATGTGGGTCGTCCAGATAAAGAGAACAATACAATATTCCAATGTCGCGCGTTACTTTGGCTGCGGAAACACCAACAATTTTATTATCTTGAATGGTAAATTTCATAGGGTCGCCACCCAACGCCTGGTCACAGTATTGAGAAAGCGTACCGGCCATTACACTCATAAACATCCAGCGTAAGACAGAAAACCGCTCGGCGTCCGTATGTGGTGTCACAACTATCATATTCAACGTTTTGTCGCAGATTAACTGGTCTCCATTTGTAACCGGTACTACGCTACTGCCAATTGACGTGAATATACCACCACTAACATTACAATTACTAGACGCTAACAACTCTATAGCAGGACCGATACTAAAATCGTCCGAATAATTAAACATCGTTTGATTAGTCTTCATTCTTCATACCTCTTTTCAATGTCTCTAATAGTTTTTTCTTGGCGTCATCACCGGTATAAGAATATTTGACAAACAATTGCCACGGTAATTCATTCAACTCCCGGTCCACGCATACCTCGTTTATGTCCTTATATTTTCCGAATGCATCCGGCCATATAAAAATCCTACGACCGTCCCTGATAAGAGAAACATACTTGGCTAAGACTTCACGGTTGCTACGAAAATCATTATCCAGCACCCAAATCTGTTCGTGTCCGAAATACGTGTTGAGTTGATTGGTCTGAAATTCATTTGGGGATAACCCGGCCATCGACACTCCGTTTTTCACGAACGTGGCATCTATCGGCCCTTCCGTGATAAACAAATACGGTAGAGAATTATCAACGTTTTCAATCCCAAAAACAGATTTGGTTGCATCACCCTTTGACATGTATTTCGGTGATGGGTCGTTATCGAAGAGTTTCCGGGTCTGATAAAAAATGACCCGGCCGGTAAAATCGAGAAATGGAATAACTAAACGGTTCTTATGTACATAATCATCAATACATGCCCCATATTTTACATGATAAGGAGCTTTATCCAAACGCCGAGCTGTTACATATTGTAACGCTTTAATAACAACCTGATTATCTACATAATGGTCGGTTTGAGTCTTATCGTCGAGTGTTACGGTTCCATACGGAAGGTCTGGTCTAAATACACATTCGTTTACTGTGCGTGGCGTTGTTGTTACGTCCTCGACCGTGCAGTAATCGTAGTCACTTAGCTCTGACATAATCTCTTTGTATGTTTTGCCAGAGACTTCCATTATCCACTTAAGCGGTTTCCACGTTTGGTTGCAGTTGTGACAAATTAGGTAATCGCCATTGGGAATATAGAACAACCTGCGCTTTTTACCCCAGGAATTGCCTTCATGACACGAAGGACAAGAACCATTGAGTATGCCATTATTTCTCACCTTGGCAAACCCGGCGTAGCGCATGAAATAGTCTTGGATAAACTCTCTTGGTAAATTCACGCCAAATAGTATAGCACAAAGTTATCGCCGGGTCAATGAAATTATTATAGTGAAATTCGAAACGTACTGGGAATTTTGAGTCTTCGACCACCAAAAAATGGCGATACCGTCTCGTCTAGTGTTTGCATATGTTCAGCGATTGGTTTTATAGGGGTAAATAATGGGTAACGCTCAAAAATTTTATTAGTAAAATTCCCATTCAATCTATCCTGAGATAATTCTTGCTCGAAAAGTGATGCGGTATTTTTTAAAATGGTATCATCTACGAGAAACGTCTTAGTGGATTTTTGGCATTGAATCCAATATCTACCAGAGCTAATAAAACACATTCGTTTAAAAATGCTACCATCCTTCAGTTTCATGTCGCGTATAAAATCTTGTACGTCATGGTGCGGTTTTATACATACATGCTGATTGGACCCAAAAAGGTTCAAGAAGTCCATTATGTCTATTATACCGGTAGCAAGTTCCTGTCCATTTTCGTCGGGATGTTCAAATACATAGTCATCTTCCAAAAATAGTATGTATCCGGTTTCGGATTTTGCTTTTTCATACGAACACCTGAAGCTGGAAACGTTTCCTGGAACTGTCGTTGTTGCTGTATCTATCACGGCGCCGGTACTCGAAAATACCTGATTTACAAAATCGATTGTTGATGATGAGCAGTGGTCATATATACAACACACCTTAACTGGAATATTCATTTTCACCGCGTCTTTGATGTGTTTTGATAATGACGACGCCGAAGATTTTATGCAATCTAATTTCGTTTTATAAAACTGCCTACTGCCGTTTACGCACGGGACAGAGTCGCATACTCTATACAATATTACAATTCCATTAGACATAAAAATACCTAATTATCATATACCTCATAACCGGTCTTAGTCTCTGTTATCGGCCGTCCGGGAAAGAATTTTTCTTGTAGCGCTTTACGGGCCTTGCATCGTTCGTAATTTGACCGGTCAACATCTGATGCTTTACATGAGTCGGTCTTAGCCTTATCCACCCACTCAAATGTTTTTGTGTTAGCCTCTACCAGATTTTTCCATTCCTGAGAAGCGGTGATTTCATAGAACTTTGGTTCTCCAATCTGCTTTTCTATATAACCAGCATATTCATTAACCTTATTCTTCATACTTGGGTTTTTTGACTGTAGAAACTTCACCTCAAGTATTGCGAGGAAATCAAACGCATATGCTTCGTCGACGGGCAATAATATCATAACTTTCTCCTATTTTAATATTCGTCGGCCATTTACATACTTTATTGGTGGGTTTTGGTTTGGAAAATATGAGCATGGTATATCCGGCGAAAATTCGTGTATAATGTTTGGGTGTCCTAGACCCACCGCAATCCAATAAAATACTGTACTATTCACAATTACAGTAGAAGCAGCCGCTATTTCTTTCGCCGCATCCAGCGCATTATGCACCGGCGCAACCGGTGGACAATGTCCAAATGCGTCTTTATATACAGCAGCCTCAAAATCGGTACCAATAAACCGTCCGTTTTTGAGTATGCTCTTCTCCAATCCTTCGTATAATATATGTGAGCACTGAAAACGCGTACTTCTGGCTACTACTATACCATGCCGCGTATCGTTGACAAAAACCGACAGCCACGGTCCCTTATATCCAAACTCAAGACCGGCGGCAATCTGTTGAAGAAAGACAAGGTTGTTGTTTGTCTTTTTTTGTTTGTCTACATTCATAAAATGAATGCGAAAAGCGTTTAAATTAATGTCTATCTTTGTATCCTTTTTCCATTTTACCACATCAGCAACGTAAGGTTGACATTTAAGTAAAGGATATAAAAAATCAAACCCGTGGTCACGTATTTTCAATCCATTACCCCTGGTTTGTGTTCGAATAACATTTGAAATTATTTCTGGATTGGCCTCGAATCCGCCGGTCGTATCAATTACAATTACAGCTTTTGCCTTATCGCGCTCACAAACCTCTTTAACTGCACACATACCAGCAATCAGGTCGCCCATATCTCCGCTATGCAAAAAAGTTACTGTCTTTTCCATATATTAATACCAATCTTTAGTATTTAAAACCAAAAAACCCGGTGTCAACTAGGTTACATTGGTACCCAGACATTTTCGTCGTTGCCATTCAATACCTGTATATACGATGCCAGTTGATTTCGGCCGTTTTCATCAAAATACCTGGCTATTTCTTCGGTCACACCATCGAAATCATTGTCTTTTTCCGGTTCATAATGAGCCCGTATTAGACTCATTACAAATTTGATAAGTTTTTCTTCGTTCATCATATACCCCGGTCAATACAAGTTATGTTTCCGAATAAATGCTCCAGCTTCGTCAATCAGTTTAAGGGAACTATTGTAAATCTCATCAACCTTGTCCATCCGCCCTCTCTCATAGAAAGAACGAATGTGAGACGACTGATTGATAAACCAGCACATCAGTCTGGCACACTCATGTGCTTCCGCACCGGAATACTTGTGAAGAGTTTCCCAGAGATTGTCCATTCTTCGGCAAATGTCTTCTATTTCTTCCTTAGTTTTCATATCTTAATCCTCCACCAAGGATTTGAAATTGACAACGCCAGTAACAACGCCGATTACCAAGAATATCAAGGCATGGGAGTTGTTACCATCTTGAAAATAATGATAGGCGGAAAACAGGCAACCGATACTGCCAGCAAAAGCAATTCCGTATATAATCTTAAAAATCTTCATCGTCTTAATCCTCCGTCTTCTCAAACTTCTCCTTTAGCCTCTCATACTCGCGTTTCTCCCATTCAAGTTTTCGTTTTTCCTCGGCCTTTCTCTCCTCTTCAAGCCGCCTTTCCGCCTCTTCCCGGCGTTTTCTCATTTCGTCCTTGATTTCGTCATCTGTCATGAAAAAGTAGTTTTTCGGGATTTCATACCAGTCGTGGCCGCAGTCCGGGGAATGGACACAGATGATGATTGTTCCGTTTTCGTCGTCTTCAATTCTCTCTATTGTTTCGTGCGAAGTGATATCCGTGCAAAGAGGTGCGATTTTCTCAACCACCTTTTTGACCTTTTCATCAAGCTCGAAATAACGGTCAAGTTCGTCTTGGGTCAAATGTTCCATATCGTTATCCATAATTAGTCCTCCTCTACTTTCTTCGACCTTCCCAGTCAGTAAGACACTCTTCCCATGAATAAGCATAAACCTCACAAGAGCAGTTGGTGCATCTTATGAAAAAGAGTGGGTCGTCATCTTCGTCAGGTCTCCATGTCGCATAGGCTTCATCACCGCAACAAGGACATCCTTTATGTTCTTTCGGGTTGAAAGACTTGACCTTCTCTTGAGCTAGTTTCTGTGCTTCGTATTTGGTCATTACTAATCCTCATATTGGAAATAAGTAAGTGTCACGACGCTCCAATTAGTTTTTTGTTGTCGCGCTTGACTTGCTCTATGGTTTCGGAGACTGAAAACTTCAAATCTTCCAATCTGGCCTTGATTGTGCAGATTTTCCTTTCACGGATTGAAGTATTTACCGCAACTTGACAATCATGTTCGTAATATTTGATGTTCCAGATGAATTTCTCAAATTCCTCACAGGCGGTTAAGAATTTTTTCAACTGACAAATCTCGGAAAGAACTTGTTCCTTTGTAAGTGTGTGTTCCTTTTTTCCGACCGGCGCTTGACTTGCGTGTGATGCTTTTCCCATGTGTTAATCCTCCCACTGGAAATACGCCAGAGTCATGGCATCTGCCTTGAGGTTATCTCCAAGCCAGGGCATCTTTGACCGATTGAACGAAGGTGTCATTATATGGCATCCGTTCTTTGTTGGAACTTCAAAAATCTCACTCCCGGAGCGAGTTTTGGTTTCATCAACCAGCTTTGACATCTCGGCAATCACTTTGTCCTTGATGTCAATAAGTTTAGTGAATTTAACATAACTGTATTTTCCATTGCTAGGATAATTGTCAAGTAATCTAACTGGACATTCAATTTCGGTGTCATTGTCAACATCAAGTGTCCACCACTTGTAGTCGCTGATGTGGCAACCACAAACGGCGCTTCTGATAAGATGGTCATAGCGGACATTGGGATTGTCCACCTCGTCAACAAGTTTCTTCAAGATGATTCTGTTGCAAGTGATTCGATTCTTTCGGGTCATTGTGAAGTAGACACGAGCCTTGTTCTGATTCGCTAGGTCAATCATGGCCGGACGTTTCTTGTCGAAATATTCAAGGCCGTCAACGTAATATGTCTTTATGAGCCGCTGTGTCTCCTCATGAGAAAGATACATCTGCTTGTCGGCATCATTCCGTAAGTCCTTGACCCGGAACATCACATGAACTACATAGATGTCCCCAGGATTATCAAATCTCAAGTGATTGCGTATTGCATCAAAATTGTCAATTGTGTGCGTCATGGTCTGTTTCCTACTCTGTTTTAATCTTTCCAATCGACTGGACGCCGAGCTTGCAGCAGTGGCGGATAATCATCGCGCACTTCGGACATGTTACCTTTTTTATGGTCTTAAGCATCATCGGCTCGGTTTCGGTTTCATCCTCCGGGTCGTACTCGTCCATTCCTCGCAGCGTCCTCTCAGTTGTCACGCCGCATAGGGTGTAGTCATTGCCCATAGCTTCATCCGCATGGACGATGCCTTGTCTGATTTCAAGAAAGTTCATTTCGCTGCCTTCTGGTTGTCAATCGTGTATGTCATTGTTTACCTCCTACTGTTTCCAACTAATATCGAACCACCAAGTTCCGCATTCGTCTCCGCTTGAATAGGCGTGTCGCATTTCAACCTTGTAGTTGTTGCAACGAAGATAATTCTTAATCGCCACGGCTACCGCCTCACGGCACACGAAGTAAGTCGTCAGTTTGTAATAACCGCGCATTGCGTACTTTTCGATTACAGCGTCCAGCTTGTCGGCCACGGAATTCGGAATCCAGTCAAGAGACTCTTTGGTTGCAAGAGCGTATGCTGTTTCTCCTCTAAACGACATCTTTATTCTCCTTTCATTGTTAGTCCTCATAGTTGAGATTGGAACCATTCCAACCTTCACTTTTATATTATAACAAAAACTAGGCGCATCTGTAAACAACTTTTTTGACCATCACTTGTTCACCTGGTCGGTTAGCGCCTTCTTAACTCTGGCGACCTTTGTGTTCCAGACCTTTACAGCCTTCGTCAAGGCCCATGTGTCAGAGGCGGCTCCACACTCCACATCCATGTGCTTAGCGTCAAAGATGGGTTTACATACGATTCTGACAAACGTTCCTCCTGGTGACACGTCCCACTTTACGGATGGAGTATGTTCACATATCGGGCACGGTTCAGTTCCGTAGTTACTCATCTTCAATCATCATCCTTTTCATCTTCAAATTCCTTTTTCAACTCCAAGAACATCTGATATCGCTTCTTTGCCGCTTCCTCTTTTTCGCGTTCCTTGGCCTCTTTCTCAGCAAGTTCCTCTGCTTCCTTCCTTCGTTTCTCTTCTTCACGTCTATGGTACAGCTCGACTACAAGCTCATCCTCTGACTTTGAAAGGTACTCTTCCGGGAACCATTCAACTCTAGTCTTCCACTCACCGAAACCGCCGTTATGGATGGTGATTGCAATTCCCTTCTCTCCGGTTGGCGCTGGAATAAATTCCACATTCTCGAAGAATTCGTCTTTTGTCATGTCACACAGCACCTTGGCAATGAGGTCGCCTTGGTCACGCAACTTCCAAGTCAGTTCTTCTGCCATGATGATTTCGTTTTTAGTCAGCATTATATTGTTCCTTTCCTTCAAATTCCTTCTTGAACTCCTCAGCCGCCTTTTTATCGGCATCGTTGATAACCCACTTCCCGGCGAGTTTACCCTTCTTATAATAAGGGCAAAACTGTTGCGCATAGATTCGCGCACAATCACATTCACGACTGTCTCTTCTTGCCGGATTATGGCACCATGACCAGGACTCGCCACCTCCAGCGGGGTCATCATCATAAAGTTCCCAATGCTTGCAGCGATAAACAGCTTCCTTGACTGACTTTTTCTCCATGCCTTCAAACTCAGCTTTCAACTCAAGATACTTTTTGTATCTTTCGTCATTTTCCCTGGCCTTCTTCTCAGCTTCCTTCTTTGCCTTTTCTACCTTGCGCTTTTCCCTAGTGGCCTTTGCCTTCGCGGCCCTTTCCGCCTTCTTCCTTTCCTCTTCTTCCTTGAGCCGTTTCTTTTCGGCTTTTAGTTCGTCTTCTGTCATGCCGAGATAACTTTCCGGGCATAAAAAGTAGTTATCACAATTCACTCCATGGCAATCCAAATAATACCAAATATTAATCCAAGGTTCACTGGGATGCCCCTCATCAAACTCAACTTTTGTAACATGTTCCCTGTCGTTAAGCGGATGGAATATCGACATAATGAGTTCGGCTTGCACTATTAGTTGAGCCTCAAGTTCCTGATATTGGGCAATCTGTTTTTTGGTCATCGGTTTAGGCGTTCTTTTTGTGCTAGTCATGGCATTCTCCTTACTTTAGTAACTTGTCTGATATTGTCCTGCAATGTCCCATCCATCATCGTCGCCGGGGCTTGCCATGTGGTCGTTTCGATGTTCCCAGTTGTACTCACATTGCCTCTTGCAGGCGCTTTTCCAACCGGACGGTACAATGCTGCATTCGTCGCACTTGAAATGGTCTCCGTAGCACTCTTTTGATTCCATTGTGTCAATGGTCTTCGTCATTCTTTTCGTGTCGGTCATTGCTGTTCCTCCTAAATTACCAGTCACCACCGTCGTTCGGAATGCCAATATCTTCAGCACCTACAACAACATTGTTCTGGTTGACGGTTCCATCTTGGTTGAACTCCGGTTCATAGTTTCCATTCCCCTCCTTCAGAAGAACCGCAAGCTGGTAATTTGCGGAAAATAACCAAAGTCTGTTAGTGTGTTGGTTCCACTTCTTCGCCAGCCTCTTCAAGGAGCGAATGCAAGAAGCCTCATGTTCGGTCAACTCATAACCGGCGTTGGTTTTCATCGTATCACTCATCACTTGTCCTCCTTCTTATATGGCTTATATGGCATATTCATCCAGACAATTCTACAGTCATGCGTATTTTCCAAAGGACATCCCTTGCACATGTCATAGCCCTCAAGGTCCGCGTGGTCAGCGCAGTAATCTTCAAATCTATTACATTGCTCTTCGGGTGTTCCAATGTCATAATTGCGTTTTGGTCTGACATACCGTATGATAACTAATATGGCCAGAATACCCATCAGTCCAATGCCGATAAGAAGACCAAATATGAAATAGAAAAACTCGTGCGGTGTCATTATTGTTCTTCCTTTTCGACAGACCACAACCACTTTGCAAAATGCTCATAGCCGGGGCGCTCGCGGCGGAATATATCGATGTCACGTTCGTATTCCTTCATTGCATCTTCGGCAGTATGGAACTTCATGTGGTTCTGTACTGATTGTTCGCTCTCGAATACGAAGACCTTCTTGCCTTGGGCTATGTACGCCGCAGCCACGGCAATTGCGATGTTCTTGTCGGTGCCTTCGTATGGATAGTCCGGGCTGTATGAGGACCCATTGCTAACCTTGACTATGTATTTCAAGTTCTACTCCTTTTTTATTATTCTAATACAATGCTGTTGAAGGGGTCATTTCTGTTCTCCATCTTCGGCCGTGGTTTCGGTTTTAAGTCCTTTGCCGGTAGTAATAATAGTATACCAATCGCGCCAGCACCATTTGATGATATATACCGGCTCTTTACAACAATCCCCCCAATCCCATATAATATGTCTAAATGCGCTTTTGAGTTCAGAAAAAATGCACGGAACAAAATTAACCAAAATATCGAGAGGAAATACAATCAAAGTACCAAATATAAAAATGGGAAATACGACAACTGCCCAAATACGTGGACATGTCTTATTAAGTTTTTTAAACGGGTTCATTGGATTTATCCTTAATCTTCATAAGATTTTTAACCGCGTTAGAATAAGCACTTGATTCGCCATAATTAAACTCCAACACAATTCCGGTTTCGATTGGTATAAATTGCGGAAAACCAAATATACCATCTTCGATGAAATCGGCTTCAAATGTGCATGTCGTTCGATGTTTGCTATAGTTCATTTTACAATGCGCAACAGGACGGTCGAAAATTAATCCACCGAAAGTTTTCATATGCTTTACCGAAATTCCCGTAATGCTAAGGTCGTGTGGTATTGTAGATTGATACCGATTGAAATACTTGACTTTCAGGTCAAATGGATTTCCATTGCCGTCAAGAATCGTAACATTGTCCAGGCTGTCGATTATCATATAGTATCTCCCAATGGTTTTATATGGACATATTTGGCATTCCCATAAGAGGGGTTTTAGATATTTCGTCCAGTTGATTTTGCGTGATTCGGTTTGGGTGGCGGTCTTCGTCGTTTTCACGAAGCGCAATCTCAGTCAGATTGTCACAGAAGGAATCATATATCTTGGTGAAGTCATCATCATTCTTCATTGTACCATCCTCTACGATTCCATCTATAACATGGCATTTAAACGGCTCGGCGGCCTGTGTGAAGGCGCTTTCGACCAATTCCCTGTCGCAATCCAATGCCTCGGCTATGCGATTATGCAAGTCTGAACGCAATACACCGTAATCAACAGATTCCGAAATGTCAAGGTCACTCCATTTGCACAATCTAAGATGTGCATAGCGATAGATGAGACGAATGACATCTTCAGATAGTTTGTGGTCTTTCGTGACTCCGTAACCGAGCATATCTTAATTAAACCCCTTCCTTATTGTCGTTTGTTTCGCCTGACATCCACGGGTGGTCATCATAAAACAAAAACTGTACTTTGTTTGCGAGCTTCGAAATCGGGAAATCGACTTCTTTCTGAGCAATTCTAGAACGGGTCGCAGTAGTTACACCATTGGCTACCATTATCGGAGTCCTAAACTCTTCCGGAACTTCAACCTGGTATGTTTGATGGTAGCAAAAATAACCATATCTAAATGTGGCATTGACGTTTTCGTTGTACTCATGACCGGCATCCAGAAGCATTTGATAACGCTCTTTACCAGATTTACCTTGAAGTTGTTTATGACTAAAAAACTGCTGGGCATACTGATTAAGACACCCTCTCATGCAGTCATTTTGCCTCCAGACAAAAAGATTGGCGAGCTCCATCGTATCTGGAACCTGAAAAACACGACAATCAAAAGACGGTATAATTCCTTTCTCTAATTTGTCTGGGATGCTATACTGAATGTGTCTTAAGAATACAGCACCGGCATAACTAGCGAGATTGGAGACCAGTTTAAAATACTCCCCGTCAAATGGCGCCTGCTCTACTTTGAGCCACCCAAGCGAAATTTCATCTGAATGGGTTTCGACCAGGATGCAATTAAACTCTTTACATAAAGCATCGGCGGTTTTAAACATGGTACAAGGAAGTTCGTACCCACATTTATCTCCGAGTTCCGGGTAAGGAAATCCAAAACCCTTAGTGAAAGTATGAAAGTGACGACCGTCGATTCTTGCATATAGGGGCAACCCCGGAATTAACCTTTGGGAATTAGTAACCGCTTCATACCGCTTCATGCGGTCTCCCAGGTCGTCGTATTTATTCGCCATAATCAGCCTCCTCCTCACGCTCCTCGGCGATTAGCTCATCAGTAACCACCTTTAGTGCCTTACGTGACATCCAGAAGATAATTGTCTGGGTAAACGCGATTAGCCACAGCAAAAATCTCATGATTAACCACGTATCTTCCGATTCTGTAGCTATAACCGCCAAAATCAATATAACCCACATCCGGGTTTCTTCAGAATTGGCGTTTGTGTTAAGGTTGATAATGGTTGCTATGTCTTTGTTGGTCATGGTTTCCTCTAAGGTGCCAACAATTATACCATAACCACAGAACAAAATCAAGCAAATTATCTATACTTTGTGAAACCCTTCCCAACCAGCCATTTCACAGATTCGACATATAAGATTTATAGAAACATACTCAACCCAATACCAAGGATTCCATCTATGGTATAACCGGTCTAAAATTTTTCTCAGATTTTTCTTTAAGCGCCGGTTACTTCGGTGAAAATCATCTATTGTTCCACCTTTGGTATAATCCATATCGTGAATCACAACTGCGGACATGTATCTCCAACCGATTTTAGTGAAAAACCATCTAAGGTTTTCGTTCATTTTATCTGGGCCTATACCGTTAAAATTTTCCTTTATAGCTGCAATAGAATATAAATGAAGGATTGAGCGACCTTCCAGGTCGTATCGGTTAGCATCTTCAATAAAAGATTCTATTTGCTCAATTGTAAATTCAAGTTTCACTTTATGGTATTTAGCGGCAATTGATAAACCAGGTTTCCGCAATCGAAAATACGGTTCCACCCATTAGCGGCCATATTTTCCCATTCGGTTAGTTTTGGGTCGAACCTTTCGAGCTTGTTTTTAAGAAGATGTTTTTGAAATGCACATCGATGATACATTGGGCCGTATGACTTAAAGTAAAAATAATCAGGCTTTGATGTTCCAATATACGTGAATCCCAATTTCTTGTACAGATTTCCATTTGAGTATCTAAGATTTGCATACGTCGTGAGTTCTGTGGCATTACCGCAATATTCCTTTTTAAAATGGGCTAAAAGTTTACCGGCTCCTCCAATAACACTGGTGTGCAATGCAGAACAAAAACGAATCATTTCCAATTTACTTTTTCCGCCCAGTGACCTTTCGCCAAATGTCATAACCGAAACCAGCTCATTGCCAAATTTCAATCCATAATGAATGGTTGACCTATCATCCCCCTGTATATGATTAGTATTCAAAAAATCAGATTTTTCTCCATTTGATATTTTCACGATACTGGTTTCCCTGGCATAAATTCTTCGTTTTGTAACACCGAATCGATTTTCAATCATAGACTTAACGATTTCCCGTTTAGTATCCCATTCTTTGTCGAAAAAGTGTAGAACTGATATTCCCATAGAATTAAAAAATGCAGTTTTATCACTTAAGTTATATTTGGATTTCTTTACCAGCTCGGAATGCCAATATACACCATCAAATTCTATTCCCAGCTTCTTGCCGGGGATGTATATGTCGAGCTCTTTTCCATCTACCCGATAGTTTTGCTCAATCGGACCGTCGTAAATAGAGTGCACAAAGTCTGCTACTTCACGTTCTCCATATGATGACGACGGTATCCCGTCGCATGTTGGACAATGAATATGTTGCCATCTCCCATCGGATAAATCGTAATCGTGTATAGTCCCACACCTATCACATTTCAAATCATATCTTCCGTAATTTAACTTGGTGGGACCAGAAACAATAGCGTATCCTTGTTTTTTTAATCCATCCACAACTACACTAAGATGCTTTTCACATTTTTCCAGTTGTAATCGTTCGCTGGTGTGAACACATTCAGAAGAACAAAACCGCCTATAACCAACAATAGAACTTTGAAATGAAGTGGGTTTTCCACAAACCTCACACTTTGAATCCCCGTGCATATTAACATAAACCCGGTAAAACCTTTCATTCCATCTAAGGTCATTTATATCCACAGGAATTTCTGGTGTTAGGTTTATAATGGTTAATAATTCGGTTTTATGATTTCTATATTCTGCCCGGTCTACCAGCATATGGACACGACCACGGTCCGTTTTGGCATACCTATGCTCTATGTAGCTTATGCATTCGTCGCGAGCACAAAGTTTTGTGTTTTCTATGTTGTTTATCGCATCCTTGAATTCTTCGTTTGTCTTAATCCACCCGGTTTTAGCCAAAGTTGAATGGTCATATTTCTTTCTGGTTATCATTCTACACGCGGAATCACCGCATGATGTTCCATATTCCTGGGTCTGCTTTTCGTAGGGCCGTGGTTTTCCACAAACCGGGCATTTTGGTCGTTCAGATAAATTGTGAAGAATGCAATATAGTCGTTCTGACATGGTTGCATTTTCCGGCAATCCCTTTGTATATTCCATTACATCGGGGTAGATTTTGTTTTTCGTAAACCGGTCTGGCCTTAGTATTGCAGTATTAAACTTGTGTGTCCTCGTGTAAAGGTTATCTTTGATATATTGTTGTAGTTCTTCTATACTCATACTACTATTTTAGCATGGTATGAACAAATGGTCAATATAAAAAATAAGGGCACCCACTGGGGTGCCCGCGAGGTCAAGGTTGACCTTATCCGATAAGTTCGTCGAAATCGGCAGAAGTCTTTGTTGCGTAGAAGTTAACGCAAATAAACTCTGCGGTGCGAACCGGCTTGATGTAGATATCAACAACCATTTCGTTGCGGTCAATTACATCGCTAGTATTATTTTGCGCGCTACAAATAATTCGGAAATCGTAGCATCCGCTGTTTGCCTTTGCAATATTGAAGACCGGGGTTAAGGTCTGTACAGCACGTGTACGGGTGAAGTCCGTATTGGGTTCACCAACAAAGTACCGCATCACCTTCATGGTTGAACGTTCCAGAGTGAGGAAGAGACGTCTGACATTAATACGGTCAAACGCAGATTCCTTGTACTGAAGTGTCTTTTGACCCCAGACGACGAAACCGTCACCGTGGAAGTAGCAGAACATATTGATACCGAGCTTGTACAATGTATCGCACTGCGCCTGGTTTGGACGAATTGCAATGTCCTTGATTGTGGTTAAGCGGCCATTGTTAAGACCAAACGGAGCCCACCATGGGAAGTAATTGCTGTCAATCTGAGCCATAATTGGGGCAACAAAGATTGAAGGAGGCATCCACACGTCTGTACCGGAATAAAGGTCGTACTTCTTCGCCCAGTTTGCATATGTGCAAGCGTAGTTAGAATTACGTCCATCATACAGACCCTTCATGGTCTTGATTATGTCATTGGTAAAGATAAACCCGGAAAGGTCTACCACCTTCTTGTCTACGCCACGCACAAAGATGCAACGAAGCGGGTCGCTGATGAAGATACAATCCTTACGGGTTGCGGAGGAGAAGGTGTTGAACTTCTCATAAACGTCAAACCACTTGAGGTAGAGCTTGGAGCTGGAGTCAACGTTTCCACCACCGTTCATAAGGGATTGAATCATATCCTCGGGAACGTAAGCTGCATCATCGAACTCACAATTGCCTGGGTTGCCTTTGTCCAAATCGCTCTGGTCGGCACAAACCGTAGTTGCGCAATAAGCCCAAATGGTTGAAAGACCAGCATCAATCACAATATCAAGGTCTTCGTTTTGTGGATTGTCGATGAGCGAGAGTGCATTGGCAATCTTCTTGGGCACGTTTCCAACAAAACGATTTGGGCTTTGTGCTGTGCATGCCATCTTAGTGCCAAATCCCCAAACAACACCGTGATAGGTCTTTTCTTCTGCATCGCCAAGCTGGAACTGAACCCTTCTAACACCCTGCCATTGAGGACGCACGTAAGCGTCAACGTATGGGTTTAGATTCTTGCAACGGTCTTCAAGGAAGTACGGAGCGGTACCGTAACCACTTGGGTCGGCGATAAGGTCAGATGCGTTCAATGAACCGGTTGTAAGATATGGAATCGAGAACGCCAATTTATCCGGGTCTTGCGATGTGGTGTCACGATAAAGACGGAATGTCGTAATCGAAACGCAGGCATCATCAGTTGGTGAGCCAAAACGCTGGGGTAGAGAATTGAGAATGCGATTTCCCAGCGTACCCTTAACCGTAAAGTCGAGAAGCGTAGGTGGAATTGTCTCGGCTAATGCCGTATCGGGGTCGTCATCTCCGAGCGCTAGCAAATTGATTTCCCCGCTGTTAAGCATGTCACGAGCACCATCCGGGTCGGTGAGCGTATTCCAAACCTTGGCACCGGAGTTGTCGTTGACCGCAACATAATAACCCTGGAAATTGTCATCGATGCTCGTCTGCATCTTATTAATTAGGAAGAACACGGACTCCTTCAATGGTTCAACCGCCTGTGCATCTTCTGACGTATCATTGCTATCAAGAACCCCAAGTTGAATGAGTTCGTATTGCTTGCGGGTCAATAATATCGTGTCAACGCCGGTAACCACAACTGTATCATCACACCACTTTTTAATCAGGTCAGTGGCAAAATTGAGCATGCTTTTTTGTACTTGTTCTAGTGTTATAGCTGATTCGTCGCTAGTATCAACGAGGTATGTTTTCAGGTCATGATAAACATTCGTGCATACATAGGTCTGGAAACCATTAAATTTCTCGGCCATCTCCCGAGCGGTTTTAACTGCAATTTCGGGTGTATCGTCATCGCTGACATTTTGAGAAAGGCTGATTAGTGCCGAGGTATCGTAGCTGGGAATATACTGGGACGCAAAATCCGCGACCGCAATGGTGAGCATGGTTGGTGTAACTTCTTTGTCACTAAATTCGGGCGGAACCTCTACATCATCATAAGACTTATGGCCGCCCGTGAACGAAATGGCCATATATTCACCGCTAAACCCATTTCCAGCTTCGGGCCCGTAAGGTAAGCGAACTGTGAACAGCGTCGCTGGTGAACTGAGCACTTCCGAGCAGGCATTGTAGAAATAGCGCTCGGCTGCATTCGTGGGTCCTACCCCACCAAAGTAAACATCGTTAAGTTCGTCCTTGGTAGTAATCTGGATGAGCTGGTTTGTGGGGCCTTGCGTGGCGAAGCCCTGCACGAGTATATTGGTACCGGCCTGAAGCGATGAACGTTCGGAAAGGTCATATTCCTTAATCTCTACGCCGGGTGAATTAATAGTTCTTGCCATGTGTTAGACTCCTGTAAACTTTCTACACTTTGTGTGTCATCCATATTTAGGAAAAAACACCCATAAACTGTATTTCAACCCTAAATATTGCCATGAACGTCGATGATTTCCAATATTTTCCAGAAAACGAGCTTGACGAATCCTGGGGTTCTGCGCTTAGGAACATGGGAGCTGGTGTCGCGCTTGGATTAGCAGCCAGAACCTCACCTTTAGTGGCTCAAGACCAACCTCCACCCCGCATGAACCGCTATCGAGATGCATTTCCGGCAGCCCTAGATATGGCAAACGCCGACTACCAACTAGAAAAATACATCTCAACCAACGATTTATTTGGTGTTGGCAAAAACCTGGAACGCGTCGCATATAATTACACCAGAAAAAACGAAACGTTGGGAAGTAAGGTATTCCAGGTTCAAACTTTAAAATATACAATTACCGTGGCTTCACCTAAAAAAGGTGGAAAACCGGTTAAAATACCAAAAAAAGTAGATTGCTACAAGGTTTACAAGGTTAATAACCGAGAACACGCCATTGGAATGGGATTTAATCTGCTAAAACAGCCGGAATTGGTCGTTAATTATTGTAAATCGGCGAATAAAACCAGTGCTTCCTATTTCATCTTCAACGAAGACAAGGTTCCACTCGAAATGAAAGTGAAGAATGTGAGCGGACCGGCCAGGTATGTCTCCACAAATTGCATAGATTATGTTACACAGCAATATTTTACAACAGTAGTGAATAAAACTCAAAAAGAATATGAAGCTGCTGGTGGAAACTGGAACACCCTTCCGTTCCCAATTAAAGTGGTATTCATAGATTGGTGTTACCAACATGGTAATATTAAGTCTTCGCCATCTATGATAGCCCGTGCAAAAGAAGGAAATTGGGTTGGAGTTGCAAAAGAAATTACCGATTCCGATACCTACGACGATACATCTAAAATGCGATGCGCGAGAAACGCTCAAATTGTAATGAAATGGGAGCAAAGAAACAATCGATATTTTGACATGACGCGGCAGTATATTCAACTCAAAAAGGATATGGCAGAACATAATGTTCAACCACCTAAACCAGGAACACCCGAATATAACCAAATGATGTTGGGTCAAAAGAACTATATGGCAAATTATAGTAAATCTATGCGAGAAGCGGACGCCGCAGCCGATAAGAAAGTCGCAGAAAAAGCAAAAATAGAACAAACCAAGAAAAACGGGAAGAAGGGTTAAATGTCAGAAATTATCCAAGAATCTCAAATTGATTTTGACGGCCGGGATATAGCTCAGTCGCCAACCAACAAAGCTTCGTCTGATAAATTTTTGGTTGTTCTCGATATTCCACCCATAATGAAACCTTATAATACCTCTAAATTTAGGTCAGAAAATACTGTAAACCTAAATTCTTGGCAATTTTCACCGGCTGGAATAAGACTTCCTAAAATTGGAGTTAAAGCTGATGTACTTCCCTGGATGGGACAAAACCTAACCGTAACATCCCAGGTGAGAAATCAGCCGGAAGAATTGGTCATAACTTTCAGAATCGACAACAAGTTCTGCAACTATCACCTTCTTAGAAAGTGGTTCGATGTTATGAACAGGGAAGAAGATTCCGGTATGAACGAGCATTTTGCCAAGGCCAAGGCGGCGCTTGACATAAACGAATTTCATCCATTCCCATTTGACACCAAAAACGATACCCCCGATAAGGAGACTTACCGCCGGGTTGACTTCAAAAATTCATTCGACGACTATAAAACGGACATTACAGTATTTGGCCTGGATGAATATAATAATAAGGCAATAATGTGGTTCTTTTACCGTGTTTTTGTCACCGAAGTGGGTGGAATCGAATATTCCTACACAGACCAGAAAGAGCTGGTTTGTACAGCTAACTTTTCATATAGCCAAGTTAAAATGGAATTGCTTAATTACGACACCATTTGAACAAAAAACCCCGGGAAATCCCGGGGTTTTGAGTATTCAAGGAGCTACTTGAGCTCTTCCTTGAGCTTTTCGGTGATATCGGAAAGACCGGCCTTAGGCGCGGCGCAAGCGCAGATACCATCCTTCTTCTTGTTTTCGGCTTCTTCGATTGCCTTAGCCTTGATTTCGTCGGTATCAGCTCCGAGCCAATCGAGAATTGTCTTAACGGCCTTAGTGGCAACGTCAATATAATCACCAATTTGGTCAAGGATATCATATACACCGAGGTCGGGCTGAAGTTCCTTGAGCTTTTCGATAGCGGGTCTGTAAGCCGCCTGAGCGACAACCAGGCCACGATAAACGTAAGTTAGGATTCTAACAATCTTTGAGCTTTTGGTTAGCCAAGCAATTAGTTTCTTCATGGTGTTCTCCTTATCATTATTTAGATTTCTTACCTCTATCTTTACGGTTTGCGAGCCAGTCTACAATTACAATCCAAAACCCGAAAACAGCACAAAACCCGACTACAACCCAAGCAATTGTATCTTCTCCAAACGATGTCATTTGTGGTCCCTCAACCATCTTACATATTCGTAAACGTCTTTTTGTGTCATTGCCCAAACATTTGTCTGGGCAAGGTGTAAATTTCCCTTATTATCCATATAATCACCCGGCGCCAATATGTATGGTTCATCTCCAGTGGCCAATGGAATGTTTGAATAATTGATTTTGCTTGATATACATCCCGAAACCAAGGTTATACCAATCGAAATCAAAGTTGCTATAATTGCAACCATAAAATTTTGCAGTTCCTGTCTCATTTTTCTTTACCTTCGTAATTCTGTCGATAGTATTCAATGAGCTGGGCTATCTTTTTTGTATCACCGGCCTTGATTGCGTCGGCAATTTCTTTGTCCTGGTTGATTTTGTCGTTTATACGGCTAATTTTACGTATTCTGAAGCATAAAATCACCAACCGAATGGACGTATAAACATATCCCAGGGCCTTTACTATCTTTTTTAACGTGCTTAACATGTCAATATTTAACAAAAAACACGCTCCTATAAGGGTTTAACACATATATTCACTAAATAAAATCGAAGCATTGACGGAGATTAACATGTCGCAATACCTGAACTTGTTAAGTGAACAACAGAATAGCGAACTTGAATATATTTGCGAAGAAAAAAGCATAACCGGTGAGAAGAGACACTATCTTCAAGGTCCGATGATGATGGCCGGTTCCCCAAACAAGAACCACCGCATCTACAACCTGGATGAAATGGTGTCGGAAGTGGCTAGATACGACCGCGATTACATTAAACAGAACAGAGCAGTCGGAGAACTTGACCACCCGCAAAACTCAACGAATGTTAATCCGGTCAATGCGTGTCACATGGTGGTAGAAATGCATCGTGATGGTAACATGTTCTACGGGAAGACCAAGATTCTTTCTACGCCATCCGGTAAAATTGTCGAAAACCTACTCGCAGATGGCGTTCGTCTCGGGATTTCATCGCGAGCCCTAGGCAAATTGGTTCCACAGGGTGAAAACAACCTAGTCGAAAATTTCCACCTTATTTGTCTTGACCTTGTAATGGAACCGTCGGCCCCCGCGATGCTCGAATCTGTAATGGAAAGTAAACAATATGTGTTAGATTCATCTGGCAGAATCATCGAAGCTGCATTTGAGCAGTTCGAACGAGACACAAATAAATTGCCACCTCCAGGTAAAGAGCGCGACCAATTCGTTATGGAACGCTTCGCAAAACTCTTTAAAACCATATCTGGAAGGGTTTCTGAATAAGTAATTTTAGAAGGACGGATAAATAGTTTCGATGAAAGCAGAAAAATACGTAGGTAAGTTTATCCGAAATCTGGCTACCGAGAATTATGCGGCTGCCAGAAATGATTTGCGCTCCGCGCTGTCGGAGAAGGTAAAAGCCCGCATTCACAAAATTGTAGAATCCGGCAACAAGGAGAAGAAGTAATAATGAAAACAGTCGGTAATGTAATCCAGGAAGAGCTCGGAAAGGACATCGTTTCCGACGAACTCGCCGCCAAAATAACTGAAATGTTTGACAACACGGTTAATGAACAGGTTAATCTTCGTGTTGAGATGGCGGTTGATAATGAACTCCAAAAGATGGATGAAGCACACGCTGAGATGTTGGAGAATCTTCTTTCCAAGCTCGACGCTGACCATACTTCCAAAATGAAGAAGTTGGTCGAATCCATCGACGAGGATTTCGCCAAGAAGCTTTCCAACGTTGCTAAGAAGTATGACCGTGAACTCAATGAGTCTGCTACAGAATACAGCAACAAACTCAATAAGCAGGTTTCAGATTTTCTTGAGATGTATCTTGATAAGACATTTCCTCAAGACATGCTCAAGGAGGCCGTCGAAAATACACGAGCGGTACGTGCCCTCGCCAAGATACGTGACTTGGTCGGTCTTGATGTCACATACGTTGACAACACCGTTAAAGAGGCCATTAAGGAAGCGCATGACACAATCGACGGACTCAAAAAAGATGCGTCCGACAAGGATGCTACTATCGCCCAGCTCAAAGAGCAGGTAGAAGCCCAGAAGGCCCAGCTTGTGCTGGAGCAAAAAACCGCCGGACTCGTCGCAGAAAAGCGCGAGTTTATCATGGGCAAATTCGCCGGGCGAACAGCAGACGAAATCGAACAGAACTTCGATTACGTCCTGGAAATGTACAATAAGAATGAGCGCGACCGCCGCGAGGCAATGCGTACCGGGAGTCTCACAGAATCCCGCACGTTGAACCAAAAGGTTGACCGCACTCCCCGCGCTTCCAAGCCGGTTATCACGGAAAATGTTGAAGACCAGTCCATCGTCTCGGAGTCGAGCGATGTGAACATGTGTCTTGAGGGACTAAGTGATGTTATGTAAAACCCGGATGTAGACCATCAGGTGATGGTCCAGACGGAAAAACACCACAAGGTTCAAAAACTTTACTTACAATAGGTAAAACGACTATGCAAAACGCAAAACTCATTGAAAAGGATGTCGCAAAGGCCCTCGTTTCCAAGTGGAAGAAGGTACTCGATTTTTCCTCCAACACTGTCGCCCCCATTGAAGAGTCCCACAAGCGCCTGTCCACGGCTATGCTGCTCGAAAACGAGAGCCGCTATCTGACCGAGGAAGGTCTTCTGGCTCAGCAAGGTGGCGTTTTTGGTAATAACTACCAGCCCACAGCCGGTACATTCTCCGGTGACCGTTACGCCCCGGGCGACGCTCGTCTCCCCAAGGTGCTAATCCCGATGATTCGCCGTACATTCCCCGAACTCATCACCAACGAAATCGTCGGTGTCCAGCCGATGTCTGGCCCTGTCGGCCTTGCATTCGCGCTCCGTTACACCTACGACCCAGAGCCTCTTGATGGTTGGGCCTCAAATGACCGCGCTCTCAGCGGTATGGGATTCCCCGAACCCAAGGGCGGAGATGCATGGTGGTACCATAAGAAGGGTGACCCTGGTCATCAGGTTGTTCCGTCTGGTGATATCGACGAAGCCGGTTACAACCGTCTCTTCACAGACTACACCGGCATGTCCACGTCTGCGTTTGATGAAATCAACAAGGAAGGTCTCAGTGCATCTCAGATTGAGGCTGTTTCTGCTCTTATAAACGCTCAGGACAAGGGTGTTGCTCGTCTGCTCGCTCAGTTCGAGATGACCGGCAAGATTCCTCAGATGTCCATCAAGATTGAGAAGACCGCTGTTGAAGCCGGAACCCGTAGGATTGCGGCCAACTGGTCAACCGAACTTGAGCAGGACCTCAAGGCCATGAACGGCATCACAATCGACAACGAAATGACCAATACTCTTTCGTATGAGATTCAGGCCGAGATTGACCGTGAAATGCTTACCCGCATGATTCACATCTGCCTCAAGACCGGTTTCTCCAACCCATCCAAGGGCAAGGGATTCTCCTTCTGGGATTGCGGTCAGGCTGATGGCCGTTGGTTCGGTGAGCGCTGCCGTGACTTCTACGCGCGTCTCATCGTCGAGGCCAACCGTATCGCCATCAATTCCCGCCGTGGCCCCGCTAACTTCATCATCGCCACTCCGCGTGTTTGCGCGATGCTTGAGCAGCTTCCCGACTTCAAGGTCATGACCGCCACATCCTCCGTTAACACCGCTCAGACTGGTGTTGCTAAGGTCGGTACTGTTGGTGGACGCTTCACGCTCTACCGCGACACCCGTACCGAAGCCCAGTATGACATGGGTGACCGTGAAAATGCGGTTGAATACGCTCTGCTCGGTTACAAGGGCGCTGAGTTCTATGATACCGGAATAGTTTTCTGCCCCTACATACCAGTTATGATACAGCGGGCTATTCAACCCAACACCTTCAATCCGCGTATTGGTCTTATGACCCGTTACGGCGTTGTGGACCACATCTTCGGTTCCGAGATTTTCTACCACCTCATCGTGGTTACCGGTCTCGGCGAACAGATGGACAGCCTCTACAGCAATACCGGACGCAAGACGGTGTTCCTCTAATCCTAGTCGAAAGACTGGATGTCAAAACCCCCGGCTCGACCGGGGGTTCTTTTTTTTTATGTTTATAAATCGCTTTATTTTGTGATATTCGGTTTCGTCAAAATAAATACAACTGAACACCATGAACTTCCTTCAGTTTATATCCGAATCCGTAATCGACATACCACATAAAACACTAGATAAGAAGGTGTTTACAGACGACCTTTCAGACGAACCAAAGTTGGTCAATTCGATAAAGCAGCAGATATTAATGGGATTAGACGAATTTCGCCAAATCGCCATGATTAATAAGGCGTACATTGTTGGTAGTATTCTTACTCGCAGATACAATGATGATAGTGATATTGACGTGACTATGGAGGTTGACCCAAACACAACTGACGAAATAACAAAATCCAAGCTGATGGAACTCGTTCGTAGCCTCAGTGGTAAAATGGGTGGTCAATCATCACACCCGGTGAATTACCACATAACATTTGTAGAGCCCGGTAAAGACATCTCAGACCAATTTGAAAATATCTACGATTTTGAGAACGAAAAGTGGATTAAGCGTACTCCAGAATATACAACCGATGTTAATGCATATATGCAAGAGTTTGCTAAGAAAGTGTCAAATCTCGACTTAGCAGCAATGCAAATCCGGCGCGATATCATCGATATTAATATACTCAAGAACTTAGACAAAGACCAGGTTGAAAACCTTAAACAAATGGTCGAAGCTAAACTCTGGGAAATCCAAAAGGCCATAGCCATGATGGCAACCACACGCGAAGAGATGCATAAGCTTCGTAAAATCGCGTTTGAGCGCCCGCTTACACCAGAAGAGTTAAACAAAATAAAGAGTCGCCAAGAATTGCCAGAGAACATTATCTATAAGCTCATGGAACGTTACTACTATTGGGCTTTAATAGATGAATTGAAGAAAATAGCCGGACCGGACCAAGAAATCAAAACAACAGACGTGGCAGACGTGGAAAAAGCAATCGAAGATTTTACTAAACAAGCAAAAGCCGTTCCACCCCCGGTCGAAGAACACATAACATTCCTAGATTATCAGACCATTTGCGAAAAAGTTAATCTCAAAAAACCAAGAATGCCAAAACCCCCAAGTTTGGCTATTCCTGGTATGTCACACGCCAACAAATCCAGACGTAAACAGAAAGCAAAGAACGACGCACTAAAACAGCGCGGTAATGACCGTACGACCGACCGCTTAATTTCGGCATGGAGGTCAACCCACCTCGAAGAATTCCCTATGAGCGAATTTATACCTAACGAATTTAACGCTATAAAAGAGCTCAAACTTGCAAAAAAAGCCGATTTTGGTCAGTGGTGGCTGAATAAAATACAGGCCAAGTGGATTGCGTCTCAATACCACTTCGATATGCCCAGCCGAAAAGACCCAATTAAACAGTTGTCCAATATGCCAATCGTTCTCTGGCGTTCACCGACCGGACATTACTATCTATTCAAAGATAAACGACTTAAAAACCGTAATAAAAGCCCGTACGAAAAATTCGCCAAGACGAAATTTGATAAGATTAAAAAGACTTCAACCGGTAAATTCACCCAAAACGTTTATAACAATCGACGTAAACGCAAAGTTCGTAAGTGGGATGAGGAAAATTCCCACGAAAAGAAACAGAATAAACGGTGGCGCAATGACGTTGGATACTCTAAAAACAACAATCATCGTTTTGACAGGAGACAAAAATGGCAAAACAAATAACAATTGATGAACCTGTCATATTTGACAACATTCAAGGTAACGGATTTGCTCTTTTAACAGCTAAGTTAAACAATAAAACTGTTGGCATTCCAATTCTTACTGATATGTCCAACGCTATGACCCTGGTGCAACCTACCGTCAACCTACGCTTGGTAGGTTCTACCACTTATAAGCTTGATGATAAAGACATAGAAGCTTATATGACACTAGAAGTCGCCGACCACCCAAGCTCGCCAATGGGTGTAGCTAT
>Ga0310694_10001368_pt1 | contig 27911 bp, 21 predicted proteins | sample 174DNAGHGhighgp2_FD_203884 | JGI IMG/M metagenome (GOLD analysis project Ga0310694, IMG submission 203884) | Sheep rumen microbial communities from Palmerston North, Manawatu-Wanganui, New Zealand - 1742 DNA GHGhigh gp2 (v2) (version 2) | ecosystem: Host-associated > Mammals > Digestive system...
AACTATTTGTAATTACAAGGTGGAACCCGGCAAGGTTGTCGCCTTATTGAACCAGACTGGTGACGATGGCATCTATTTGGTAAAATGCGGTACTTGGGAAAAGCTCGCCGATATTACTGATGATATGGTTGACGGAACTACGGTCGACTTGACAGACAATATCATAGTTCAGAACGATATTGATTTCTGCGAATGCGGTGGCGTGTTCCACATCGACTATTTCTTCTTGACTCCGTCATGCTATTTGCATCATCTGCAGCGTACCGTGAAGGTGATGTGCGCCGATGCGTCTATTGCACCGAATAAAGAGGAAAATCAGTTTAAGATTACTGACTACCAGATCCGTATGGGAGAGGAAGACGCTCTCATCGGTAATAAGGGTAGGACTCCGGGTGACCCAGTGAAGGACGACTGTACTGTGGCAAACGAAGACTTTGAAGTTGATTTCGGTCTTGGCCTTGTTGAACATCGCCAATATATCGAGGATCCGGAATGTATCCGTTCGCCGATGTGTACTGGAATATGCGACATTCCTCGTGTGTACAACCTTCGTATGACGAGTGACTACACTAGCAGCAATGACAGCAACGGATTTACTATCAAGTTCTGGAGATATGAGAAGAAGAGCTGGCACTTGTATGCATATATAGGCTCTGGTACTCAGCAGAACGGAATGGATTACTACGTCTACCACTTGCACGTGAAGGGCAAGGCTACCGAGAATCTGGTGGATGTGAATGAACATGACTGGTTCAATGTGACTACTGGCGTGATTGCCAGCGGTGACGGTGCCGACTCGTTCGGTATCTGCGACGATACTTGGACACAGCATAACTTGAATGAATATACACTTTACCAGCCTTGGCGCATCAAGTGTACTACGAACTTGCTGGCGCACTGCTATGATGATCCGGACAGTCCTCACATCCTTCGCACGACTTGTGCCGACATGGAAACTGGCTGGAAGACTACTGCGGCGATCGGTGATGAGGATGTCGAAGAACATTATCTGCAAGGCATGCCGCACTTGTTCGGTGTCGCCTATTACACTACGGCAATGTCTAAGTCGCAGTTTGTTGAAGAATATAACAAGTACGATCCGTACTGTATCTGGCCGGATACAATCGATGTTCTCGTCACTGACGATGAGACTGTCGATAAGCATAAGCAACCGGCTGGCAATTATGGCATAGCCACTGATGACGAAAAGGTTTTAAGGAGATAAAGATGGCCGACTTGAGTTTAATCAAAATCTGGGAACTTGATAAGAGTGGATGGTACGATGGCGAACTATGTTCCATCCCGGAAGAATTGCGTGACTGGTTGCCTATCACGCAATATGAATCGGAAAATAAGCGTGTGACTGTGAGGGCTCCGTATCCGATCGGCGATTACGACAAGTACATGGCCGTGTCTCAGTTGGACGGCGCAAAGATCGAATGCGCTGCTTGTGCTGGAACTGGTAAGACGGCTACTGGCAAAAAGTGTGCAGTATGTAACGGAACTGGTGTTCCGTGTGATGATATTGGTGCTATTTCTATTGATGACTCAGGCGTTATTCATCTGCAGATTGATACTGTAACTATGGGTATTAACGCCGAAGGTAAGCTGTTTGCTCGTCTGAAGTTGAAGGAAAATGGTGGTCTTGAACGAGATGCGGATGACGCTGTTTATGTAAAGGTTGATGATAGCACTATCAAGATTGATGAAAATGGTCAGTTGTATGCTGTGACAATTCAGCCGTATGCAGAAATATTCAATGAGGATGTCAATCCAGATGAGCCTATTACGCTGTTTACTGTTGATGATGGTGTCGAACAAGTGAAGCTGCATATTGCGGTTGATATCACGAGCACTAAGTATGATACCGCAACCGAGCTGACTCGTTTTGACTTGATTGTTGGTGGTACGAAAATGACGTATTGCTGGGATAAGACAGTTCCGTATACGATGATCAATTTTGATGCGATTGTAGACGTGCCGTCAAACAAGAAGATCGTGATGACATTGGATCCAGTAGTATATGGAGACAATTTCAACGATTCCAAGATGAAAGTTCTCGCCAACGTAATTTCGTGTTAAATTGAACTAATTTAACCCTTAGATGTAAAGTTTGGTTTATTATGGCTAACAAGAACATTAACGGGCCCAAGAAACGCCCGGCCAATCCGGCAGTCTTCGACGAAAAGGGTCGTCAGACCGTCGCCTCGATGAAGTACGACAAGATCGACAAGGACTATCTTACTCGCCTTCTACTTGAACACAAGAAAGATGTGGAAATGTACGGCAAGGGCTATCCGGTATCGGATGACCTCGCCACCGCTATCCAGGTCGTCATCAAGAAGACGGCTGGCATGATGTCGTGGCGCAAGTACACGGATACTTGGAAGGAGGAAATGTACGCTCGTGCCCAGTTCTGCGCACTGAAGTACTGCCATTCGTTCGATCCGAACAAGATGGCGGAGAATTCCAAGAACAAGGATCCTTACTACTACTTGGGACAGATCGTTTCTCGTGCGTTCATGCAGCAAGTTACAGACCTCAAGAAGAAGTCAAAGTACATCAAGTTCACCTCGCTTAACGAGAACATTCTCCATACGTGCGTCAACATCGACGAATATGCTGGTGTGATCGAACGTGAGGAGAAACGCCAGAAGGACGAGATCAACGCCCACTTGGCGATGGATCACGGCAACTTGTCCGAAGCCGTCGATGCACTCGAAAAGGTAGATCCGTACATGGACGACAAGGTCATCGAGCTTGCGAAGAAGCTTGTCGACGAGGAAGGCATCAGCGAGGAATCTGCATGCAAGGAAGCCAAGCGAATCTTGGCGGCACGCAAGCAGAAGGCTGCCGAAGCAAAGAAAGCTGTAGAAGAAAAGAAATAGGTTCTCGCCTATTACAAAGAAGGCCACCGGAAGCGGTGGTCTTTTTTATTTTTAACGTTTGTTTTTCTTTTTCTTGATTTCGATTGTCTTTCCTAGGATCTTGATGTCGAGTATGCCTCCGTATGAGAACGTGACTCGCAGTACTTCGCCACTGGTTATTTTCTCTACCTTCTTCACATCTTGTAGAGGGATAACCTGGCAGTCATAGTTCTTGTCCTTGCAGAGAACTACATTCATGTCGGAAGCGGTGGCGAACGCTGCACAGAGGATGATAGCGGCAAAAAGATTCTTAATCATAGGAAATTCCTTTTCTTGTAGTTTATTTCTGCAATAAAAATTATACATATTTGAAACAAACGGTGTACCATTGTGATAAACTATCTGCAAAGTCAAGGACGAAAACTATGGCTCAGAAGATTAACAGTGGAAACGTATTGGGTATGTACGGAACGAATTTTGATACCCATCCAGACTGGAGACACGACATTTACGTACAGACCCAGAGCCTCATCCCTGGTGTCATGGACATCAAGTCCGGCAAGGCGGAGGACTTCGTCAAGCGTGCTGAGGAGCAGATGTACTGGCATACCGAGGACAAACTGGCCGAATTGCAAGACAAGTTCCTTGAAGACGACATGGTGAACAATACTCCGGGCCGTGGACAGAAGAACTATCGCCGTATGGAGTACGATATCACCAAGAATCCTAACGGAAAGGGCGCTGAGGAAGACCGCAAGGCCGCCGAGGACAAGAAAGTCCTCACCAAGGACGAGGTTGTCGACTTGCTCAATAATGTCCGCTATTCCATTTGTTCTACCGCATCCGCTTGGGGCAACGAGCCGATCAAGCAGAAGGACTATCAGGACCAGATCAAGCTTAGGTAGGGGTTTTTCTTCCTTTTACCCTACCTTGGAGGTCGCCGTGAGGCGGCCTCCTTCTGTTTTTGGCACGCTTTTTGCTTATGTATTGGCAAAGGAAATAATTTAATAACTACAAAGGAGTTGTAAAATGAATATGAGATTTCCCGCTGTGTTTAACTTCTTAGGTGTCGATCCGTTCGACTTCGGTGAATCCAATGTTGCTAACGGTTTCTGCAATCTCGGAAACGAGATCCAGTCCATGATGAAGTCGTTGGAAGGCGGTACGGGCAAGTATCGTACGCCGAACATTCGTGCCGAACGTGACGAAAAGGCCGATACGTTCTATGTGGAACTGCCTGGTGTGAAAAAGGAAGACGTCAAGGTTACCGTCTCCGGCGAGTACACTTTGCTGCTTGAAGCCAAGCGCAAGGTCGGAAAGACCGAGACCCAGTTCCGCACCGAGTTGGCAAGCGAAAAGGATATCGGCAACGCCAAGTTGACGTACGCCGATGGCTTGCTTACCGTGACGGTCGAACCGAAACCTAATGCTGAACCGGAAGTGAAACAGCTTCAGATTCAGTAGTTGAACACTCAAAAAAGGAGGAAACATAAAAAATGCCGTCGACGGATGGCATTTTTCGTTTAGACGACCGCGCCGAGAAGTTTTCTTGGCGCTTTCTTATAAACCGTCTGATATGGGAAAGTTATACAATATATGTGCATTCCGTAATGGTCAGCTACTGCAGCTTGACGATCTTATCAATAGCGGGGTCGGCCCTACACCACCGGTACCACCAGGACCTACACCTCCTGTCCCACCTGGGCCAGAACCGTTCGACCCACGAATAGTGGACAAGAATGGCCGTGAGTATGCCACGGTGACTGTGGGCAACAAGATATTCACCGTGGAAAACTTCAAATATGTTCCAGCTGGCGTGACATGGGTTGCTGACGGGGGCCGCGACAAGCTCGAACGAGCGTTGCTGAACGGGAAAGATACCGGCATTTCCAAGAATACAGGAAAAGAAGGCGCGTTCTGGTATACGGCTGACAAGGTGAAGGATTATATACCCGACGGATGCCGGCTCCCCACGTACGACGATATCGTGGACATGATAGACGCCTTGAAAACGAGCAGCGAACTGAGAATTTCACGTTTTGATCTATACAATCCTGGCATCGAGTACACCAATGAAACGCCGTACCAGACTGCATACGAAGCCGCACTGGAGAGGGTGAACTCATGGAGCGACAAGAATAAGCTCGGTTTCGACGAGAATCATTTTGATACGACCAAGTTCGAAACTAACGGTTTCTACTGGCAAACCTCCCTATTGGGTGGTTCGCAATACGTTATTGACTCGTCCGGCACATTGCCCGTCATAACGTTCCGTGTCAACTGGCCGGATAGCGGACATGATGCGTTCTTCATGAACGATGACGTCACTAAAGGTGACATAACCGAGTTCTCTGTCCTATTGGTCAAAGATATGCCCGACTTGCAGATAGGCGTAACTACATGAAGAAAATTTGAACCGTTTCACACGACCGATTGTGCGTTGAGCCAGTTTCTGTAGTAGTTGAGGCTCTTGCGTGCCTTAGCGAATCCTTCTGTCCCGGCTGAACGGATCACGTCGCCGACGAGAGATTCGAGGAACACCTTCGGTTCGGTATCGCCACGCATCTGTTCCAGAGTCTCGATCGATTCGAACTTTGCGGTGTCGCTTTCGGTGAGGTTCGTGTCGACGTCATGGATCAAGCCGAACGCCTTGATAACGCCTTCCAGCTTCGCCTTGTTGATATCGGTCATCAACTGGCGTGTCTTGTAGATGAAGTACTTTTCTGATTCGTTTGCTTGACGCATTGTGGTCTCCTAGCTTTATGACCGTAGTTTATCATTTCCATCCAAGACCGAACTGATAAACTGATACCGTAAGAAGGGCATGACATGACACCGTACTACTACGTTAGAGAAATTGAGAAGATAATGATTGCGTTGATGGACGTATTCAACAATCTTCGTGTCAAAAAATACAAGGACATTTCACGCACGGAATCTGACCGTACGGTTGCCGTACCTATCGTTACCCATAGCAGCTTGAACTTTGCGAACTTGGTTGCGTCTACGCAGACTAGCCAAGAGCCCATGCCGGTGCCTATCATCGGTTTCCGGTTTACCGGGAACAATCATGACCAGGCGAACATGGTTCAGCCGTGCTACGCTCGTGAGATCTTGTCTACGACGCTGAACAGATTCATCAGAGATATCCAGCCGGTTCCGCAAGTGTTCAAGTTCGAGATGACGGTTCTGTCGAACGACCTTTCCGACTATTTCCAGCTCAAGGAAAACATCGAGGCGTACTTCAACATGTACCGTGCTGTCCGTATCAAGGAATTCGACTTCGCTCCGGAAATCGAACGACCGATTCCGTTTACGGTTACGTGGGCTGATTCTATCGAGGACGAGAAGAATTCTGACAGTAAGGAATATCAGTACTACAAGACGACCTACACGATCGAGGCTCACGGCGTGTATCACCGTAAGTACGAAATCCCGGCTATCATCAAGTATGCCCAGATGAATTTCAATATCAACAACGAACTTATTGATTCTCTCCAAGTGTTCGTGTATCCGGATGAAATCGCTAGACAGAAGAAGCATCTATGGGAAACCATCGAGCCTTCTATCCGTGAAGGTTGGTCTTTGTTGAAGACGTTCACACGCACTCTCGTGCGTAAGACTGACGAGGACGGCGACGAAGTCTGGAAGGACGAGACGATGAACTACTATGACCTAACCTACCATACCGATGACGATATCACTGGTAGGAACAAGGTCGGCAATATCGTGTCTGGCTACAATCCGATTCTTAAGGGTTACAAGCGTGACGCCAATGGAGAATTGATCAAGGACGAAGATGGCGATCCTATTCCTATCTATGACTGGGAAGATATCATCGTTGGCGATGTCAACCGTCCGCCAGAAGTTCCGTCGTTCGACTTGATTCACTTGAACTTCGATGAGGACACTTCGTTCGAGCACGATTATAGCGGATTGAACCGTGACTTCGTTGCCGTGAACGACAGTGCTCGTGAGTTTGTTCCAGACATGGCTCCGGGTAACGGAAGCTACGCTCCGGATGGCTATGCACCGAATACTGACTGGTCTCATATCCTCAACTGGTTCGGAGATAACAAGGAAGGTAAGGTAGAATCGTCCTACACGTTCAAGGCGACGCTGCAGTTCAAGAATCCGAATACGGATACTGTGTTCCAGTACTTGTTCAATCCGAACGACGTGACGCTTTCCGACGGAACTGTTATCCCAGCAGAGACCGTGTGGTTCGACTGGGGAATGCAAGACCAGCGTCTGTATTTCACCTATCACACGTCTACGCAGTATCATCGCTTTGTAAGTGCAAAGACTGCGTTTGACGACAAGACAATTTATTCAATCTACTTCGTGCTGTATAACGAAGGACAGAACGGCGCATTCGGTGTCCGCACCAATTTTTCCGACACGATGATTGCGCTGGAGACAAAGGAAGTCTAATGCTGGATTTTGACGCATTGCTGAAAAAGAAAGTCGCTGATTGCAAGGCATCCGAGAACCAGCAGCTTCCGGGTATGCCGAGGGCGAATATTTCAGTTCCCAAACTGGATCGTCTCAAGCAGTTTTTCGAAGACCGTGAGTACGACGATACTCCGGTAAAGGTTGAAGGCGTTCCTACGATGTCGAAGGCGATGGAAATGATTCGGGCCGAACAGGGCGACGAATACATGCACCGTGACGACAATCTTAAGACGTTCAATATTATAAACGAAACTAACAACAAGCATCCGTACGATGCTTATTTCCAAAGGAAACGAGAAGATGAGCAATCTAATAGCTAGGCTGAAGGTTACTTCCGCCGTACAACAGAAGCCGACAGTCGTCAAGGCCAAGGTTCCCGCATCCATCAAGATCCCCGGCGCTACCGTCGCTAAGGTGGCACCTATTGTTGAACAAGTTGGCGGCAAGGCCGTTGCTACCAAGAGTGGTCGTGAAGACGCACTGATCCTTGCTGGCATCCGTAACAAGATTGCCGAGACAAAGCCGAAGGTTGATATTGGCATCAACGAAGATATCATCGCGAAGTATCGTGACGAATATCAGCAGTTCCTCAAGGAACTCGAATCTATGGACTTCTCCTCCATGATCTTCGGACAGACCACCGCCCAAGCGACGGTAACTACCGAAGGCACGGCCCCGGTGGCTAAAGAGGAAGTTCCTCTTGCCAACGGGATTTCCGTGGGTGAGGAAGCTGGTGAATCCATCGTGATTCCGACCACTCCGAAGAAGACTCGCAAGAAGAAGGCTGTGACCGAGGAAGTCCAGACCGATCCTACCGAGAAACCGGCGGAAGAGTAAACCATTATTTACTTTGAATGTAAATAAAAGTCGACTTGTAGCCCAAGTCGACCTTTTCTCGTTGCGATAAGCTATATTAAGAGAAGGGGGCACTATGGACTTGCGAGAACGTAACTTATTGCAAATCGAAGAGATCGAAAAACATAAGTGGATCGAGTCCGAAAAGGCTGGCCACGACTTGGGCGAAGCTGCCCGAATTGACTGGATTGTCAAGTATGCTGCCAAATGGAGCGAAGAACATCCGGTAGAAACCGATAAACTGCCTACAGATGAAAGTTTGAAGGCAGATAATGGCGTTTCAACAACTATTCCTTGAATCTATTGCTGATGTATGTGGATCGAAGGCTGGGCTGGTAGCTGCAGCTTTTACACCTCGTATGGAAGCCGAAGACGGTCTCGGAGGCGGTTACGATACTCTGAAGGATCTTGCCGTGTGGCTTCTGGTCGAAAGCAATGTGCTTAATCAGTTGCACTGGAATACTGATACTAATCATAAGCATGAACTCCTCAACGAGGCTTACGAGCTGTGCCGTGATACCGGCGACAAGCTGGCCGAGACCTATATCGCACTGACTGGAAAGCCGTGTGACAAGGAATTCCCAAATGTCAGTTCTGGTTCTGGCTTGAAGGACAAGGATACCCTTGCTTTGCTTAAGAAGATCAATCGTCACATGAATCAAGCGTGTTCCAAGAATCCGAAGTTCCCGGAAGGCGTCAAGAACGCTTTCGCCGATTTCGACGAGGCGATGACGACTATTATCTACAAGTACAGCCAGTTTACGGCATAAGGATTTGCTATGGAACTTATTACCACAGATGACATGGTCGAATACGTCAAGAGCCGCATGGGTTACCCCGTGACGGAAATTGAGATGGTCGTGGAAGAACGAGGCGGCCTTGGCCATATCCATCTGGCCATCAATGATACGCTGAGATGGTTCTACCGTATCAATATGGACGAGGCGTCTTACAAGGATATCTTGAAGATTCCTCTGCGTGCTGGTATCATCCAGTACCGTGTTCCGGACAACATCATGGAAGTTATCGACGTGCAGCCTTCCTACGGTAACACGTTCTCTCCGATGATGGCATGGGACGTCGGCCCCGGTGAATCGCTCATGGGTGTCGGTGGCGCTGGTCTTGGTGGTCTCGGTCAGTTCGACTTGGTGACTTACGCCGGAGCTATCCGTTACTTGAACGACGTGAAGAAAATTGTCGGTACGCAGTATAATATCAAGCTGCATCCGGTAGACCATATACTCAGGGTCTATCCTACTCCTAAGTCAGACCGTATTGCGCTGGCAACGGTCTACGTCAAGGCGAAGAAGTACGAAGTGTTCGCCAACCCGTTGTTCTGTGACATGGTAGTCGCTCGTGCAGAAATGCAGCTAGGAAAGATCCTCAAGAAGGACGATATCACGCTTCCGGGTGGAGCAAAGGTAAACGGTCAAGCTATCTATACCGATGCGAAGACCGAATGGGATGCATTGTTCAAGTTGCTGCAAGAACAGTCCGCACAGCCGTTCATGATGACCGATTTGATGTCGTAGTTGCCAAGAATCTTACGATTTGCTATATTAATCCCGTCTATCAAGGCGGGATTTTTATGTTATCACATTTTGTCAAGTTTCTCATGAAGGCTCAATATGCCGTCTACGTGGGCATCGCAGTAGTGATTGTCCGTAACATCATCAAGAAAGTTCGTACCGACATGGATAGGGTTAACTAATGTTCGATAAGATTGTAAACAACTTTGGGTTAATAACAGACGCCGATGCGCAGCGTCTCGGCATCAACGGCAACGCGGGTTTCTTCGGCAAGAAGAGGAAAACTGACGACGATTCCCTTGATACCTTCAAGGAACTGACAAATACGATCGATGACATCATCGAGGCGATTCCGAATATCACGATTCCGTCTACAATCGTAGGAAAGAGCCGCTACGAAGGCTTGAAGGAAATTGTCAGCTTGTACAAGAAGCAGAATATGTCGAAGGTATTCTTGCTGTCTTGTACGATGGTCAACTTGATCGCTCGCCACAGCGGTGCCCAGGAAGTTTCCAAGATCGCTGGCTTCATGCAGAACTGCCTCGCCTTGTATTCTATCGGCGATAACCTCTGTTCACACATTTCGTTTAACTGGGACTACGTCGACACGATGTACATCATCGTGAACAACGAGCTTGAAGGCGGCGCGCCGCTGTCCATGCAGCAGTACCGTGACATTAACACCAAGTATTCCAAACAGAATTACGACTCTCTGTCCTTGACTAATTCCAGTATCTACGTGCTGGTCAACATGGCTGTCGATGGCAAGGAAACCACTTGGTTCTCTTCCGAAGACCAGCTGGAACATTCCATCAAGATGCTGCGCACCAACGTCAAGGGTGTCGTACGTCACTGGACTCGTGACGAGGACGGCGGCGAAAGCTACGAGCTGAACTATGAGTTCACCGACAATGCCATCATCAAGGGCAAACCGAGCAACGCAATCTTCGAAGTGCTGTTCGACAATGTCAAGCTTTACCTCATCCAGTCGGTCAATGCGGTTTCCGATGAAGAAGCTGGTACTGGTACGCTGTACGAACCTAGCACTGAAATGCGCTATTTCTGGATTCCGACATCCGATACCGAGTTGAGCCGCAAGGAAGTCAATGCACTGAACACGAACATCGAAAACTTCATGAACATGCTGTTCGTGAACAACATCGATACCGAAAAGTTCATGTTCACGTTTGACGATAATGGCGACTTGTCCGAACTTGTCCGTCCGAAGGCGATTCCGGAAAACTACGTGTCAGACGCAATTCCGGAAATCATCAACGGTGTCAAGACGCTTCATGAAAAGAAGCTGTCTCGCAGCTACGCCTTGATTGGTTATGCCGGTACTGGCAAGACCATCGGCGCACAGCAGATTTCCAATGCGTTCCCGGACGTGTGTACTTTCAAGATCACCAAGAACGTGATCGAGAACGAGGACGTGATGAATAGCATGATGAGCTACGTGAAGGCCATCAAGCGTTGCATCATTATCCTTGACGATATGGATCGTAGCAACCTTACCGAAAAGAACGATGCCGTATGCTCCTACTTGAAGTTCTTCGACGACCTTAACCAGGCGACAAAGAATGACCAGGTGTCTTACGTGTTCATCGCAACTATCAATGACCCAGACAAGATCAACAAGGTGATCATGTGCCGTAGTGGCCGTATCGACCAGACGATCGAAGTGGGTTATCCGGACGTCAAGGCTCTGCGCTATCTGTTCCGTTACAACGACAATGAAATCAATCCGGAAAATCCGACTGATTTCGATGATCCGAAATTTGATGCAGAGTTCAACTATGCGGTAGAATCCAAGATTACTGCTGCGGATATCCGCAACATCTTCTCCGACATGGCCATCTATAGCGATACCGGATCGACGTTCACACCGGAGAATGTGCATGCCGCAATCGACCACATCAAGGGTCGTAACGACATGGCTAACAAGAATTATCTGGCTTAAATACAGTTACCACTGACCCAGTAAGTTACCGCAAGCGTAGTTTGCCGGGTCATTAGTAATGTCTTCGACGCACTTGTCGACTTCAGGAGGACGGAACAACACGTCCTTCTTTAGTTCGTCTATGGTGCTGGCTACGTTGAGCGAGTAGCCGGATTCCTCGGCCTTTGCGTTCGGATCGTTCGGATCCGTAGAACTTCCGAGAGTATTGCGACCGAGGAGCATGTCGATGAAGTGTTCCTGGTTCGGATCGTTGATGACATCCTCGCTGACTTTCTTTCCGTCGTCGATAGCGACCTCCAAGAATAGTTTCCAGAAATACTTTCTCCACTTGTACTCGTATTCCGGAACTTCGTCCGTGATGGACGTGATTGAATAAAGCTTGTTGTCGTACTCGACCTTCAGCAAGTCGCCAGCCTTTGGGAAGATCTGGGCTGCCGTATAGCCGTAGTAGTTGAATTTCTCATATCCACGCTGCCACCAGATTGGGTTGTGGTCTTTCGGATCAGTGCTGCAGAGAGGCTTTACGCCGTGTTCACGCAGAGAACGGTAGTTCCATTCGAGGAACAGTCCCATGTGAAGAAGCACTTCGGTCTTTGCCGTGTACTGGATGCCGAATCGGGCATACAGTTCGTTTTGCGGTGTGAATGTTATAGTAGCACGCACATCGAACATACGGTCGATATTTCTGCTGTTGTCCTCGTGGAACAGCGGATCGGCTTGTGTGTTGTAGGTTGTCGTGTAATACTTGAATTGTGTGCCTTGACGCTTGATCTGCGCCGCTGCCATGATGTTGTACCGTTCATGGTCACGGAATGCGTTCTCGTTGCGGTAGTAGTGACCCATGCCGAGACGGGTGTCGTGCTGGAAGTCCGGGTGGTTGATCTGCGATTTTTCAGACCGTTCAACGAAACCGCCAAGCCGGTCGTTCCACAACGGCCTCGATACCGATGCGAGTACACTGAAATTTGGGACGACCATGCTGGCCGCACGAACGTTTCCAGACAGATGTAGCGTTAAACTTGGCATTCGTAACCTCGTATGTCAGTTTATCAGTATGGCCACCGTTCAAAAACTGATAAACTGCATACGACTAATTGGAACTGGTATTTATGGCAAGCAATGCACTAGACCAACGCAAGTACGCAAAGATATCGTTCGAGTCTATCCGTGAACAGCTCGTGACGATTATGAAGGCTAAGGGAGGCAATCTTGCCGACTCTTCTGAAAGTGCCTATGGGCGACTGATGATCGACTTGTTCTCCGGCACCAGCGACCTTATGGGTTACTATGCCGAATCTGGCTTCATGAACGCCTTCATGGAACCTTCGTCCACGTCGGTACCGTCCATCTACGCAAACGCTCGCATGCTTGGCTACAGCGTTCGCCGCCCGGTTCCGGCAAAGGCTGGTATCGGTATTGCAGCCACTAAGACTGGCAAGTACAACAGCATCCGTGTCCGTATTCCGAAGGGAACCGAGTTCAAGCTCGGCGGATTGACCCTTACCGCCATGGACGACATGGAATTCTATTACAACCGCAATACCGACACGTCGAATACTGGCTTGATGACGCTGGTGTCCGGAAAGTCGGTAGTTGCCGAAGGTCAGTTCAAGACTGTCACTCTCGTGTCTACTGGCAAGCAGAACCAGATCCATATCATCAACGACCCCACTTTCTCCGATTACTTTGGTGATAATGACCCTAACTTCGATGACGACGGTAACGTAGCCCACCGTGCAGCAGCGTTCACGACGGTGACTTCCGATGCTACGTTGATGGATAATGTCGATCCTAGCGTGGTTTCCGATGACAAGCTGTACTGGCGTATCTCTCGTCGTGGATTGATAGATCCAGCCAAGGAAAACATTCTGAACGATATCGACAAGTTCGTTACAGGTCAGGACAATTATACCGACAACTACAGCGTTGAACTAACTACGGCAAACGATGGCAATGTGCAGCTGAAGTTCGGTGACGGCCTCAAGTCTGCAATTCCGTACGGCTTGATCAATGTGACCTACTTCTCTACGATGGGTGAAGGCGGTAACTTGCTGGACGTGGCTGGTAGCGTGCTAGCGACTAGCGATTCCAGGATTGTCATTACTCAAGGTGATGGAACCGAGAGCGACATCACGGTCGAGGACTTGAACATTGCCTTGACTACTGATATCCGTAGCGGTTTGGATATCCAGTCTATCGAATCTATCAAGGCCGATGCTCCGTATATTTTCAATTCGCTTGACAAGCTCGTGAACCGTATGAGCTACAAGATTTTCTTGCGCCGTTACGCTGACGTGAAGTACGCTACTGCATACGGCGAGGATATCTTGAATACCAAGCTGCTTAATGGCAACATCGACGTCAAGTTCATGAACCAGATCCGATTCAGCGTGCTCAAGAGCTTGTACCGCAAGAAGGACAACAACTACTATCCGACTACGTCGAACGAGTATTTCCTCGACGGTTTCAAGATCAACGGTCTGATGTACACTTGGCAGTATGACTATGGCGAACTCTCCAAGGTCGGTTTGGATACTGGCCACTTGGCAATGGCTAACCGTGTCAAGGATGAAATTGAAAAGTCGTTTGCCGGTGTCGTGTGCTACAACAGCGGTTCTGAAGATGTGACCAATAAGGTCAAGAGCGAAATTATGAACGCAGTTATGCCAAAATTCCCGCTTGATTACCAAGTGTATTCGGCAAAGCTGACACCGCTTGACTTCGTCGAAACTGGATCTGAACTGTATTCAGTTATGACTGCACTCAACCAGCGTGGTATGCTGACTGTAGGAGGCGGATTCCATAACTATGTGTATCCGAGCGTGCATGAAGTTCAGTGTCACTTGGACATTACCTTGTATCGTGGAAATAACTTTACCGATGTCAAGGAACGTGTTCAGAACGCTATCTACAAGTATCTTAACGACAATACCGAATTTGCGGCTCCTGTGTACCGTTCTCGTATCGAGGCCATCGTGCATAACTTGACCGAGGTTGAAGGCGTTGACGTGACATTCGCTCCGGTCGACTCGCAGTACAATCAGCTTGATCTTGGCAACTTGCAGTGGTTCAGCCCGGTGACTGGCGAATATCTCACATCTGGCTCTGTAACACCAGATGGTGGTGACTTCAATCTGGAATATACCGTGGTGGGCCCGTATACCAAGAAAATTGAGACCGAAACATTTACATTGCCGTCACAAGCAAAACTGCAACAGTTGATCAGCGAATACTATGATAACTTTATTGCTGGCAACTATGACCGCATCACCGATATGGACGTTGACAAGTTTGTATCTTATATCTGGGATCAAGTAATGCAGCAGATTTATACGCCTATCCATGACCAAGTTGTTGCTTACTCGAAGGCTGGCAATTTGCCGAAGGCTGAAGAGCTAAATAATGTTATCCAGACTATCAAAGGATGGGAGCTTGGCCCGGATTCCGTAACATTCAAGGACACCGACACCATCAATTCGATGTTTGAAGTAAACGGTTCCGTACTCTATGACTATATCAAGTACGGATTGAACTACATTAAGCTGGTTCGCAATGTTCTGGCCTACTACATTACAAAGAATCTGATTGACGAAAACGGTAATATCACGAAGTACACCAACGATAACGAGATTGTGCAGATTGTTGTACCGACCGACGAAATCGACTTGACGGTGTCTCTTGATTCCGTGTTGCTAACCGACTAGGGGATGATTCATGAATCCGATAGTATATAACAAGAATGGTCAATTTAGGTATACCGATTTCATCGGCTATCTGCCGGAGTTCCTACGGTCTGAACCGGATGTGGTGACATATCTTCAAGTTATGTCCGACTATATCAACAACGCATATCGTAATGTCGAGACGACTGATGAGTTTGAGCTGATCAAGGTCTGCACAAGTTCGGACAGCAAGATGGTGATGCGCTGGATGGAACGTCTATGCAATATGTTCCAGCTCGCCAGAGACCGTGGCGAGAAGGTCATGTACTTGTCGGTTCCACGAAATAATATCAAGAGTAACGTAATTGTCGGGAACTCTACCGCCGAATATCAGCGTACGATTACGGTCGACTTGGATGAAATCGCTGACAGTATTTCTGCAGCTCGTAGCCGAGTAGGCACTGGACTTGATGACGGTGATGTCGTGTATGTCAACTACAGTAAGAGACCTATGAAGGAAACTGTAGCATATTATTATGTGAAGGCATCGGATAAGCTATTGAAGGATCCGATGGGAACCACTCAAGATCCGTTCACTGATACCTATAATGACCCTACGACCGCCATCCAGTTCGGTATTACTGATGTAGGTAAGGTTTTACGTCGATATGGCGGAACGCATGATGGCATCGTGTATTATGAAGTTTGTTTGCCGGTTACAATTACGTCGATTGAGCGTGTTGCTGCATCGGGTAATGCGGTTTACGATATTGACAATGATGGTCTTGAAGACACGATTTTTGTTGATTACTATAATCTGAAAAGCGCAACCAGCGATTCGTATAACACCTACATCAAGTTTGCAAAGGATAACGGATTTAACTGGGTAGGAAACTTCCCTAGCGGTATGTTCTATTTCCGTGACACCAGCGGCCATAACATTTCTGGTCTTACGGATGAAGGTTACATGGCTACTCCGGATACTCTGACGACGCCTTCGGTAGATAAATACCGTATCACGAATGTCGAGAAGAAATCTGGATTTTACCGTGTGTATACCGATACGTTCACAGGCGTGTATAACAATGCATTGTTCTATGTGATGCAAGGGTCTGAATCGCTTGGCGTATACCGCATGAACGGAAATTTAACCAAGGAAAGCCGTATCGAGTCTGGTGCTCTGTATATTGACTTGGTGAATGTGTCTGGTACAGATACACAGCTTGATACTAAGTTTGCCGAAAAGCCGACGGTGCTAGTTTTGATTCCACTTGCCAAAAGTGTATATGTTCCTAACTATGCGGACAGCTGTCCGATGATCAAGTGGGAACCGGATGAAATTACTGGCGTCGATACATTCCATGTTGGTGTGAATGCCGATATCCAAGCAAATGAAGTCGAACGTGTCGAAAATAATGTATTGTTTACTGGAAAAGTCTATCCAGCATCTACGCAGACGATTACGCTGTCCGGGAATCATACGACGAAAATATATACCGACATGCATCTGTATTCGACGGTCTTCAAAAATAATGACCCGGAATCTCCGAGATATGGAAAATCTCCTGAAATCGTTAAGGTGGAATCGTCTAGGTATTCCAATGGTCTGACCAATATTACGATTTCTGGTGGTTCGGTCAATATCAACGAAGCACTTGGTAATGATAGCATTATGATTTATGATTGCCATGCTGGCTATATCAAGGATCATTATGAAGGAAGCGATGCCTACTATGATATTTACATCGATGAGTCTGGTAATATCAAGGAAGGCATGTATGTTGTTGTATCGCACTTAGATCAAGCAACTATGGAGATTACAAAAGAAACCTTGTTGCAGATAGATCGAAAGGAAGTTGAACAAGATGATAACCATATTGTCCATGTAGGATTTGCATCGACAATAGGGGCTACATTGCAGATTGATCCTATGGATGTCGTGTCGCTGTTGACGCCGACTGACGTTGCTGTGTACAAGTTCAATAGTGTCAAGATTGGCGAAGACGGAAATGTTATCGGCGTTGTTAATAGTCGTTCATATACCGGCAATATCTTTAGCGCAGCGTACATGCTGGCGAAACTGAAGGGCACGTCGTCGGTAACTCTTCTGAGAATGGTTACTGACGTTTTGGAATATGATGAAACCGCTACATATAATAATGGCGATTACGTATACAATCCGAAGTCGCATCAAGTTATGAAGATTATCAAGGATACCAGTGGCGATCCACTTGATATCGATAATTTGAATAATGCCATGGTAGACCGTATAGTTCATTACTCGGTAGGATATAAGGTCGTGGACAATGCGTTCATGCCGTATAGCGGCCCAGTTTCGGTGCTCGATTACGAAGAAACTCCGAACTATGCTGGAGATATGTCGACAGTCAGACTGCCGCTATATATCAAAAAAGTCAACGATACACGACTGAAGTATGGCTGGAACCAGCGTCAATATCTGTACTACCGTGACAATATAGGTGTTGCTCCGATGTCTCGTTCCGGTTTCTTGGAAATCTACGCTGGTGATGTAAATAGCCCGGTCGATATCGATCTGTCAAAACAAGCTCACTTGTTGCCGGAATCTACAATGCTGTATGGTTCTGGTACGAAGGAGATTACGGTAGATGTCGACTCAGAACCGATTGCTACTGTCAATGAGGACGGTAGCTGGACGGTAACTGTCAATTCCGCTGGACACGGTCTACGTGACGGTGCTGTTGTCAAGGTTGTCGTTGACCAGTCGGAACTATATCACGAAATCTTTGAACTGGATGAAGCTAAAGTAATTGTTGTTTCACCCGATGTATTCCAGTATATTACCAATCCAGAAGGTCAAACTGACTTGGTCGCTCGTATTGGCAATACTAGCAAGATCAGCATTACGTATGATCGCTCGTATATTGACGATCAAGACGCATATCCCATCGATGGGGATATTGTCGTGCTGGTCGACGAGAACAATAATCCAGTGAGCGATGTATTGTATGAAGTGAACTCTGGTGAATGGAAGGTTATCGATCCGACGACAATCCGTACTCCGTCAACCATATATTCACGTCATAACTTGTTTGACGTGAGCGTGACAAATCCAGTGTTCGCCATTAGCGACGGCTTCGTAATCAAGAATATCATTTATGATCCGTCTAAGCCGGGTGAAGCAGAACTGCAGATGTCAAAGCGTGTGGCCGAACTTGATGGCGAAAATGTTTATGATGGCGTAGGCCGTGTGTATATCGAAAATGTCAATCAAGGAATTTTCAATGGCTGGCATACTATTAAGAAAGTCAATAACGGCGGTTCTATCGTTATTATTATCGACGAAAGTGTACCAGTAGATGACATCATCGCTCCAGTTACCAATAGGCAGATGCTGATGCATGTTGGCCGTTGGTACAAGTATACGCTGTACAGTTATGACTGGGACAAGAAGAGCAACTTGACGTCATATGTTACCTCAAATTCAATTGTTAATCCGATCGGTCTTGGCGGATCAACGCGCATTGTCACTAAGTATGCACATAAGTTGAGTATTGGCGACCGTGTCTTGATCGATACTGGTACTGATGACAGCGTGCCGTTTGTCTATGAAATTGACAGCGACACTACTCGTGCTACTATCGACCAGCACATTAAGGAAAATAGAGTGGTTGCCGTAGTTGACGATTATACGGTAGACTTGGAAAATCCGGTGATGATTGCTGGTTCGATTTACCGTGGAGTAATCGCCGATGAGTACAACTTGTCGAAGCTCCGTGGCGAATATGCATTGAGCATTGACGGTGAAGTCATTAAGCTTCGTACTGGTGACGTTGTAATTCCGTTAAAGCAGACTTGCCTTGACGAGATTCACGGCTGGCGTGTCACCGAAAATACGGCTTGGATCCCTATGACCAACAAGCGTACGTTTAAGATTGACGAGATATCCGTCGACATGACCAGGAATCCGGCATACGATGCTGGCGATGACCTCGAAAACGAAGTTGAGTTCAAGTATGTAACATATACTGATGTCGATGTGACGCATGATGTCGGTTCAATGCGAGTCGGCTATGGCAATGCACGTAACTACCACTTCGAGCATCCGTACATTGAGCATCTTGATACCACGCAGAACGTGGATTTGGAATACTCATCCAAGTATGACTATGGTTCTGTGGCTCCTCGAAATGACATGGATCCTTCGTTCAAGGGCGTTCCCGACATGGGTTATCCGCTAGCAGAACGAATCGAGCGCCTTGCCTATCTGAGAGATCCTAACGTCATCGACTTGGACTTGATCGGTTATCTGGCTCGCTTCATGGGCTATGACATTACTGCAGTGGCTGACGATATTCGCTCTAGCAATATTTACCGTAACAGTGCCGAACGAGAGGAAGCGGTGCGTGAAACTATCGCCCACTTGCCTCAGTTTTATGCCCTCAGCGGTACGAAGCCTGGTATTAACATGCTCATGGCTACATTCGGTATTGTAGGTGAACTTGTAACTATGTGGACTAGCACGGATGATCCGTATGGAAAGCTGGTGCGCCAAGACGAAGTCGGTCGATACATTGATGCCGACCGTGCTGCCAAGAAGACCAATTCCGCATGGGTTCCGACTCCGCACGTTACTCTCGATGTCTTGAACAACGAGAATTTCAATAGCGTTTTGCTTGGTAACGAGGAATTGTCTCGCATGAAGGAGCAGATTCGCCGTTGTAAGCCGATTAATGTGGTGTTTGACGGTATTCGCGTCGTATATTCAGAGACCGTGGACGTACCTATATGGGTATTTGCTGGTAATGAACGTATTACTGGATCTACGGTAGTGATCGGATATGACGATATTCCTATGAGCGAAGACCCTTGCATGGATGAAGACTGCGATTTCTAGTGGTGTTCCGATTTTGAAACTGATAAACTAGTTTCTGTATAAAATTCGGATACCATACATGCAGAAAATTGTACTTACTAACGAGGGATTTAACCTTCTGAATACGAATCATTCGGAAGGTCAATCGCAGTATTGGATTGGATACTATGGCTTGGCCTATGTTCCTGAGGGTTCCGCACTTTCCGCCAATATGACGACGCTGACACCTGACGGCGGTGACAATATCTACAACGTGTTCCAAGGATCGATGACTACGGCAAAGGCCGGTATCGATACTGACATTAGTGATCCGGCGGCATATAATTTGGCTAACGAATGCATGTACTCGGCAAACGTGATGTCGAGATTCCGCTATGTTCTTGATGACAACGACAACAACCAGCTGGTTATCTTTGCCGATAACCGTGACTTGACTTTGGCTGGTGCTAAAAATCTGACCGCTGGCTTGGTCGAATATGCTATTCTGCGTAACACTGATGAAGAGCATGTAACTGTAGTTGGTGAAAATGATACTGGTGATGGTATCACGAAGGTCGCTACGCTTCCGTTGCCAGCTCCTCTGTACTATGGTGGTGAACCGAAGAATTATTCCGCTTTGGATGCTACGCTGGTCGATACGGTTACGCATGACACTCGTTCTTATAGTTCCAGCAACCATGCATTGGCTCAAGGTTATGACGTTGGTACTCCGGGTATCGACGGCGAGGCTCCTACGTCTGCGGACAAGTTTGACTATGTAGCTTCAAGGGGCAATACCTTCAGCGATGATGTGACTAATGTAGATGACGCTATCCTTGACAAGTCTTGGCAGCTCCAGAGCGTTTCGAACTTCAACCGTTTCCATGCTCCGACAAATGCTGAAGGCTACAGTCAGGATTACGAACCGGCATGCCGTAACATGGCTAAGGTTACCAAGCTGTTCCCGATTGATCACTACGACGTTATCAGTACTACCGAATCCGATACCAACAAGGTTGCTACTGTCAAGTATACGGTTAAAGTGGACTTGAGAAATTCTCTTAATGCGATCTCTAACCGCAGTACGCCTTACTACCGTATGCAAAACGGCACATTGTCTGAAGTGTCCGCATCTAATTACAAGGCTGGTTTCAAGTTCAACCGTGTTGGTATCTATGCCGTACAGACCTCGCTGCATGCCTATAATACCGAAGAAGATGCCAAGGAAGATTGCACAAAGCACCATCTGCAGATGCAGGTAATCGGCGATTCAGAACCAGTCTTGGTGGCTGTTATGGACTTGCCGACACCGATCGTGATGTCAGAGGACGGTATTTGCGACTATTCCTTTGATTTCCAGATCAATTTTGTTAAGCCGGATAGCGAGGTCATTGACGATGCAGCCATCTATTATAACTTGTACGAGGACGATGCCATTACTTGGTACAAGAACCAGCTGATTGCCAATGCAAGTACTGCCGAGGCGGTGACTTCACTCGGTGTCCAGATGGCTTATCTGCGCCAGCAGATCAATCAGTACACCGGTGCTGGCACGTCGTCTTGCGGTATCGTTGACGAAGACAACCGTTATGCGCTCGAAGGTCATACGCATCCTTACATGAAGAACATCGTTGACTCTGTTCTGCCGGGTAACGGTGCGGTTCGTGGCATTGACACGCTTCCAGAAGATAGTCAAGTTGTTGTCTATAAGCGTAATGGTCGTGCATTGATAAAGGACGATACTGGTGTACATTATCAAGGTGATGATGAAACCGACGTTCCGCAAATTATTGAACCAGTCACAGCTGAAGTCGGTTACTATTCGATGCTATTGGGCAAAAAAAGTGCCGCTATAGGTGATTGGTCTCTCAACCTTTCTGAAAATGGTATCTTAGGAGCTAACACGTCGCATAACTTGTTGATGGGCGGAAAAACGGTCAACGATGAATTGAATGACCATGTGGCTATTGAGGATACGAAGAACTCGATTATTTTTGTCGATGATACTACCGAAATAGAACACATGAAGAGCTGTTTGTGGATGGGTTCCGCTGATGTAGATGCTGCAACACATCGTGACACTTATGTGGATCATAAAGTATATAATACGATTGGTATCGGTCGTATCAGTATTTATCACACCGATCACTATAATGCAAACAATCCATTGTATCCAACCATCAGTCCTACCCCTATTCAGTATAACATCATGTCTGGTGGAATTGATTTGTTTGGCTGGGCACAGTATTCATTGATTTTTAATGATGCTGAACATGGTAATTCGTGCGCTATGGGTGATGTTGATTTGATGTACGCCTTCCAGCCAGATGCTTGGGTAAATCAAACCAATGACGTGTTTGATGATCATAGGCTTCCGAATGCGGGTATTGCCTATGCTATGCTATCCGGAAATAAGATGCGTGCTGGTAGAAATATACAGTCCGTAGTTTCCCTTGGTATTGAAAATAACTTGATGTATGGTGTAAATAATTCGATTCTGATTGGTAATCGGATTAATAAATTGGCACCACAGCAAGTTCCTTTCAAAATGCTCACTGTCGATGAATTTAACGAGAAATATTCATCAGCTTACGTAGCGAATGATGATTATGATTTTGATGCGGCAAATGAGAATCGTGCGGTTGTCGTCGGTTATGGTACGATTGAGGCAAAGGACGCTAACGGAAATCAATTTACCTATGACGTAAAGGGTGTGTCGTTGTACGTTTCCTATGGCAAGAACAATGAACACCCAGCGTGGATATATAGTGGTGACTCTAGACTATCGGCAGCTGATGCGTATAACACGACTGGTCATGACATAAGTAACATGTTTATATTGGGTGATGACAATAATGTGGGTGCATACAGCCATAACAGTATTGTTATCGGTGATGATAGTACATCTCGGTTTATTGAATATGATAACTGCTTTATCCACAACGCTGGTAGCCCAAGAGCTATTGGGTTGACGAATACTTCAAGAAATCAACCTCGTGGCACATTCAACAATGTGTGGTGGATCGGTCATCAGCATGTTCAAGCCTATGAAGATGGTTCGCATGCTGGATCACCAGCAACAGATGATATGTATCATTATTATGGTGGTAATTTCTTGGCTGATCAATGGTGGCCAGAGAAACCAGTAGAATTTAGTGACGTTTTCGCCTTTGTTGGTCGTAACTTGCGTCAGTTTGGCTATTCATCATGGTATGGTGCTTCTAATTATAATAATTCTAATTACACGTTTGACGGATGGCAAAACTATACTCGTGACGATCTATATCAGCCGTGCAAGGCTCCGATGATTTACTCTGGTGGCATTGCGTTAGGTGGTTATGGTACGAGTGATTCTAATTTCATGCTCATGAAAATTGGTGTAAGTGGATGTACAACTGGTTGGAGTACGAATGGCAATCAAAATATGTGGATTCCGCCATTAAATAATGTACGTGACATTATCTGTATCGAAAGGGGTGATGATGCCCACGAGCTCTCTCGTACTACGGTTAATGCTGATGGTGCATTTGATTTGTACGACGATTTGCATCGAGATGGCATCCATCACTTGCAAGTTAAATCTCCGTATGCTGGCATGGTGCTTATGGTTCAAGACAAGCAAGAACTTGACGGTACGCTGCATGTGGGATTGGGTAAGATGTCTGGCGGTGGCTTTGATACCAATGGAATGCGTACGGTCAAGGTTTCGACTCAATATGTGACCTATTGTTTGCGCTTCTGCTTTGAAATAACCACGAAGGATCATAGCTCGCTAGAGTATTTGGATGTAATTGATCCATTCCAGAATTCTGGAACGCATGTTGAGGGTGAAAGTGTTTATAATACGATTTCGTCACCAAATGAGGATTATCAAATTTCATATAGATTTATTTATCATGCGGATTCTAGTAACGAGTTGTATTCGTTACGTATTACCTATCTTCCTAACGATACGCCAGTTAATTTGATTCTGAATTATAGGGAGGCATTTACTGGAGTTAATATCAGCAAAAACAATGAAAATGGCGTAACTATGTATGGTATGGAAACTGCCGGTAAACTGGCTATGGTCACATTTAGCTATGAATGGCCGTTTGTTACTGCTAATAATGAAGTTGTCGTTAACTATCCGATGTTTGATTTGCGTGGGACGAATAACGATAAGACGGTCAGTATGTGCGTAGCAACACAAAATTATGTGATACCACGTCCAGATACAGTCAATGATTATAACACTACCGTAATGTTAGTGCCATTGGAAATACCTGGTTATTATAATAGATCTGGATGGAGCCATGATCCGTATCCTGGTATCATGAGAGCAAATTCTGACTATCAGTCTACTGACTCTAGGGCTAACGGGCAACTACCGTATTTCTGCCGTGTACAGCATGTAAAAAATGAAAATAGAGTAATTTAAATATCGAAACATAAAGGAAACTAACTATGATGATTTCACGTCGTAAAGTTATCGATCTCGGCATGGTTCTTATGCAAGCCGAATCCACGTTCAAGGCTCCCATTACCGGCAAGTTCTACTATGCCGTGGTGAAGAACCGTGAACTCGCCAAGGAAGAGTACAAGCTCTACATGGAAGCGAATCCGTATCCTCCGCAGTGGGACGAATACGAGAACACTCGTATCGCCATCATCAACGAGGTCGGCGAATCCGTCCAGGAAGGCTTCAGTAAGCTTTCCAACCAAGCTCGTGACACTATCCTCAACTCTCCGGATCCGAAGGTGATGCCTCCAGAAAAGCGTGATCTGCTGATAGCCCGTATCAACGAGCTCCGTGAGAAGAACACCGAATTGCTCGCCGAAGTCGACGAAATCGACAAGAAGCGTAACGAGTTCCTTGACGAGGAAGACGAATTCCCCATCAAGAAGGTCAAGCTGTCCGAAATCCCGGAAATCGTGAACGGTAACGGCTTCCAGATCATTACCGCACTCGATCCGATGATCATCGAGGACTAATGGCTACACTCAGTGGCTGTATAGTTGTCCGTAACGGAAAGAAAAGCGTCGTGAGGTGTCTCGACGCTTTACTTCCGCTTATAAACGAGTACGTCATTGTCGACACGGGTTCCAAGGACGGTACGCTTGAGCTCATCAAGGGATGGGCGGCTAGGCACCCCAACACTCGTATCGTACTTGTCAACGTGGGACGCAAGTTCCATGACGATGACAATATCTTCGACTTCGGTGCTGCCAAGAACTACGCCATATCCAGGGCCACTTGTGACTATGTCATGTGGATCGACGTTAATGACGAGGTTCTGAAGGCTAACGAAGTCCGTATTGCGTTCGACAAGATCACTCGCAAGATGCCGCACGCATGTATCACGATGCTTACCGAGGTTGACCCTTCGTTCGCATTCCCACGTGTCCGTATCGCTCCGAGGAAGTACGCCAAGTTCATTGGCTCGATCCATGAGTATATGGTCAACGAGGATCCGGAGAACTTCATAGTCACTACGAGGTTCCGTATCCGCAACGTGAAGACTTATCGTGACATCGCACGCAACGTGAAGGGCCTGATGAAGGAATGGCGCAAGGAGCATACCCAGCGCATAGCCTTCTACATGGGCAATTCTGCACGTGACATGAACGACTTATTTACCGCGCTGGACTGGTACATCATCACGGTCGACGAGTTCCCGGACTTCACTAACGAGGAACGTGCCAAGGCGATGGAGGCGATATGCGACATAGCTTTGAGGGAGAACTTGCTCGATCTGCTCGACGAACGGTCTATGATGTTCATTAACGAGCTTCCAGACCGTCCGGAAGGATACTATTACCGTGCCAAGTACCAGTACGCCAGACAGAACTATCCAATGGTCGTCAAGGCCATGGAACAGGTGATGAAGCTGAATACCCATGTCCGTCCGACCCACATGTGGATCAACGCCGAGATATACGACCGTCACCAGCAGTTGGAAATGCTGAAGGAAGCCCAGCTCAAGGCCGAGTACAGCAACATGACTCCGATAGCCCCTTGTATCGAGGATGCGTCGGTCGCAATGCAGAACGGTCAGTATGTCGGTCGTATGAACGGTGCCTTCGGTGACTTCGGCATGCCGATGTACCAGTATAGCAACTAGGAGTTCCTATGGCGTCAATATCTGATTTGATTGCATGTATGATAGATGTGGGAATGGTTTCGAAGCTTCCGTACTACAAGGCGCAAGCCTTCCTGAACGGAATTGCCGCACAGCAGCCCACGCATATCTATCTGTACACGAAGACTTGGTTCACGCACAAGATCAAGGTCAAGAAGAAGTACGAGCTTGCCAAGATCAGCTGCAGAAAGATCAAGAAGTGTCTGAAGTCGCAGATGAAGGCCGTGGAACGGATGCCGAGGGACAAGGCTATCGTTGCACTTAAGACCGCAGCGAACGAATACGAGGACAAACACAAGTAGACACCAATCCGGCAAACCGCCGGATTTTTTGTCGCTTGGAAACTGATAAACTAGAGACAAACGATTTTTGGACGCTTATGAATAACCTACACGAATTGACCAAGCAGCTTGACGTCTTAACTTGGAACTCTCGAAGTGTACTGAATGCGCTTATCCGTTCGGCGATGGCTGCTGGATCCAGTGACGGATTTACCGTAAAACGTGCTGGTAAAGATGTAAAACTGACCCGGCAAGATATTTATAAGCTCTACCATTTCTACGAGGCATGGGAAGCTACTCAGTTTGATGAAACTGCGTTTGAAGAAATCCGTACGAAGATGAATGATGAGTATTCTGGTACGGGCGGTGTCGATGCGGCGCTGGTAAAACATGCCAAGATCATGTGGATGGATGCCGACAACGCTACGTCGACTGCTGACCAGTGGATTGAAAAGATTAAGCAATATACGAATCCGAAGTGGTTGACCAATACGGCTCCGATTCCTCTGAACATTCGTACACCGATTTACGACGAGAATCTGTCTACCAAGGTCTATGATTCTTACGAAACCTATCTGTTCCCTAGCGCTTACTATGCTATCGATACTTTGGGTCATTCTGGTGACGGTTTCGATCATAGCGCCGGTGGTAATACTTGGCATTTCAATATCGATGAAGTATTTCAGGTAGATGCGAACCGTGTGCTGTTGGGCACACAGGACGCAAACCGTCTTGCTGTATACAGTAACCTTTACGGAACCGCACCGTTGCATTCTCTCGAAGGCGGTACTGATTCATTTGCGTTTAGTAAGAATTCGATCTCTTTCGGTCAGCGAGATATGGTCAATGGAGATAATTCTGCTATTCTTGGCGGATTCTCTAACGTGGCAACTGGCTCTCAGACGGCAGTACTCGGTGGCAACAGTAACATCGTAAATTCTACCAATTCTGCGATTGGCGGCGGTCTGGATAACATGATCGGAGCTGGCGCAGAAGGATTTGCCGCTAACTCCAGAAATAACATCGGTGGCTATACTTACTTTTTCCGGCGTACGCTGTCGTCTGAAAATAACACGCAGACTGCATGTAAGGAAATAGAAAAGATTGGTAATTGCGGTGAATATCAGCGTATTGATCCAACTACGGCAACTACCACGTCTGGCGGAATTGCATTGGCAGCAAACCAGATTTATATTCCGGAATATGGTACCTCTGGAATTGGGTTTAATCGTATCAGTGCTGGTTCGATGTCGGCGAAGGTATCTCCGGTTGATTTCAAGGTCGGTGATAATGTCACGTTGTTCGGATTCAGGACTAACGATGGATTTGGGATCAGGCCGTGCCCG
>Ga0310694_10001369_pt1 | contig 27871 bp, 19 predicted proteins | sample 174DNAGHGhighgp2_FD_203884 | JGI IMG/M metagenome (GOLD analysis project Ga0310694, IMG submission 203884) | Sheep rumen microbial communities from Palmerston North, Manawatu-Wanganui, New Zealand - 1742 DNA GHGhigh gp2 (v2) (version 2) | ecosystem: Host-associated > Mammals > Digestive system...
GACTCGATACGGTCAGGATAGATGGTGCCCTGTGCCAACCATTTGGCATCAGTAATTTTCTTGGCTTCTGCATTGAATACCTCCACAAAGTCACGACCAATGATCTTACGTTTCTGCTCAGGTTCCGTTACGCCTGCCAGATCAGCAAAGAATTTCTCGCTGGCATCGACGCCAATAACATTCAGGCCCAGCACCTTGTAATCGTCCATCACCTGCTGGAACTCGTTCTTGCGCAGCATACCGTGATCGACGAAGATACACGTCAGGCGATTGCCAATGGCGCGGTTCAGCAGTACGGCAGCGACAGAGGAGTCAACACCTCCCGAGAGACCCAGGATAACACGGTCGTTGCCTACCTGTTCTTTCAGTTCGGCCACCGTGGTATCTACAAACGAGACTGCACTCCACTCCTGCTTCGAGCCACAGATATTGACTACAAAATTGTGGAGCAAGGTTTTCCCTTGGAGGGTGTGGAACACCTCCGGATGGAACTGGACAGCCCAAACAGGCTGCTTGGTGCTGGCAAAAGCAGCATTCTTTACATCCTTGGTACTACCAATAACCTCAAAACCTGAGGGGATAGCCGTGATGGTGTCGCCATGACTCATCCACACCTGAGAGTGCTGTTCAAATCCTTTGAACAATGGATTATCGAGATCGAAGGATTCCAAATGGGCACGTCCGTATTCGCGTGAGTCGCTCTTCTCAACCTTACCTCCTAACGAGTAGGAAAGGTACTGAGCACCATAGCAGATACCCAGCACAGGCACCTTGCCAAGGAAGGGCGACAGATCGGGCTTGAAGCCCTCGGGGTCGTGTACGGAGAACGGCGATCCGCTCAAGATGACGCCAATGACATCGGCATCGTCGCCTACTGGATACTTGTTGTAGGGCAGAATCTCGCAGAAGGTGTCGAGCTCGCGCACCCTGCGGCCTATGAGTTGCGTGGTCTGCGAACCGAAATCCAAAATGATAATCTTTTGCATCTTATTTATTTACTATTTGACTATTTACAATGAATTAACAAAGGCATCCGCTTCATGGAGCGTGTCTATTTTGCCAACATCCATGAGTTTGAGGTCGTCTTTCACCAAACCTACGATGTGAGCACGGTGGCAAACGCTGAGGTAGAAGTCCATAATGGGAAAACGATCAGGGAAGCGATCCATCAGGGAAAACAGACGAGGCGAGAAACTATGAATGCCGCTGAATGCGAAGGCGTAAAGTTGAGAGTTGAGAGTTGAGAGTTGAGAATTTGCTGCCGCCCTGACTTCCAGATTGTCCTCTATCGTAAGTTCAGCCTCGCGTAACCATGGATAGGGCGACTTGATTTCGCCTGTCTCAATATTGATCCAACCCATCAAGCGCATGGCGTTGTCAAAGAGCAGATAGCGCTTGGTCTTACGACGGCTGACCAACAACACGGCATCCTCATCGTCCAGATGCTGACGCGAGAACCACTCGTAGTCAACATTATCCAGGATATCAACATTATGAATCAGGATGGGCTCGTCAGTCGTAAACAGGGGTGCAGCCTTCTTCAGTCCCCCACCCGTCTCAAGCAATTGCTCGCTTTCATCGCTGAATTGCACCATTGACGCATAGTCGCGCGTACCTATATAATCGCGTATCTGCTGAGGAAAATGATGCAGGTTCACCACAAAACGATTGTAAAGGCCTGTAGCTAACAGCCGCGAAACAACAATATCTATCAGTGGACGGCCACCCACTGGCACCAAAGCCTTGGGCATTGTGTCGGTCAAGGGTTTCAGACGGGTACCCAGACCTGCGGCAAGAATCATCGCTTGTTTCATCTTCTTTGCTTTGCGTTGCAAAGGTACAAATAAAAAGTGGAGGAAAAAAGCAAAACCTTAGGATTTTTGTACCTTTGCACCGTAATTTTAAAAAACTAATCAAAAAAACGATGAAACGACCATTACTCATATTGGCTACTATCCTGTGTGGGAACCTTCATGCACAGACCTCCCAGACACTTGTCATCAACGAGGTGATGCAATCGAATATTGAGACCATCATGGACGATATCAAGGAGTTTCCTGACTCATGGGTGGAACTGTACAACCCCACAGAGGCTGCCATCAACCTAAAAGACTACAAGATAGGCATCAAGAAGAAGGAAAAGAAGGCCTGGCAGTTGCCAGACAAGACTATTGCCGCAGGCGGCTATGCCATCATCTACTGCGACAAGGAAGGCAAAGAGGGCAACCGTCTGCATGCCGACTTCCGTCTGGAGTCGGGTGAGGGTTGTCAGGTATATCTCTTCACCAACAAGGAGACTGTAGATAGTCTGCCCCAGACTCTGCCCCAGATGCCAGCCCCCGATATCGCCTATGGACGTAAGACCGACGGCGCCAACGAATGGGGGTATCAGTTGACACCAACCGCTGGTAAGGCCAACTGCGGCAATACGACAACGAACGTCCTTGGCGCACCCATCTTCAGCAAGCCTGGACAGGTCTTTGAAGGCAGTAAGAGATTCAGACTGAGCATCTCAAAGCCTGAGGGTACTCCTGAGGGAACGGTCATACGCTATACCACAGACGGTTCAGAGCCTACGACTACGAGTGCCGTCTTCAGCCCCATTTACATCGAAAGCACCACGGTGATACGTGCCAAACTGTTCTGCGACGGCTGGCTGTCACCTGTCAGCACAGCCCAGTCGTACATCTTCCATCCAAGGACGATGACCACGCCTATCTTCTCCGTTCAGACAGACGACCGCTACCTGAACGACGCAACTATAGGTCTGTTTGCCAATAACAACAGCAAGGAAGACAAGAAGACGCACGACTGGCGCCGTCCCGTCAACATCGAGTGCTTCACCAGCGCTGGTACAGAGTGTACCTTCAACCAACTCAGCGAGACACGCATCCAGGGAGGACAGTCGCGTACAAACGCGTTGAAATCGATGGTTTTCTATGCCAACAAGCGTTTCGACCCTGACCACAAGCGTTTCTCCTACGAGTTCTTCCCTGACCAGAAGCCTGGCGTCACAGAGTTCAAGTCGTTCTCACTGCGTGATGGCGGCAACGACTTCGGTGACCTGTATTTCCGCGATGCCATCGTACAGCGTACCATGGCAGCCAACGTCGAGAGTATGGACTGGCAGGCCTGTCGTACGGCTGTCCTCTACATCAACGGCGAATATATGGGTATGCTCAACATCCGTGAGCGCAGCAATGCAGACAATATCTTCAGCAACTACGACGGCCTTGAAGACATCGACATGGTGGAGATCTCGCATGAGAAGATCAACAATGTAGATATGTTTGAAGAGGAGATCAAGGAAGGCACACCCGACTTCTACGAGGGCTTCAAGACCTTCTACAGCGAGAAGGGACACACCCTGGCAGAATATGAAGAGTGGCTCGATGTGAGCGAGTTCTTGGATGTTATCATCATGAACCTCTTCTATGGCAACATCGACTTCCCTGGCAACAACCTCGTATTCTGGCGTCCCAACGATGACGATACGAAGACAGACCTGCCAAAGAGATGGCGTGTCATTGTGAAGGACACCGACTTCGGACTGGGACTCTATGGACGACAGAACAACTACAACACCATCGACCTGCTATACAATCCCAGCAAGTACCCCAGCGACAACTGGGCCTTCACGGAGCCGGCTACCCGACTCATCAAGAACATGCTGGAAGACCCTGATATCCGAAAGATGTTCATCGACAAATGCTGCGTCTATATGGGTGACTTCTTAAACGGCAATGGTACTGGCGAGATCATCGACCTCATCAAGGACGAGGCTATGGAAGAGTTTGTGGCCCATCGCGACAAGTACAATCCAGGCTGGGGATGGTGGCCTACTGACAACCGTAGTGAAATCACCAACAAGTTCAACGATGCCAAGAACTGGGTTTCTGGTCGTCCAGGAAATTTCTACAAATTCATTGGCGACCAATGGAGTCTCGGCTCACCTATAGCCCTGACCATCAACAAAGAGAACAAAAGCGACGTAGAGCTCACATTCAACGACGTCAAAATGTCTGGCAAGGTGTTCGATGGCAAATACTTTGCCAATCGCACCATCAATCTCAGCGGCACAGTGCCTGAAGAGGGAAAGGCCATCGTAGGCTGGAAGGTGACAGGAAAGGTCACGAAAGAGGTTCAGGGCAGCGAGCTGTCCATGCAGATGCCCAACGGCGCTATTTACATCAACCCCGTTATTGGTGAAGCCACAGATATCGACATTGTCGAGACCACGCCATCCAACCAACAGTCAACCATCTACGACCTGATGGGTAACAAGATCACCACACCAAAGGCTGGCAGAATCTATATCCAGAACGGAAAAAGAATCTTCTGGCGATAAGCTCGGAAAGGAAGTTACAAGGAAGTTAAAGGGAAGTTAAAAGGAAGTTAAAAAGGAAATTACCCAGCGCTATTTCTTGAGCGTCTGGGTAATTTTTTGTTCACGATGACAGATGCGCACCTCGATGCCGAACTTCTGATGGATATGCTCAGCCAGATGCTGGGCACTATAGACGGAGCGGTGCTGTCCACCAGTACAACCAAAACAGAACATCAGACTGGTGAAACCACGCTGAATATAGCGAGTCACATGGGCATCGGCCAGCTTATATACGCTGTCGAGGAAGGTCAGGATCTCACCATCGTCCTCCAAGAAACGGATAACGGGCTCATCCAAGCCTGTCAGCTGTTTGTAGGGCTCGTAACGGCCAGGGTTGTGGGTCGAACGACAGTCGAAAACATAGCCGCCACCGTTGCCACTCTCATCCTTGGGGATACCCTTACCATAGCTAAAGCTGAACACCCTGACAACCAGCGGACCACTGCCGTCATATTTTGAGAAGGTGGCAGGACCGTCCTTGGGGTGGGCATTGTAGGGGTTCTGGTCTGTAGTCTTATAACCATCGGCACGTTGCTGGGGTTCCTCTTCCTGAGGTTGATACTGAGGTAGCTCTATCAGCTTGTTAAGAATCTCAACAAGATACGGATATGGATAATCACCCGTGGCCAACAGCTCACGTAGATTCTGGATAGCTGCAGGAATACTGTCAATGAAATGCTTCTTGCGTTCAAAATAGCCGCGGAAGCCATAGGCACCCAATACCTGCAGGGTACGGAAGAGCACAAACAGGCGCAGACGACGGTCGAAAGCCTCACGCTGGGGCATTTCCGTATATTGACAAGCTGCCTCATAGTACTCGTCCAACAGATCGTGGCGCAACTTGTCTGGATACTTGGCTGAAGCCTGCCATAGGAATGATGCCAGGTCGTAGTAGAACGGACCACGACGACCACCCTGGAAGTCAATGAAATAGGGCTGTTGACTGTTGGCCGTTGGCTGTTGGCTATCAACAAGCATGATATTGCGTGCCTGGAAGTCACGATACATGAAACTGTCGCTCTTCTCGGCTGTCAGGTCCTTCGTCATCAGACGGAAGTCGGCTTCCAACTTCAACTCGTGGAAGTCGAGACCCGTTGCCTTCAGGAAACAATACTTGAAGTAGTTCAAGTCAAACTGCACACCCTCTTCATCGAAGGCTGCCTGCGGATAGCACTGTGTGAAGTCAAGCTCACGGGCACCACGGAACTGCAAGTTGGGCAACTCACGGATGGTGGTCTTCAGTAATTCCTGCTCTGCCAGGGTATAGCGTCCGCCAGCCTCTCGTCCGCCTCGGATGGCATCAAACAGCGATGTCGAGCCCAGATCAGTCTGGAAATAGCGCATCTCATCGTTGCTCACAGCCAGCACCTCAGGCACATTCAACTGACGTTTCTGGAAATGTTGTGCCAGATAAATGAAGGCGTGGTTCTCATCGCGACTGGTACCAATACAGCCGATGACACTCTGTCCGTCCTTATCGGTCATGCGACAATAGGCACGGTTGCTGCCTGCCCCTGCCAGATGTTCAATGGCTACTGGCTCGTAGCCGCGCCATTCCTTATATAGTTCAAGCAGCTGCCTCATACGTCATCGTCTTTATCTATGTCCTTCAACTGCTTCAGTATCTTACGCTTCTCTATCTCGTAAGATACGTAGCTCCATCCTACGGCCAGCAGTATCATCACGCCCAAGGCCATCAGGAAACGTCCAGTCAGTGTAAGGACAATAGTGGCTACAGTAAATACTGTCACCCACCTGATTATAAATTTCCAGTTCATATTGGGGGTCAAAGGTACAAATATTTTCTGAAACAGGCAAACGAATCAAGATATTTTTGTAACTTTGGCTATGCCTAAAGTACTTTCGCTCGACAGTGAAAACAAAAATGTTTTTTTGTTTTGCAATGTGCTCGCTTATTCGTACCTTTGCAGCCAGAGATAAAGAGAATCATGAACGACGAATACTATATGAAACGGGCGCTCGACGAGGCGCGACAGGCCCTCACTGAGGGCGAGATTCCCATTGGGGCTGTTGTTGTATGCAAGGACCGCATCATTGCAAGGGCCCACAACCTGACAGAGACCCTGACTGACGTCACGGCCCATGCCGAGATGCAGGCTATTACGATGGCTGCCAACGAGCTGGGTGGCAAATATCTGACAGACTGTACGCTCTACGTCACCGTAGAGCCCTGCGTGATGTGTGCAGGAGCCATCGGTTGGGCCCAGCTGCCACGTATCGTCTATGGTGCTCCTGACCCTAAACGTGGCTTCCGCAAATATGCGCCTCGTGCCCTTCACCCCAAGGCCCAATGCATAGGCGGCATCCTTGAGGAAGAATGCCGCCAGTTGATGCAAGAGTTTTTTCGCCAGAAGCGATGAAATCGTTACATCTTTCGCTTAAAGCAATAAAACACCTTAATACATAATCTTCTTGCCGTCTTTGATGTAAAGACCCTTGCTGGGAGTCTTCACTTCGCGACCCTGAAGGTCGTAGATACGGACATCTTTTCGCTGTGTGCCGTTGTCTACGCGTACCTCATGGATAGCCGTAGGCACTTCATTCAGTTCTTCCGTATTGTCTATCGTCACACTACGGTCGGCATTGATGGTAATCGTATGCACGTTGATTTTGCCACCACTATGTTTGAGGGGCTGTGGGGTGTCTTCCTGTACGGCCTTCGATGCCAGATAAGCATAGTAAGTGCCGACAGAAAGTTCGGAAAGGTTGAAACTCTGTGAGTTAAACTTATAGCCGGATCCACTCTGTACTGGATCAACATCATCACCAGTCTCTATATATGCCAAGAGCAAGTTTTCACTACCGTCGGTTTTCTCAAGATAGAGGCCAATGGCTCCATAGAAGGTAAGATGATGGTAGTTGAAGGCCGTGAACTCAGACACCTGAAGTCTTTTAAACACGCTTTGCGAGCATGTCTCAGGCGTGTCCATACCCCAGCAGGACTGATATTTCTCGCCTTCAGCAGGAACGGGATTCGTTCTCAGTCCAATAACCATGTCCTGTCCGCTGGAGAACGACGCAGACTCGCCGTCGGGCTTCAGCACATCAATATTGGTCCAGCAATCGCCTTTTCCGCTCCATCCCCAGTTCACATATACGTAGTCATCCTCATCAATGCCATGCAGCACAAAGGCGTGACCACCCTCCCTGGAATCCTGCCCGCCATAGAGCACAGGACGACCGGCTTCCAGTTCAGTACGAATGATCTGCATCCAATCCTCGCTATCATAGAGTTTACGCTCAAGGGCACGTGCTGACAGCGAGTCGCACTTGAAATTAAGCCCCAGTGCCGTGCCAGCATGCGAGAGCACGGTGCCGCTGCCATCGGTGTCATAGTTCATGTGCACCGCCACGCCACAGTCGTAGAGCAACTGTGCAATGGCATTCTTCTTGGCCTCGTTCAGAAAAAACGACGAGGTGTAATTATCTTGCAGAAGCGTCCAGTCGTAGGTGCTGTTAAGCGTAACATAATATTGCTTGGAACCATCGCCAATGGTATAATATCCCTCACCCTGGCTACCGTCAGGATAGTTGTAGAAGTAGAGCACCTGGGCCAAAGCCGTTGCCACGCATCCCGCTGGCGGCAGGGTACCCTTGATTTCTGGACACATTTTGTTGTAAGGATCACTCTGGTTCCATTGACTTTTCAGCATGGGCTCTACACGCATCTTTGGAGCATGGCGTGATGAATTTGTTTTGAATTGTCCTGTCGACAACTGCTTCTGCAGTGCCTCTGACACGGCATTAAGCCACCACTGCATGCCACAAGGAATGTCAGCCTTGTCGAATGCACGGTCAGAATAAGCCAATACGGGCTCTAAGCGCTGATCGTTGCTGACAATGACAAATCCCATATCGTCGCTGCCCATGACGGTATACATAGGGTCTTGCATCAACACATCGACAGGGCTGTCAGCCTCCGCTGTGGTGCGGCTCATGCTGCCGTGCATGGCCTGCAGTTTCTGCAGTGCAATGTGCTTCATCTCGTGCTGGCTGCGTGTCTGTGCCGAGGCGGCGACGGTGCAGGCCAAGATGGTCAGCATAAGGGTAAATAGTCTGTTCATAAGCGTTTTTAAAAGAGTTTATGAATATAAACGGTAAAAGTGCGCAACCGTGGTTGCGCACTTTTATAGAGATTACAACAAATGCTTATTCTGCACCGGGCCAGCCCTCAGTCCACATGAAGGCGAAGTGACCAGTGTAGAGGCCGTTGTCGTCGCGCAGACGCAGGCACTTAACATCATAGATGTTGTCCTGACGTGCCACACTACAGTATTGTGCGTAGCCAGCGAACTGTCCGACACCCCATACATAGGTGTAACTACGTCCTGGATAGCCAATGGTACCGATCTCCTCGTCGAATGAGATGCTCAAGTCATCATTCAGATAGAAGGTAAAGCCAGTATCAGTATCAAAGCCCTCGTCAGGATCGTCCGTATAGATAGCCTGGAACGGTGTCACAATACGGTACTGGTTGGTTCCCTCAGCATTCAGGATAACGACATCCTCTGCAGCAGCACCGCTACTGGAGAAGTTGTAATCCACGAATGTGCACTTACCAACCTCTGTCCATACCAACTCCTTAGCAAAGGTGGCAGTAGTGGTGAGTTTGTAGTTCTTCAACTTGTTGTTGTAAGTCGCAAGAGCAGCCTCATAAGCCTCCCACTCTTTCTCATACTTCGCAGAGTCCTCTGCCGTTGCTATTGCAGGCAGTGAATCAGGAACAGCAATCGTGTCAATGCCCAGTTCCTTGGGATCGATGGTCAGTTTGACCATCAGTTTCTTTCCGGGAATCAGTTCCTTGTTGAAGTGAACAGGATAGGCAGCCGTGTTAGAACCATCGGCAAAGGTCACGCTTTCAGGACCCGACAGAGCCTCATCGTCAGAGAACACGGCAGTGATAGGCAGTGTTACCTCACCCTGAGTGGTACCACGGGTGATGACAATCTCGACATCGGTACCTTCCAATTGCTCAGTTGCCGGGAACTCATACTGGAGAGTGCTGTTGTTGAAGGAATAGGTCTTGCCATTGCCCAGGTCGGCAGATGTGGCCTCGTCCCAATATCCGCTGTCGCTGCACGAAGTCAGCATAGCGCCGGCCAGTGCTGTTACAACTAAAAATGATTTATACAGTTTCATATTCATTTCAATTTAATAAATTGATAATTAATTTGCAGGAACGGGCACAAGTTGGGGAACACCCAGGTTGTTGTCGCCCTCGTTGATGAGTTTGTTAGACTGAATCTCCTCGTTAGGAATCTGATAAATCAGATAGTTGATTTCAGCACCAGTAGAGTTACCATTGCCAGCCTTAACAGCCTCGATGGCTGCACGCTCTCCCTCTACGGTATCCAGAATACGATAGTTGTAGTTCAAGAGCTTCTTATCGGGGTCAACGATGGTGAACAGCGTGCTTGCACGGTCGATACCCTTGCGCAGACGCATCAGGTCGAAGAATGAGAGACCCTCGCCCCAGAGTTCGATACGGCGCTGTACCCAAACTTCATCCTGAATACCTGTAGCTGTAGAAGCCTCGCAGGTGTACTCGGGATCGCGATAAGTCTTCACGAAGGTCTCCAGTGTGGTCTTACCAGCAGCGGTATTGCCACCCATAGCCTGAGCCTCAGCGAGGATGAGATACATCTCCTCAATACGCATCAGAGGAATGTCGTTGGCATTGGTAGAGGTGCCCAACTCATCACCGTAAGGAGCGAACTTCACCTGTGTGTAGGCAGGGCACTTGGCCTCCTTGGTGATGTATTCCTGCTGCGCGGTAGTCAGGTTGGCACTCTTTGCGTTGGCATTGAGGAACCAGCCCTTACGAGCGTCGGTAAGACCAATCTGGTTGTAGAGTGAGGGATTGATCAAACGCCATGCACCTACGCTGGCATAGCCATAGTTGAACGAACCCATGTGAGAGGGCCAGTTGACGATGGCCGATGTCACAACACGGTCGGTCTCTGAAATGAAGATACCCCACATCCAGTTGGGCTCTGTCATCTTCACGAAGCCAGGCTTAGAAGCGTCTTCAAATGAAAGGGGAGTAGCATCGCTGTTGCTGATGGCAGCCTGTGCGTCGGCAGCGGCAGCATCCCAGTTCTGCATCACCAGGTTCACACGGGCACGCAGACCATAAGCCGTAGCGAGATCGATGTAGCGTTTGTCGTCGCGAATCTCATCAGAGGCAGTTAACAGTTCGATAGCCAGGTCAAGGTCGGCCAGAATTTGTGTGTAGACCTCACCCACAGTGTTACGGGCAATACCGTTGACACCAGCCTCGTCAGCGTTGGTATCGAGAATCAGGGGCACGCCAGGAGCGTCCTCATTGCCCTTGTAGGTGAACTGGAACTGCTGAATCAGGTTGAAATAGTCAAAGGCACGGATACCCAGAGCCTGAGCCAGATAGAACTGGAGGGTTGAGTTATCAGTTTCCTTGTCAATCTGACCTACTACTGCGTTAGCAGCGAAGATCTGGTTGTAAGCATTCACCCATGCATAGTAAGAACCATAGGCATTGAGACCACGGTCGCCCAGAGACAGACCTGCAGAATACCAGTTATAACCGATATCGAAGCCAATCATGTCGATACCACGGCTGTCGTTGAACAGCATCGTTGAAGCGTATCCATAGTCATGGTGAGAACTGAAACTCTTCTCATAAATACTGAACATGGTGGTGATACCCGTCACACTGGCACTTACCTTCGACGGGTCATTGGCAGCAACCTCTGCCTTCTGGTCAGCGGTAACAGTGTTGCCCTGTGGCTCTGTGTCGAGATCGGCACAACTAACGGTCAAGGCACCGGCAACAGCCAAATAAAATATTTTATTGATTTTCATAATTCTATACGTTTTCTGTTGTTTAGAATGTTACTTTAATACCGCCGGTGATGGCACGGATAGCAGAATAGTACTTGTTCTGCGAAGAAATAACGCCGATACGTGGGTCGAGACCCTTACGTGCAGCAAAGAGGGCTACGTTGTCGGCCGAACCATAGACGCGTACGCTCTGCAGCTGAAGCTTGCTAACCAGTGACTGGGGCAGTGTGTAACCTAGAGTGATGTTGTTCAGTGACAGGTAGTTCGAAGAAACGAGCCAACGGTCAGACTGTGAGTTGGTGTAGAGGTCGCCTACAGCAATACGAGGAACGCTGGTCTTCGTGTTGGTGGGAGTCCAAGCATTGAGGATGTCCTTGTGCCAAGCCTGTCCAGCAGTGCTGCTGGTACCAGCGTGCATCAGGCTCTGATAACCGTTGTCATAGAGCTTACCACCCAGCTGGTAAGAAGCCTGCAGAGAGAGGTCGAAGCCCTTGAACTCAACTGTAGTACCGAAACCACCGGTGAATAGGGGCTGCAGGTTGCCAGTAGCCTGACGGTTAGTGGTACGAGCCACGCTCCAGTCGGTAGTAGCATACTCCTGATCGTTGTCGTCCTTAGCCCAGTAGAGAGCAAGACCAGTGGTGGGATCTACGCCAGCATACTTCACGAAGTAGTACTCGTACATAGAGTGACCCTCACGGTAGATACGGCTACCGTCGATGAGTTCACCCTCCAGATCGGGAGCCAGTTCGATAATCTTATTGCTGTTGTGAGTGATATTGAAGTCGATGTTCCAAGTCAGATCCTTAGTGTCGATGAGCTTAGAGTGCAGGTCGATTTCGATACCGCGGTTACGCATAGAACCGATGTTCATGGGGATTGAAGAGTAACCGTTAGATGGTGCCACGGGCTTGTTGTACAGCATGTCGCTGGTACGACGGTTGTAGAAGTCGATGGTACCAGAGAGGCGACCCTTCCAGAACTCGAAGTCAACAGCAACGTCAAATGAGTTGCTCTTCTCCCAAGTGAGCTCCTTGTTACCCTTATAGGTCAGGGTAGCGTCAGAGAACACACCGTCAGAACCGGTCATCTGATACTGGTCAACATAAGCATAACCATTACCGATGTTATCGTTACCCTGCTGACCGAATGAAGCACGCAGCTTCAGGAAGTCGATCCAGGTCTGATCCTGCAGGAACTTCTCCTTACCGAGGTTCCAAGCACCAGAGATTGACCAGAATGTACCCCAACGGTTGTCCTTGTGGAAGCGTGAAGAACCGTCAGTACGCAGGCTGACGCTTGCGAAGTAGCGCTCCATGAAGTCGTAGTTGATACGGCCAATCCAAGAACGCATAGCATACTTACCCTCAGAACCATAACCACGACGGTTGTCGATAGAGTTGTTCACAGCCCAAGAGCCGGCACGGTAGAGGTTCTTACCGTAAGCGGTTGACGACTCAGAGGTGTAATCGTAGGTCTCATACACACCCAGAATGTCGAAACTATGCTTTTCAGCAAAGGTGTGACGATAGGTGGCCATGGCCTGCTGGGTGATACCCAGTACGCGGTCATGCTCCTGCTCTGCCTCACCGCCCGAAGCCTTGCTCTGTCCGTAGAGGGGGCTGGTGGCCATGTGGAAGCGTGTGTTGTCGAGGTTGATACCCAAGTTGTATGTCAGGGTCAGACCCTTCAGAGGCATGATGTCAACACCCCAACGGCTGTTGAAGATGTCCATCAGGTAGTCGTTGGTCTGGTAAACCAGGTCACCGATTGGGTTAGCAATAGCCATCGTGTTACGAGTGAAGTTACCGGTTGTGCCGTCACCATAGTCGTAAACGGGGTTCTTGCCGTTACGCAGAATCTGTCCGTCAGCACCGCGTGAGAAGAAAGGATACACGGGACCGAGAGTAGCAGCTACACCGAAGGCGTTGCCTGAAGAGTTGCTCTCAGTCTGGTCGTCGGGATAGTTGCTGGTAGCGTTGGTGTAAGCCAGGTTGGCACGCAGTTTCATCCACTCCTTAGCCTTGTACTCAACATTCAGACGGGTAGAGATACGCTCGAAGCCAGAGCCCTCGATAACACCCTCATCGTTCAGATAACCACCAGCGAAGTAGTAAGACAGACGGTCGGTACCACCGCTAACGCCCACCTTGTACTCCTGACGGAGACCGTTGCGGAAGCTCTTCTTCTGCCAGTCGTCGGGCGTGTAGTAGTATTCACCGTCGCTGTAGCCCAGCGTAGCGTTGGGGTTGAGAGTGCCACCTACACCAAACATATCCTCACCTGCGGGGATGTTGTAGATGAGATAACCGGTGGCACTGGGCACAACCTGATTAGCAAATGCATGAGCGTTGGCAGGGCTATAGCCCAGGTTGTAGAGGGCCTGGTTATAGTTGGTGCGATAGAGTTGCTGGTAATACTGGTTGGTGTTTTCAATGACATCCATGGTTGTGAGTTCACGAGTGTTGGAACCCCAACTGGCGTCGAAAGTAACCTTGGCCTCGGTGTTGGTGCGACCCTTCTTGGTGGTAATCATCACAACACCGTTAGCACCACGTGCACCATACAGGGCAGCAGCGGCAGCGTCCTTCAGCACAGAGATCTGCTCGATGTCCTGAGGATCGATAGCCGACATGTCACCATCGTAAGGCATACCGTCGAGCACGTACAGAGGGTTCATATCAGCGTTGATAGAACCGAAACCACGCACGCGGATGGCAGCTGAAGTACCAGGCTGACCAGTTGATGAAGTAGCCGTCACACCAGCGATGTTACCAGCGAGGGCCTTACTAACGTTAGACACCTGGCGCGTTTCAATCTTGCTGGCGTCGATAGCGGTAGCAGCACCAGTGAACTGAGACTTCTTAGCTGTACCATAAGCAACCACGATCACCTCGTCGAGGGCCTTCGTGTCGCTGGTCAGCATGATGCGCATGTTAGGACGTGCGCTCACCTCGATGGGCTCCATGCCGATGCAGGAGATGCGCAGGGTCTGCTTGCCTGCAGGGCAGGTCAGCGAGAAGCGGCCATTAGCGTCCGTTACTGTTCCCGTGTTTGTGCCAACAATATAGACAGACGCACCGATAACGGGCTGTCCGTCGTCCTGAGACACTACGGTACCATTGACTTTAGTCTGAGAGAATGCTGCTCCCACACAGAGGAGAAACATTGTCAGCAATGTCATGAGTCTTTTTTCCATAAAAATCTCTCGTTTTTGTTAATTTAAAATGTTATATATAATAATAAATAATGTGTAATCTGATCTTTCTACGCTTTCTCTATCCTGCTTTCCTCCCCTGCGGAGGCATGCATTTTGACTCTATTAAAATGTTACAAAGTGCAAAAGTAGGTGTTATTTTTCTAATTTCCAAACTTTTTTATTAAAAAATGCGATTTTATGCGCAAAAACTAACAATTTTGCACACTTTACCTTACAATTGTGCATAAAATATTAGTATTCGTTACCTATTTTATGCATTTTGTTACGGATTGTAGATTTCCTCGTCATTATAACAAAAAACAAGAAGGGCAATGCCCTCCTTGTCTGCAATATTGTTAGAAAAATAACAGGAGTTATCGGGAGTTAATGGACTCTTATTGTCCTGTGAATTTTCCCACGAAGAGAATGACGCCCGAAGAGGCTTCGCTAATCGTATAGACGAAGGGACGATTGGCGTGGAACGTGGCCTTGGGGTGTTCAACAGGTCCAGCAGAAGTAGTATAATTCATTCCGGCAACAGTTACAGCAGCAGCTTCCGAGCCTTCCTCGTTCACCTTGATCTTGGCCTTCTGCCGCATCATGGAGATAAAGACATTTCCGTCTTCGCACATATTGGGGATTTCTGCAAAGTAGCCATCGAAAGCCAAATGGATGCCCATCTTCTGCAACAGTCCGATAAGTTTGTCTTCTATCTGGTCAGTATCCGAAGAGGTTTCGTAGCGAGGCAGTTTCAGGTCAACCTCGTAGGGAATAAAGGAAAAATCGTCCATGATGGTTTCAGATATGCCATAATCCCCCAAACCGAATTGTCCAATACGCTCAATCACGTCATCAGTGGTCTTGCCTTCCTCTGGCAGCATCACAGTCATCTTCCAATTGCCGTTGCCGTAAGGCATCTCAATGGCAGAATAAACATCGTTCTTCATGTAATTGATGAGGACGTTCTGGTGCATCAGCGGCATCTTGGTGCTACCCTTCTCAGTAGTAAAAGACTCTTCCTTCGTGTTCTTCTGGTCAAACTTCGAGGCCCAGTCTGCTTTGAAGTAGATGGCATTCAACAGATAGGACACAGCTTCTGGTTTGACTTCATTCAAAATAGAGGGAATCATGCCCTTTGTCTTTTCATTGCACCAGCCGTTGATGTGGCCAAGTGTGCTTGATGCTCTGAAGTCGAGCGTCTCAGCCTTTGCATCATAATAGTCCAGCATGTCCTGTTGATACTGTGCTCTCAGTTTGGCTTTGTTCTTGTTGACAAAGATGGCGTTAGCGATGTTCAGCGTCACCTTCTCATCTACCTTTGGCAAGTTGACGATGAGGTTCTTGCAGTAGTCGTTCACAGCCTGGATGCCTCCCTCGTGGAAGCCGAGTGTCTGTTCCAGTTCCTGCTCCGTCTGACCTGTAGCCGCATCGTTCACCATACCCAGAACGTAGGTGATGCTCAACGGGGAGTAGATGAAGCTGTTGCCGCTCTTGTCCGCTTCATTCACCGTCTTCAGGAAGTTCAGCGTAAACTGGTTGTTGTCGTTGACAAACACCTTCTGTGCTGGTGTCAACTCAATCGGCTTTGACTCCGACAGCATGTTCACAGGATTCTTGGTCTCACCAAGATCCACATTTTCTTCATTATCACTGCTGCAGGCCGTAAACAGGCATACAGCCAGCAAAATAAAGAGGATTCCTTTTACTTGTTTCATAATCATAATTGATAAACACTTCTACAAAGATAAACACAAATGATTAGAAATCTTGCATGAAAACCAAATTAATTAACAATTATTATACAAATGGTTATCGTTGGCGACTATTCAGCGAAAGGTCACTTGTTTAAAATATGCAGACGAAGACCAAACTCGATGGAAGGTGCTAAGGGATGTTCTTTATAATAATGTTCGAAAGAGGTGCCGTCATGAAAGTAATAGCCCAGCGAAGGTTCAAGGTAAAGGCCCAGCAAAGGCGTAATGGCATACTCTGCACCTGCTGATGCATTAAAAGACCACTGCCAGGGCTTTTCGTTGAGACACTTCTGAAGCATTGCTGAGCCTGAGAGATAGACGCTGAAAGCATTCGTCTTCCAGAACTGCCACGAGAGCCCCACTGGTACACCCAGATAGTGCAACTTCTGTTCACTATGGATATTGGGATAAAGAGATGTGCTGAACTCTGAATAAAGATAGGTATAGTTGATTCCTGTTAACAGGGCTAAGCGAGGATTCAGTTGATAATGTACACTGAGTCCTATGGAGACTGGCAGACGATGTTTAGCTTCATAATCGTAAACCTTAGGGGAGGTATCGGGCCAAAGGGGACCATCCTGCACAAAACCAGAATATTCACCGTTCACAGGATATTCAACCTGCCCCAGACTTCTTTGACCAGAAGAAGAAGCAGCAAGCAATCCACCAGAGGCATTCAGGCCAATAGACCACTGGCGATCTCTGGAAACAACTGATATCTGTTTGGTACGATTATTGGCTGTAAGATGATGTTCTTCTGAATGAGGCTGACGACTTGTTACTATTGAAGGCTGGTGGGTCGCCTCCTCTGAGACCTGTTGAGACGCAGCTTCTTCTGAGACTTGCTGAGCGTTCTCTTCTGTCACCTTCTGGACTGTTTCAACAGGACTTGATTGGCTTATCTCAACAGGCATCTTTGAAGGCACTTCGTTTTGGACACGACAAGGAATGTCAGCAAGGGCCAATAGTTCGTTCTCAGGATTTTCTTCTTTCATCGATGAAGCCTCTTGCTTTTGTGAAGTCAGAGCAACAACCTGAGGGAGTGGTTCGTTCTGGCTGAACTGATAGACAAAGAAGAATCCAACGAGGACTAAGGCCATAGCGGCAATCCAATACCAACGCTTGATAGCAACAATTTTAGGAGCTGGTTTTTCCTGAAGGCCCATCTCACTGCTAATGCCCTCCCACAGTCCAGCAGGTGGGGTCATCTTGTGTCCCTCCAGCTTCTGCTTCATATTAGTTGTCCAGTTGTCTTTCATTGCTTGCCCTTCGTTAAATCTTTGATTCTCTTTGCCAATAGCTTCTTTGCGTAATAGAGTTGTGAGGCAGATGTACTCTCCTTAATGCCTAATAGACTGGCTATTTGCCGATGAGAGTAGTCTTCGAACACATAGAGGTTGAGCACCGTTCTGTAGCCATCAGGCAGTTCGCTTATGAGTTGGTGTAGCTCGTCAGGCGAAATCATCTCTATATCAGGGGTGACGTTTTCTTCATCTGTCTCTTCAGCTGTCTGATTCTGTTCTACAAATAGTAGTTTTTTCTTGTTTCTCAAGAACGTAAGTGCCTCGTTGGAAACCACCTGTTTCATCCAAGCCTTGAAGGCTCTTTCACCCCTAAATTCGAAAGTTGGTATCGAAAGGAATATCTTGACAAAACTATTTTGTAGAACATCCTTTGCGTCATCTTTCGAAGACACATATCGGTAGCAGACCGATGAGAGTTCTTCGACGTACATCTGATAGAACAAGCTCATCGCCCGTTGGTCTTTCTGCCGTATGCGCTCAACGAGTTGACGGACCATCATTTATTCTTGTATTCTACTTTTATAATTCAAAAGTACACAAATCTTGTATAGATTCACTAACTTTTTTAATTCTTTAACATCACCAGAACCAAATCAGTTCATATTCATAGTCAAAAAAGCACGTCACTTCCCAAGATAGAATGACGCAGTATCTTCGAGGAAGTGACACACTTTTCAACACAAGGAGACGCACTTTCCTACCGTTTGACTTAAGTCAAAAGGTCGTTCGACTTAAGTCAAAAGATCTCGTGACTTAAGTCAAAAAGGTTTTCGACTTAAGTCAAAAGGTAAGCATCTGCGTCACTTTGGATGACGATATGCGTCATCTTAGGTGACGTTCTGCGTCAGAACTGCTCGAGGATTTCGATGCGGCGCTGGGTGCTGGGGTGGGTGCTGAACATAGAGTTGATGGCGTTCAGGAAACCCTTGGTGAGCGACTGGGGATGAACGATGTACATCTGGGCGATGTCCTCGCGCCCTACCCCACCGAGGCCTGGGTCGTTGCTGATCTTACGGAGTGCGGAGGCCAGCGCCAAGGGGTTGCCGCACATCTCGGCACCTCCGGCATCGGCCATGAACTCGCGCTTTCGCGAAATAGCAAAGCGGGTGATGAGGGTAAAGAGGTAGGCCAGAGCCGCACAGACCAGTCCGATGAGCAACACCACAACGATGCCCATACCGTTGTTCTTGCCGTTGCTACTGCTACGACGACGACTGCCGCTGCCTCCATAGATAAAGGTGTAATAAAGGGCACGGGCAATGAGCGCCATAAGTGTGGAGACGATGCCCACGAAGATGATGGAGGTGATGAGCAGACGGGTGTCGCGATTGCGGATATGGGTCAGCTCATGACCTATAACGCCTGCCAACTCGTCATCGTTAAGAAGGTCCAGAAGTCCGGTAGTCACCGTTACGGTGTAGCTCTTCTCATCGATGCCGCTGGCAAAGGCATTGAGTTGGGGGTCGTTGATGATATTGATCTTGGGCATCGACATGCCGCAGGTCATCGTCAGGTTCTCCACAATATTATAAAGACGTGGATTCTCGCGACGGGTCACCTCGTGGGCACCCGTTGCCTGCTGAATCATCTTCACATTGGAGAAATAGGCAATGACAAACCACACAGCCACCACGCCAACGACCCAGGGCATGATGGAGAGGAACTGCTCGTTTACGGCATCGGAGTCGAGGTAGTTTACGCTATAGCCCCTGTCGTCGTAGCCGCTGGTATTGCTGAAATAGTTGATAACTGCAAGGAACACCCACGTCATCCCCAACAGGATGGCTGGAAAACTCAGCAGCAACAACACGCTATAGGTGTTGTTGCGCTGAATCTGTGTCTGCAAGCCTACGTATTTCATCCTAATTGTCAATTGTGAATTGTCAATTGTCAATTAAAACTTAATCTCAGGCGCTTTGTCGTAGGTGGCACGCTCTTCCTGAGGAACCTCGAACATGGGCTCCTTCTGGAAATGGAACATACCTGCGATGATGTTCGACGGGAAGGTCTGAACGGCATTGTTGAGTTCCTTGGTAGCCGAGTTGAAGAAGCGGCGTGTGGCAGCCAGCTTGTTCTCCACATCGCTAATCTCGTTCTGCAACTGCAGGAAGTTCTGGTTAGCCTTCAGGTCGGGATAGGCCTCGAGCGACACGCGCAGACCTGCCAGCGCACTCGACAGCTGGTTCTCAGCCTGAATCTTGTCGTTGATGCCAATAGCGCTCATAGCTGCGGCACGAGCCTCAGTAACGCGCGTCAGCAATTCCTTCTCGTGCTGGGCATAGCCCTTGACAGTAGCCACCAACTGGGGTATCAGATCGTGACGCTGCTTCAGCTGCACATCGATGTTGGCGAAGGCGTTCTCACGGTTGTTACGAAGTTTTACAAGTCCATTGTACATACTGACGAGCCAGATGGCAAGCAGCACGACGACAACAATAATAACAATCCAAATCATAGTTCTAAAACTTTTTAGTTAATAATTTTGACGGCAAAGTTACGAAAAAAGTGCGAATCGCCAAACATATTCACACTTTTTACATTGTGATTCATATTTTTTCAGACATCGGGACCACTATCGGCTCGTAGTCGGACGGCACGTAGGTCGATTTGATGCGCCATTCCTTGGGATAGAGGTTGTTGGCACGGGTGCCCAGGTTCTTCACCATTCCGAGGGACTGACCCATGAAGCAGACTTCGACAATACCTCGTGGTGCATCGGATGGAAGCACCAGCGCCTCGCGACGCAGGAAGGCGATAGCCTGCTGGTAGGTGAGTTCAACACGGGGACCATCGGTATGCAAAGGGAGCGGTTCCAAGGACGGCACACGCAAACTGGGTGTCTTAGTGCGTTGGGGCAACGAGCCGCCCTTTCTCAACACACACATGAAGAGGCCCTCACTATGCGTGATACCTGGGATGAAACGATAGACAGGCTCGATGAAACCGTCCAAAAGTGAACCTGTGATGTTCCACTCAGGACGTGTCTCGATGGGCAGCACCTGGGCATCGAACTGAGACAGCATCCAGCGCACGTTCTCTTCGTTCTCCTTCGTATTAAAGGTACAGGTACTATATATCAAGAGGCCCCCATCGTTCAGGCAGGCCCACGCATCGCTGACAATCTCGCGCTGCAGTTGCCAGCAACGCTCCACGTTCTGTGGACTCCACTCACGGATGGTTGCTTCGTCCTTACGGAACATGCCCTCACCCGAGCAGGGCACATCGCAGAGAATGAGGTCGAAACCGGTCGAACCGCTTCGCTTGTCGAAGAACTTCGACAGGTTTTTGCGGAAGTCGCGCGGATAGAGGTTGGTGACAAAGTGGTTCTCGTAGCCCCACTTCTGCACATTCTCCAACAGGATGCTGGCTCTTTGTCGGATAGGTTCGTTGGAAACAAGAATGCTGTCGGCAGGAAGGGCCGAACGCAGAAGGGTGGACTTGCCGCCTGGGGCGGCACACATATCAATGGATAATGGACAATGGGTAATGGATAATTGGCGCAATACCTCATCAAGAAACATCGAGGCAGCCTCCTGCACGTAGTAGCAGCCGGCATGAAAGAGGGGATCGAAGGTGAAATTGGGACGATGGTCCAGATAATAGGCGTTGCGACACCAGGGAAGCCTCTCCCCTACCCCCTCCAAAGGGAGGGAGGGCTCGGAATCATCCGCGATATCGCTACTCCCCCTCCCTTTGGAGGGGGCTGGGGAGAGGCTTTTTGGGTTCAAACGGATGCTGACTGGCGGCTCTTCATCGAAGGCTGCCAGATAGCGGTTGAAGCGCTCCTCGCCCATCAACGCCCGCGTCGATTCAATAAACTCCCTTGGTAGCTCCATCTTAGTTCATAGTTCATAATTCATAATTCATAGTTCATAATTCATAGTTCATAGTCAATTGTCAATTGTTCAATGTCCCATTGAACCTACATTCCATACGTGGTGCGTAGCACCTTGAACTCCGTTCGACGGTTCAGCTGATGACACGTCTCCTGTTTCTCCTCATCACCAAGGGCTTCGATGAACGCCTCTGTGAGCACGTCGCCCTCCTTCAGCCACGGATAGGTCTCAGTAAGCTTGCGCTTCACCGTCTTTGGCTTCGACTCGCCATAGCCCACAGGCTTCAGACGGTCTTCGGCAATGCCGTGCTCGATGAGGTAGTTGACCACAGACTCAGCACGTTGCTGCGACAGACGCTGGTTGTAGTTATCTGAGCCGCGGCAGTCGGTATGCGACGACAACTCGATGGTGATATTGGGGTTCTCGTTCAACAGGTCTATCAAGCTGTCGAGGGCCTGCGTAGACTCGGGTCGTAACGTGGCTTTATCGAAGTCGTAGAAGATATTACGGATAAGGACAGGAGCCGTGAGCGATGCCAGCGGGAACTGCAGCACATACTCCTCAGACTCGAGGACGGGTTCCACGCGCAACTCTTCCTTATGGTTCAGGAAACCTTTGCAGGTGCCCAGGAACACGTAGCTGACGTTGGGTTTGATCTCTTCCGTAAACGAACCATCACCCTTCACGCTGATTCGCTTGTTGGTACCGTCGTTGCCCACCATATAGACCAGTCCCTCGGGCAGCTCGTAGCCGTCTTTCTCATAGACCCAGCCCTTGACGGTCTGGATCACTTCCGACTTCTCGAACGAGTAGATATGGTCCCAACCGCGGGCATCGCCTCGGTTAGAGGAGAAATAGCCGCGATTGTGCAAACCCTCGAAGGTCATTCCGAAGTCATCACCCGATGAATTCAGGGGAAATACAGGGTGCTCCAGCTCATATTCTCCATTCTCTAAAGGTTGGGCTATGAAAATATCGAGTCCTCCCATGCCTGGATGTCCATCGCTGGAGAAATAGAAGTCACCATTGGGACGGAACGTGGGGAACATCTCATTACCAGCGGTATTCACGGGTGACCCAAGATTCTCCACAGCACCTTCACCACGGGCCGACAGTTCCATGCGCCAGATGTCGTAGCCACCCATGCCGCCTGGCATATCGCTGACGAAATAGAGCCACTGCCCATCAGGAGAGACGGCTGGATGGGCAAAGGTAGACAACGTGTCTTTCGATAATGTGACTACCGTAGGCTTGCTCCACGAGGCATCGCTGCGCTGGGAGGTGGCTATCTGTGCATAACGCGGATAGCTGGGATCGGTCTTGCAGACGGTGAGGTACATCGTCTTGAAGTCGGGTGTAAACTGACAGGCGCCCTCATCCTCCTCGGTGTTCAGGTCGCTTTCTATGGCCTCTGGTTTCGACCATTTGCCCTTATCGTCTTTCTGAGAAAAGAAGATGTCGGCATTCTTCGTACCCGTGATACCGCTCACCTCATCTCCCTTCGCCTGATTACGGGTAGAGGAGAAATAGAGCTGGTCATAGTCGTCGCCAGCCAGGGCTGGTGAATATTCTGCACGACGCGAGTTGAACTGTTCTTGTTTCTTCACCGTATAACCGGAATAGTCGGCTTCGGCCTTCCATTTCGGAGCCATACGAGCTGACTGCAAACCTACATAGAGTTGAGATTTGAGTATTGAGGGTTGAGATTTAAGGTTTGAGGTTTGAGATTTGAGAGCTGACTCCGTAATACCAAGACTGTCCAAAAGCAGCAGGAAGGTCTTTTCGGCATCCTTATAGTTGCCGTTCTTCAGTTGAAGCTGACCCAGATACAGCAAAGCCGTTGTGTCAGCCTGTTTGAAGCGCAGGGCATTATTATAGGCAGCGATGGCACGCTGTGTCTGGTTGATGCGGCGGTAGCAGTCAGCCATCTTCAAGGCACGCTGTCCACGGAGCGGACGGTCCTTGGACTTTGTCTGCGAGTAGGCTTTCTTATACTGGGTGGCAGCATCATAGTATTCGCCCAGGGCAAAGAACTTATCACCCTTCTTCATCGCCGTGTCCGCACCGCACGAAGCCAGACAGAACATGACGACCATTGCATAGAAAAGCCGACGCATACCTTATTATAACGTACGCGTCGGCTATTTATTGTAATAACTCGTCACCACTTCTCAAAGGCGGCAGCAAATTATTCACTTTTCACTATTAACTTTTACCTCTTATAGCAGGTTATTGCGCTCAATATCCTTGAAGTAACGATAGGTACCAACCTTCAGCTCCTCGCAGGCAGCATCATCGGCAACGATGATACCATGCTGGTGCATCTGCAGAGCAGAGATAGTCCACATGTGGTTCACAGAACCCTCAACGGCAGCCTGCAAAGCACGGCACTTAGCGTGACCGTTCACCAGGATCATCACCTCCTTGGCAGCCATCACAGTACCCACACCAACAGTCAGAGCGGTCTTGGGCACCTTGTTGATATCGTTCTCGAAGAAACGGCTGTTGGCAATGATAGTATCAGTAGTCAGGGTCTTCTGACGGGTGCGGCTGCTCAGGCTTGAGCCCGGCTCATTGAAGGCAATATGTCCGTCGGGACCGATACCACCGAGGAACAGGTCGATGCCGCCTGCTTCCTCAATCATCTGCTCGTAGTGAGCGCACTCGGCAGCGAGGTCCTTGGCATTACCATTGAGGATATGGATATTCTCCTTGGGGCAGTCGATGTGGTTAAACAGGTTGGTGAACATGAAAGAGTGGTAGCTCTCGGGATGCTCCTCGGGCAGTCCCACATACTCGTCCATATTGAAGGTCAGCACATTCTTGAACGACACCTTACCCTCCTGATAGGCCTTCACCAAGGCACGGTACATACCGATGGGTGACGAACCAGTAGGCAATCCCAGCACGAAGGGCTTCTCCTTAGTAGGCTTAGCCGCATTGATCTTCTCAACTACATAATTTGCTGCCCACTGTGACATCAAATCATAATTCGGTTCAATAATTAATCTCATAAATGTGTTTGTTGTTAAGTAAATAAATATAGAGTTTATTTCAATACTTTCCTAAAGGTGCCGTCGGCCTGACGGACAATCCTGATTTGAGGTTTCTGATTGGAGGTTGCAGATTCTGGCAATCTACGGCCCTGCAAATCGTATACTGCTCCATCGCCTTCAGAGGGGGACGGAGTGAGGTTCCTGATGCCTACCGTGTTGCCGCCCATGAAATCGAACGACGCCAAACCCTCCGCATCGATGCTGATATTGGTGATAGGCTTTGACAGAAGCACCTTTCCTTCAATATTTTCGTACATCGTGGCAGAAGGGACAGACGAGTCTGTAAGCTCACAGTTCGTAGTTGTTTCATTGGTCCACGGATATGGTGACGTACTCAGATAGCGGCTGTTCATGCGACCCGAGTTAACATAAGTGCTTAAGTCGCTATTACTCATATAGGCATTCCATGCATCATAGTCCATGTTGTCGGCATTGACAAGCTGGAAACGGCGCTTGTTGATGTCACTATTTACGCTGTTGCCACTCCATACGGAAACGTCATAATAGACATGATAGATGACAAGTCCACTACCTGGGGCGCCTGCGTCCCATCCTTTCTGCTGACGGTTCTCAAGGAGTAGCCACTCGGAATCTGAGTGCTTGATGCGATAGACGTCGCCACCTTCAGCCACAGGCTTCAAGCCGGAAATGGAGGTGGGCTCTGTAAGATCCTTAAACGAGAGCCATCCCATGAGCCACTTTTCCATAGCAGTAAACTCAGGCGGACACCATCCATAGTTGGTGAAGTTGCCACCATCCATCAGATCCCATTCATCTACAACGGAAAAGCCTTCGCCACCTACTGGGTAGATGTCGGGCAGTCCGAGACTATGGGTAAACTCATGACAGATGGTTCCTATACCACAGGAGGTTTTGCTCGTTGTGGGCCAATGCTCTCCACTACAAGTATAGTTAGATATCTTCTTATTATCATGAGTCGTGATAGTAGTGAAAGAACTGGTGTTGGGCCAAATGTGTCCATAGCAGTTATCAGAACTGATATTACCAGGCAGGCCTGCATAGACATAAATCACCTGATTGATGAAACCGTTGTTGTTCCAGTCGTACAGCGAGAAGTCAATCTCGGGATGATCGGCCAGAAATAGATTGGTAGCCTCTATCATGGCCTCACGCCCATAGTTGCGGGTATTAGAATTGGGGTTGTCGTAAGGCTGTGCCTTCTGCCCAATCTTATAAGGCCCGTAGACATCGAACTGCACGTTGAACAATCCGTTGGACTGATCTCTGAAGTATTCAGCCATGCAGCCTTTGCCATTGCGTTCATTATAGCCTTTCTCATTGAGCATCTTGTCGTAGTCATCCCTCGGGGTCTCTGATTTGAAATAGGTCTCATCGCCTTTAAACTCGAAGAGGATGACCAGCTGACGATAGACGCGACTGGAGTCCCAATTGGTATTGGGCGTTGGTAAGCGGAGCGGCTGGCCGGCACGGGCCGTCGCGACATCGTCATTCTCAGGAACAGGCATGCAGTTACCTCTCACAACTTTGAAGTCTTGAGCCGACAGGCCCAAGGACAACAAAGTCAGGAAAGATAATATCAGTCTTATTTTCCGCATGGAGTCCACGGTTTAAGTGTCTTGAAGAAGTCGTTGCCCTTATCGTCAACAAGGATGAAAGCGGGGAAGTCTTCAACGTCGATTTTCCAGATGGCTTCCATACCCAGTTCGGGATACTCCACACACTCAATGCTCTTGATACTCGACTGCGACAGTACGGCAGCCACACCGCCGATACTGCCCAGATAGAAGCCACCATGCTTCTTGCAGGCCTCAGTCACCACATCGCTACGGTTACCCTTGGCAATCATTACCAGCGAAGCACCCAGGCTCTGGAACTCGTCCACATAGGGATCCATACGGTTGGCTGTTGTCGGACCCATTGAGCCACAGGGATAACCCTCGGGCGTCTTAGCAGGACCGGCATAGAGCACGGGATAGTCCTTAAAGTACTGAGGCATACCCTCGCCGGCATCAATACGAGCCTTCAGCTTGGCGTGAGCGATGTCGCGGGCCACGATGATAGTACCCTTCAGGTTCACACGGGTAGAAACAGGATACTTAGACAGTTCCTTGCGAACAGCATCAATACCCTCATTCAGGTCGATGACAATAGTATTCTTGCCTTCACCTGCCTTGGCGTACTCAGCAGGAATCAGCTCGCTGGGATTAGCATCCATCTTCTCCAGCCAAATACCGTCTTTATTGATCTTGGCCTTAATATTACGGTCGGCAGAGCAGCTCACACCCATACCAATAGGACAAGAAGCACCATGACGCGGCAGACGCACCACACGAATGTCGTGAGCCAGATACTTACCGCCAAACTGTGCACCAAGACCAATCCTATGGGCTTCCTCCAGCAGTTTCTTCTCCAAGTCGATATCACGGAAGGCACGTCCCGTCTCATCACCCGTAGTAGGCAGAGAATCGTAATACTTGATGCTGGCGAGCTTCACAGTGAGCAGGTTCTTCTCAGCCGAAGTACCACCAATGACAAAAGCAATATGATAAGGCGGACAAGCGGCTGTACCCAGCGACTTCATCTTCTCTACGAGGAAGGGAATCAGCGTACCCTCATTCTGAATTGTAGCCTTGGTCATCGGATAGAAATAGGTCTTGTTGGCACTACCGCCACCCTTTGCCACCATCACGAACTTATACTCAGCACCCTCGCAAGCCTCAATATCAATCTGAGCAGGCAGGTTACAACGGGTATTTACCTCGTCATACATATTAAGAGGTGCATTCTGCGAGTAGCGCAGGTTGTCCTGTGTGAAGGTGTTGAACACACCCAGCGACAGAGCCTCTTCATCCTCGAAGTCGGTCCATACGCGCTGACCCTTCTCACCATGAATAATAGCGGTACCAGTATCCTGACAGAAAGGCAGGATGCCACGAGCAGCCACCTCAGCATTGCGCAGGAACTGAAGAGCCACATACTTATCATTCTCCGAAGCGTCGGGATCCTGCAGAATCTGTGCTACCTGCAGGTTATGCTCACGACGCAGCATAAATTCCACATCATGGAAAGCCTGCTGAGCAAGCAGGGTCAGTGCCTCCTTAGACACCTTGACGATCTCCTTGCCTTCAAACTCAGAAACGCTCACGCCTTCTTTACTTAAGAGTCTGTACTCTGTCTTGTCCTCGCCCAATTGGAACATTGGGGCATACTTGAATGCTGGTGTTGCCATAATATCTTGATTTAATTATTGTTATTTTCAGCTGCAAAGGTAAAAATAATTTTCGTTACTACAAAAAAACAACGCGTTTTTTTCAGAATTAGTCCCATAAGTCCCAAAACACGAAGAAGCCCCGACTCATTCCTGAATCAGGGCTTCTCTCTTCAAAAAAGATGGCGGCCTCCTACTCTCCCGCATTGCATTGCAGTACCATCGGCGCAAGCGGGCTTAACTTCTCTGTTCGGAATGGGAAGAGGTGGGACCCCGCCGCAACAACCACCTGAAATAACTCTGGC
>Ga0310694_10001370_pt1 | contig 27865 bp, 21 predicted proteins | sample 174DNAGHGhighgp2_FD_203884 | JGI IMG/M metagenome (GOLD analysis project Ga0310694, IMG submission 203884) | Sheep rumen microbial communities from Palmerston North, Manawatu-Wanganui, New Zealand - 1742 DNA GHGhigh gp2 (v2) (version 2) | ecosystem: Host-associated > Mammals > Digestive system...
GATGACATCTTTGTTTGATAACAACAACGACAAGAGCGGGAGACCCCGCATCAAGTGCGGGGAAACACTTAGTTTTCAAGGAGTAGGCCCCGTTTTCGCCCGTCCGGCAAGGACCGGGGCTCCGCTTCGCTCCGGTTTCACTTTAATTGAACTGTTAGTTGTCGTACTGATTATCGGCATTTTGGCAAGTGTCGCTTTGCCGCAGTATAAATTGGCTGTGCAAAAGGCGGAATTGGCTAACTACCGCTCGCTTGCCAATTCGGTAGCACAAGGGGCAATTTCACATCATTTAGCCAGCGGCGAGTGGCCTCAAAGTATAGAAGAGTTAGATATAGAACTTCCGCAATTAGGGCAAAAAAGTTTATATTGGGGCGGATGTGTATATAACAATAAAATGTTTTGCTGCTTAAGTCGTCCCGGTCCCGGATCAAACGGAGCAGTTACTTGCGGCAAGGCCGATTATTCCTTCGCTTATATCAACTTATTTGCCATCAGCACAGGAGAAATGAAAAACCAACATTCCTGTTTCTGTAAAAGCGGGTTAAAAATTTGCGAAGCCACCGGAGGAACACTAAATAATACTAACGCCAATTTAGCCACACCCCAAGGGCCCCTTGGTTCTATGCGTGAATATGTCTATCGCGGCGCGGAACGATAAAGAATTTTGAAGAAAGAAAAAAACGCTCTTTGGAAAATTCCAAAGAGCGTTTTTGAATGATTCCAAAGCCGTTTATTTCTTGGCTTTTTTCTCTGCCGGTTTTTCTTCGCCGTCTTTTTCGGCCGGTTTCCCGTCGTAGTGGTGGCCCAAATACTTCACATATAATTTGTCTTCAATTTCGGCCGCCAATTCCGGGTTGTCCTTTAGATACTGGCGCGCGTTGTCGGCCCCTTGGCCCAGTTTTTCTTCGCCATAGATAAACCAACTGCCGCTTTTCTCTAAAATTCCGGCTTCCACGCCTTTATCCAACAAACACGCTTCGCGCGAAATACCTTGGCCTAAAATCATGGTAAATTCGGCTTGGCGGTACGGCGGCGCTACTTTGTTTTTGGTGACTTTGGCGCGCACGCGCGTGCCGATAATTTCGTCGCCTTTTTTCAAATTTTCAATGCGGCGCACGTCAATGCGTACCGACGCATAAAACTTCAAAGCAAGTCCGCCGGGGGTCGTTTCCGGGTTGCCAAACATCACACCGATTTTTTGGCGCAACTGGTTAATAAAAATAATGCTCGTTTTCGTTTTGTTAAGTAAGCTAGTCAGTTTGCGAAGCGCCTGGCTCATCAAGCGCGCTTGCAAACCCACATGCGCGTCGCCCATTTCGCCCTCAATTTCCGCTTGCGGAACAAGCGCGGCTACGGAGTCTACCACGATTAAATCAATCGCGCCCGAGCGCACCAATTTTTCCGCAATTTCCAAGGCTTGTTCGCCGGAATCGGGTTGCGAAACGAGTAACTCGTCCACGTTTACACCCAAATTAGCGGCATAGACCGGGTCCAATGCGTGTTCGGCATCAATAAAGGCAACCGTACCGCCCAGCTTTTGCGTTTGCGCGGCTACGTGTAAGGAAAGCGTCGTTTTACCGCCGGCTTCCGGCCCGTAAATTTCAATGACGCGCCCGCGGGGAAGTCCCCCCACGCCCAGCGCCAAATCTAACGACAGCGCGCCGGTGGGGATAGCTTCTACTTTTTGTACCGAGCCGCTGCCTAATTTACAAATGGCTTCTTTGCCAAAGGCCTTTTCAATTTGGCCTAAGGCGAGGTCTAATGCTTTTTGTTTGTTTGCGTCCATACTCTCCTCCAAAATTTATGCGTTTACCAATTCTTTGGTTTTTGCACCCGCAAAGGTTAATTGGCGGGTCTCTTTATTAAAGTTTACCACAATTTTTGTGTGCGCGGGATAGCGGCTGACCAGGATATTTTCTGCAAGCGGGTCCTCTAATTCGCGCTGAATCGTGCGCAGTAAAGGCCGCGCGCCGAATTTTTCGTCAAACCCTTTTTCTACTAGGAAATTTTTGGCTTCTTCGGTCAGTTCCAGCGACAATTCTTTCTCCGCTAATTTGTCATTTACTTCTTTTAATGCCAAATCTAAAATCGCCCCGATGTTCTCGCGCGACAAGGCGTGGAAAACGACAATTTCATCAATACGGTTGATAAATTCCGGGTTGAACGTTTTTTTGACTTCGTCCATGACGTTTTGGCGCATATCCTGATAATCTTGCTCGGCACTTTGGCGCGCGGCAAAACCAAGTTGGTTGCCCTTGTTGGTAATTTCGCGCGCACCGACGTTAGACGTCATAATAATGACGCAGTTTTTGAAACTGACTTTGTGGCCCAAATTGTCCGACAACGCCCCCTCGTCTAACACTTGTAATAAGATGTTGTAAATATCGGGGTGTGCTTTTTCCAACTCGTCCAATACCACCACGCTATACGGGCGGCGGCGCACGGCTTCGGTCAGTTGACCGCCTTCTTCATAGCCCACATAGCCGGGCGGCGCGCCGATTAAGCGCGAGACGGCAAATTTCTCCATATATTCGGACATATCTAGCCGTATCATCGCTTCTTCATCGCCAAATAAAAACATGGCTAAACTCTTGGCAAGTTCCGTCTTTCCTACACCCGTCGGGCCGAGGAACAAAAATCCGCCGATGGGGCGATTGGGGTTGCCAAGCCCGGTGCGGTTTCTGCGAATGGCTTGCGACACGACACGCACCGCATCATCTTGCCCGATGATACGCTCGTGCAAGCGTTCTTCCATGTGCAAAATTTTGTCGGTTTCGCTTTGCGTCATGCGAGTCACGGGAATGCCCGTCCATTTAGACGCCACGAGCGCGATATCTTCTTGCGTTACTTGCGGCACGTTGTTGGCATGTTCTTCCTGCCATTTCTTTTTCAAATGGTCAATATATTCTTTCAACCGCTCCTCGGTATCTTTGGCGGCGGCGGCTTTTTCAAATTCTTTCTTGGAAAGCGCTTCCTCTTTTTCTAATACCGCTTGGTTATATTCCGCTTGTTTCTGGCGGATTTCCGGCGGCAAAATAGCATTTTTAAGCCGCGCACGCGCGCCGGCCTCGTCAAATAAATCTAACGCTTTATCCGGCAAGACCCGGTCGGAAATATAGCGGTCGGAAATAGCGGCGGCGGCGCGGATAGCATCGTCGGTAAATTTGACTTTATGGTGCTCTTCGTATTTGGCACGTACGCCCTTCAAAATGGAAATTGTTTCCTCCACATCCGGAGGTTCAATGACTACCGGTTGAAAGCGGCGTTCTAGTGCCGTATCGGTTTCTACGTATTTGCGATATTCGTCAAACGTGGTCGCGCCGATACACTGCACTTCTCCGCGCGCCAAAGCGGGCTTTAACATATTAGACGCATCCATAGACCCTTCGGCCGCCCCCGCGCCGATAATGGTGTGCAGTTCGTCAATAAAAATAATAGCGTCTTGCGCTTCGGCCATTTCATCAATGATATTTTTTAAGCGTTGCTCAAATTCACCGCGGTATTTGGTTCCGGCGATAACAGAGGCCATATCCAAGGCAAGCAACCGTTTTCCGGCGAGCAAATCGGAAATTTCTCCGCAGGCAATTTTTTCGGCCAGTCCCTCCACAATAGCGGTTTTACCTACGCCCGGCTCTCCGATAAGCACCGGATTATTTTTGGTGCGGCGCGCTAAAATTTGCACCACGCGCTCTATTTCTTCCTCGCGCCCGATAACAGGGTCTAATTTATGTTGGGCGGCCAAACGCGTTAAATCGCGCGTATATTCGTCTAATGTGGGGGTTTTAGATTTTTTGTTGGATTTATTAGCCGGTTTTTCGTCGCTTTTGGCCCACGAAGGCATATTGATTTCCTGCGCGTTTTCGGTACTTTTTTCGGCAATATCTTCTTCGCTGGCGTTACCCAAAAATGTCAAAACGGCTTCACGCACCGAAGAAAGTTTTTGGCCTAAATTTTCCAAAATTTTCGCAGCCATACCTTCTTCCTCGCGCACCAGCCCCAGCAAAATGTGTTCCGTACCGATATGTTCGGTGCCCAATACTTGCGATTCCTCTACGGAAAACTCCAACACCGCTTTGGCGCGCGGCGTAAAAGGAATTTCGCCAAGTAGCATAATCGTATCGCCGATGCCCACCATTTTTTCAATCTCTTGGCGCACCTTGCGAAATGTAATACCTAACCCGGATAACACTTTGTGCGACACCGTACCGTCAATGGCACTTAAGCCCAATAAAATATGTTCCGTACCGACGTAATCGTGATTTAACCGTTTGGCTTCTTCCTGTGCGATTAAAATAATTTTTTGTGCATTTTCCGTGAAACGCTTAGCCATATATACCCCTCAATAAAGACAAGTACTTTTATTATATAAAAATAATACCCCGTGCGGTTTCTGCCCTATTAACAAAGGTTTTTAACGCATAAAACGCCGTCGTAATTTTGACAGGCTGAAAAAAAGGCCTTGACACATCAAAAAAAAAAACGATAATAGTTGTAGCAGTAAAAAAATCAAAGGCCCAATAAAGTCATTCTGAGGAGTTTGGCGGCCCGCAGGGTCTCAGAATCTCAGCCGCTTTCTAAAACAAAGTAAGGTTGAGATGCTGAGCAGAAACACCTCAGCATGACGTGATGTATATTAAGGAGAATTTTATGGAAAAGAAAAATCAATTAAAAAGTTGTTGTAAAATAATGCTGTCATCCCCGAACACCCACCACTCGTCATCCCGCAGTGTTTCTATGCGGGATATAGTGGCGGGTGTTCCTAACGCCTCGCTATATCCCGGATTACAAATTTCCGGGATGACGAGCGAGGCGAGCGTAGGTTTCACTTTAATAGAACTGTTAGTCGTTGTGCTCATCATCGGCATTTTGGCCGCCGTGGCCGTGCCGCAGTACAAAATTGCAGTAGCGAAAGCCCGTATGACACAACTGCTTACTTTAGGGGATGCTACCCGCAAGGCCGAAGAAATCTATTATATGGCCAATGGACAATACACAAACAATTGGGAAGAATTGGATATAGATGTTGCCGGAACAAAAAACGGGGACACTCTTACCCTAGGGAACGGAGTTACTCTTTCTCTTCGCCTTGATGTTCCCAATGCTGTTCAAGCGAAGGATTCGCGCTTGCCGGCTTTCTTAATAATCGGGTTTAGTGGGAAAAGTGCCTGTTATGCGAACACTACAGATGCTTTAGGAAACCTTTTATGTAAAAACATATCGCATCGGCAATCAGGAGACACTGTAAATTCAGATGGTAGCCAAAAGCGCTATTTCTTTGAGTAATCCCTATTTTAGCCCGCTTGCCAATTTTGCTATAATACCTATTATGCAAAACGCGCTGGAACGGGCTAAAAAAATAAAAGCCATCTTAACCGATGTGGACGGTATTTTAACGGACGGAAAAGTCAACTTTTTCCTCAATTCCGCCGGAAAAATAGAAGAATTTAAATCTTTTAACACGCAAGACGGCATCGCCGCTATTCTCTGCCGCCAAGCGGGTATTACGTTGGGCATCATCACGGGACGCCGCCACGAAACTACCATTCACCGCGCCGACACATTGGGCTACACCTACATTTACCAAGGTTTTTTAAGTAAACTCGGCCCGCTACAAGACATCTTAAAGCGCGAAAATTTAACCGCCGAGCAAATCGCCTATATCGGCGACGATTTAACCGATTTGCCTTTACTCAAAGCTGTCGGCTTTGCGGCCACGGTGCCCAACGCCGTGCCGCAAGTCAAACAAGCGGCACATTTTATCAGCACGCGCCAAGGCGGAGACGGCGCGTACCGCGAAATTATTGATTTTATTTTGAATGCACAAGGCAAATTAGACGCCCTTATTCAAAACACGCAAAACGGCTGGAAATTGCCGCAAAAACCGAAGTTGCAGATTATTACTTCCCAAGAAGGACTCGCATGAACAAAGGAAAATTTATCGTTTTAGAAGGGCCGGACCGTTGCGGCAAATCCACGCAAGCCAAACTGCTCGTCAACTATCTGTTAGAACAGGGCAAAGACGTGCTACTCACGCGCGAACCCGGCGGCACGCCCACCGCGGAAAAAATACGTCAAATCGTGTTAGAGCCCAAACTCAACATTACGCCCATGGCCGAACTGTTTTTGTATGAGGCCTCGCGCGCGCAACACACGCAAGAGAAAATTATACCTGCGTTGGAAGCCGGTAAAATTGTCATTTGCGAACGCTATACGATGTCCACCTGTGCGTATCAGGGCTATGGGCGCGGCATTGACTTAAAAACCATTAACACGTTAAACAAAATCGCCACCCTAAATACCACGCCCGATTTAACGCTCGTATTTTTAATGTCGGACAAGTATTTCATTGAGCGCGGCGAATATTTATTTTCCGACCGCTTGGAACAGGAGGACCGCGCCTTCCGCCAAAAAATGCGCGAGGGGTATTTGGAAATGCTCCAATGCACGCCAAACGCCTATTTGATAGATGCCGACAAAGACATCTGCGACGTCCAATTCCAAGTGCGCCAGTTATTAAAAAGACACCAAATCTAAATGCCGTTTTCAGATATCCTAGGGCAGGAAAAAGCCACCGACTACTTAAAAACGCTCGTCAAAAACGACCGCGTACCGGGGGCGTTTTTATTTTACGGTCCGGCGGGCGTAGGCAAAGCCAAAACCGCGCTGGAATTTGCTAAAGCGTTAAACTGTTTAGACGCCACCGCCCGCGCGCAAGGCGAATCGTGCGGAAAATGCGCCAACTGCAAGGCCATTGAAAAACAAACCCACCCCGATGTGGTCTTTGCCGATTTTTTGTATCAGGCGCGGCTGACGGTCAAAAAAGATTTTGAGTCCGCTTCCTACGAAGAAGAACTGGAAAAGGAACTTGCCAAACAGCAACATATTAACGTAGATACCATCCGCGAAGTAACCGCCAAAGCCCAGCAAAAAGCCGTGGGTAGCGGCTACAAAGTGCTCATCATTGACGAGGCCCAAACTATGCAGGGCGCGGCCGCCAATGCGCTGTTAAAGTTTATTGAGGAACCGCCCGCCAAGACGGTGTGGATTTTAATTACGTCCAAACGCACCGCCATGTTGCGCACGATTTTATCGCGTTGTCAGCCGCTTGGGTTTATGCCGCTGTCGCAAGCAAATATCAAAAAAATTTTGCAGGATAACCAACTGGAAACCCAATATACCGACCTTTGCGCGCGTTACAGCGGCGGCTCGGTCAAAGGGGCGTTAAGGGCCGACGGCGCACTCGCGTTATTACAAGAGGCCGGGCTCTGTGCCAACGGGTGCAGTCCGCAAGGTCCGGCGGCGGTAGCGGCCGAACTGCCCCGCACGCTCGTGGCCGCGCGGCAAGATACGCAAGCCGTGTTAGACGTATTATTACAGGCGTTGCACACCGCATGGACGCAAGCAACGGGCGAAGAAAACCAACGCCGCTACGCTCAAGTATTACAACAATTTGAAAATTACAAACGCAGTTTAACCCGCAACGTTTCCCCCGCGCTCGTGTTGGAAACGGCCCTTTGCAGTTTAGACGGTTTGCAAATACCTTTATTTGAAACGGAGAACTAAATGACTAAAAAATTCTATATCACTACCCCGCTTTATTACGTCAATTCCGTGCCGCACATCGGCCACGCGTACACGACGATAGCGCAAGATATTTTGGCGCGTTACAAACGCCAGCAGGGTTTTGACGTGCACTATTTAACGGGCACGGACGAACACGGCGCCAACATTGAAAAAACCGCCGCCAATCATAATGTTTCACCCAAAGAGTGGGCCGACAGCGTAGCCGCCAAATACAAAGAAATGTGGAAAACCTTAAACATTTCCTACGACGATTTTATCCGCACCACCGATACGTACCATGAGCACGTCGTACAAGCCATTTTTGAAAAATTGTTAAAATCGGGCGATATTTATTTGGGCTCTTATTCGGGCAAATACTGTATGTCGTGCGAGCAGTATTATAACGACAGCGAAATTTTAGAAGGCAATCTCTGCCCGGTACACAAACGCCCCTTGACCGAAGTGCACGAGGAAACGTATTTCTTCAAACTCTCGCGCTACGAAAAACCTTTGTTAAAATACTACGAGGAACACCCGGAATTTTTAAGCCCCAAAACCCGCGCCAACGAAATTATCAATTTCGTTAAAGGGGGACTACAAGATTTATCCGTCACGCGTACAAAAGTAGCGTGGGGAATTCCGGTGCCGAGCAACCCCAAACACACCATTTACGTATGGTTTGATGCACTGATTAACTACATTTCCGGCGCGGGCTACGGCACGCACATCTGCGACGATAAACAAGAGCACGAAGAACACTTAAAAAAAATCGGTGTAGCGAAATTTGAAGATTTGTGGCCGGCTGAGTTGCACATGGTGGGCAAAGAAATTTTCCGCTTTCACACGGTCATTTGGCCCGCGGTGTTAATGGCCTTAAACGTGCCGCTTCCCAAAAAAGTGTTTGCGCACGGTTGGTGGACAGTAGAGGGCGAAAAGATGTCTAAATCCTTAGGCAACATCATTAACCCCGCCGAAGTAGCGGCAACTTACGGGGTGGACCCGGTACGCGCGTTTTTGTTTCGCGAAGTACCTTTTGGGCAAGACGGCGATTTCTCCATGGCCAGTTTCAAAAACCGCTACAACTCCGATTTGGCAAACAACATCGGCAACCTGTTATCACGCACGCTGAATATGGCCGCCAAAAACATCGGCGATTTGCCGGAAACGATTACGGGTGATTACAAACTGCTTGCCAAAGCCGGCGACGTGGAAAAAGTAATTGACGCTGCCTATAACGAACTGGCCTTTGATAAAGTATTAGAGCAAATCTACGGCTTTGCGAGCGACTTAAATAAACTCGTGGACGAGAAAAAACCGTGGGAACTTGCCAAAACAGACCCCGCCGCCACGAAAGAAGTATTATTAGAATTAGTGGCGTGCTTACGTTATGTTGCCAAGTGGCTCACGCCGTTTATGCCGACGATTGGGCCGGAAATGGCGCGCCGCTTGCAACCCGGCAAGATTGAAAAATACCCGCCGCTTTTCCCGCGGCTTGAGAAATAGCACTTATTAAAAGCAGTGAAACAGGCCACCTAAAAAGTGGCCTGTTTTGTTTTCTTCATTTAACACTAGGCTCCTCTGCCCGTCCCAGCGAGTTCCCCCGGCAAGATTAACGAAAGCACCGTTTATGAAATTCCATATTGCAAAAACATCCACACAAACGCATAAGAGGTTCAAGGCCTCTTGGCCCGTGCGGCGAGCACCCCGGCAAGGGGGCGTTGCAGAATAACACGAAGTCCCCCCTTGCGAAAGATAACATCATACGCCCCAAGAGGTCCTAGGCCTCATGCCTGCCCCCGGCTAGGGGGTTGACAAATCAAAAAAAAAAACGATAATGTTTGTAGCAGAAAAAAAAGCAGGGAGCCGAACAGGCCCCCATAAAAAGGTCATCCTGAGGAGTTTGGCGGCCCGCAGGGTCTCAGGATCTCAACCTTGCGTTGTTTCAAGCGGCTGAGATCCTGAAATAAATTCAGGATGACAATATTTAATTAAGGAGAAAATTATGCAAAAAGAAAAGCAATTAAAAAGTTGTTGTAAAATAATGCTGTCATCCCCGAATACCCGCCCCTCGTCACCCCGCAGTGTTTCTATGCGGGGTATAGGGGCGGCCCACACGTTATATCCCGCATTACAAACTTGCGGGATGACGGAACGTGTGTGCCGCGTTGCCCATATAGCGAACCATGGTTTCACACTCATTGAACTTTTAGTCGTTGTTTTAATCATCGGCATATTGGCGGCGGTGGCGCTCCCTCAATATCAAAAAGCGGTGGAAAAAGCACACATGACCGAAGCCATTACGCAGGTAAGAGCACTCGCCAATGCCGAAAAAATCTACTACATGGCTAACGGCGAATATGCCCCGACTTTTGATTTACTGGATTTGGAATTTAGCGGCACATTAGATGAAACAAAAATGATTCAATTTCAATCTAATTTTTACCTTTCTTTGAGCGAACTTCATTCCCGCATTGTATATGCGGGCCGAAGCGGAAATGGCATAATATGGGGTGATGGGAGGTGGTATATTGTGTACGATCTTGCGTTGGACCGTCTGGCTTGCACCGCCCTAAAAACCGATACTAAATCTAACAAATTTTGCAAATTGGTGGGGACGTTAGGAACTTGCAATGTCTTAGCGAGTGAAAATTGTTATTTCATCAATTAACTCAAATCAATTAAGTGCCAGTAAAAAAGACGTCATCCTGAACTTGATTCAGGATCTCGTTGTTATAAAAAGGTGAGATTCCAAATCAAGTTTGGAATGACATTTTTAATTAACTCAAATCAATCAAGTGCCAGTAAAAAAGACGTCATCCTGAACTTGATTCAGGATCTCGTTGTTATAAAAAGGTGAGATTCCAAATCAAGTTTGGAATGACATTTTTAATTAACTCAAATCTATTAAGTGCCAGTAAAAAAGACGTCATCCTGAACTTGATTCAGGATCTCGTTGTTATAAAAAGGTGAGATTCCAAATCAAGTTTGGAATGACATTTTTGTTTAACTCAAATCTATTAAGTGCCAATTCTTTTGATACAACTCTTGCAATTTGCGTTTGAAAAGTGCGTGCTCGGGCCGAGTCAGCCCCGGGTCTTGCGTAAGAAGTTCGTCGCGGTCTTGTATGGCTTGGTACAAAATATCGCGGTCCTTAAAAATATCGCCCGCCTTAAATTCTAGTTCCCCGCTTTGGCGCGTACCCAAAATTTCGCCCGGGCCGCGCAGTTGCATATCGCGCTCGCCGATTTTGAATCCGTCGCGCGTAGCACAAATGATATCCACGCGCTCTTTGGCTACACTTCCGGCGTGCTGGGGCACCAACACACAATAACTTTGATGTTCCCCGCGCCCTACGCGCCCGCGCAATTGGTGTAAACTGGCCAGCCCAAAGCGCTCGGCGTTTTCAATGACCATGACCGTCGCGTTTTTGACGTCAATACCCACCTCAATCACAGGCGTAGCCACCAAAATATCGGTCTGGTGTGCGGCAAAATCAGCCATAATTTTTTCTTTTTCGGCTTGCGTCATTTGCCCGTGTAACATCGCTAAGCGAAATTGCGGAAATACTTTTTTTAACTTTTCAAATTCTTCCGTAACGGCTTTGGCGGAAATTTTTTCGCTCTCTTCAATCAGCGGGAAAACAATATACGCCTGCCGTCCGTTTGACACTTCTTCGCGCACGCGGTCGCAAGCGAGTTTGTGGGTAGCGGTTTCGGTAATAATGGCCTGCCGCCCCGGCGGAAGTTCGCTAATTGTGGAGACTTCCAAATCGCCGTAAAACGCCAACGCTAACGTGCGCGGGATAGGCGTGGCGGTCATCGTTAAGAGGTCCAGCTTAGCGGTTTTTTCTTTTAACTTACTTCGTTGTTTGACGCCAAAGCGGTGCTGTTCGTCAATAACCGCCAAACGCAAATTGTTAAATTTAACGTCGTCTTGAATGACCGCGTGCGTACCGATTAAAATATGCAAACTGCCGTCCGCCAATTCTTGTAAAATTTTCTTGCGTGCCGCGGTTTTTGTACTTGAAGTGAGCACCGCCACGTTGACGGGCAAGCCGGCCAGTAACCGCTTAAACGTAAAATAATGTTGTTCGGCTAAAATTTCCGTCGGAGCCATAAGCACGGCCTGATAGCCGTTTTCCACCGCCAACAACATCGCACAAAGCGCCACCACTGTTTTGCCGGAGCCGACGTCCCCCTGTAACAAACGGTTCATCGGGCGCACGGAACACAAGTCGTTAAAAATTTCGTTAATGACTTTTTTTTGGCTGTTTGTAAATTCAAACCCTAAATTTTGGCGAAACGGCGTTAACAGATTTTTTTTGATTTCGTACGAATAATCTTTGGCGAGAATTTTTGTTTGCGTGCGTTTAATGCCCCACGCCGTAGCCAAAAGCAAAAATTCTTCATACGCAAGTCTCGCACGTGCACTTTCCAACTCGGCTGGCGAATTAGGAAAGTGTACCGCTTTTAACGCTTGCGGCGCGCTTAACAGTTTGCGCTTGGCAAGCAAGGCAGGCGGCAAAATTTCCGGCTCGTTGGCCAGTGCGGAGGTTTGCAACGCCTCGTGCATAAACAACCTAAATTGTTTATTAGTCAGCCCTTCCGTCAGCGCGTAAATGGGCGTTAAACGTCCGGCGTGCAGTTCGGTCAGCACGTCGTCCGCGGCGTACTGTTCCTCTACGGTAATTTTATTGCCAAAAAAATTATTTTTGTTCTCGCGCCGCCCGATGACCCACACTTCGCTACCCATGCGAAAATCTTTTTTAAGCGGACCGAACGGGTCAAAATTATACCGCCCGAAAGTGCGCTTTTTGAACCACGTACACTCAATTTCGTGGCCTTTTTCATCCTCCAAAAACGCTTTGAAAATCAGCACACTGCGCGCCGGAACGGTTTGCGTGCGAAGTACGCGGCCTTTGAAAACAACGAGCGAGTCGGAATTATATTCGTTGGGCGGCGTGCCCAAGCGGCGGTCCTGATACGTGCGCGGATAGTAGTGGAGCAAATCTTCCACCGTCGCAATTTCCAGTTTTTCAAACAATTTGGCTTTGGCCGGGCCGATGCCTTTTAAGTATTGAATTTCGCTCATCTTATTTTATTTTACAAATAATCGGCTTATGATTTGCTATAATTTGCGCAAGGAGGATTGTATGGAAACTTTAGAAACACTCTCGCAAACAATCAGCACCCAACTATTACAGTTGGGGCAAAGCAGTTTGAAAGTACTCGTCGCGCTGTGTGTGGCCCTACTTATTATGGTATTGGGGTTATACATTTCGCGGCTGGTCAGTTCGTTTGTCAAAAAAATGCTCGGCAAAATTTCGTTTGACGAAAAAACCTCTAAACTGGGCGTCAACGAACTTTGTATGCGTTTTGGACTGGGCAAATCGCCGACGTACATTATTGCGTTTGTCCTCGCGTGGGCGGTCATTTTTTACGCCGTTGTACTGGCGGCCGAAGTATTGCACTTGGAAGTCATCCGCAATTTGTTCACGCAATTTTTGGCATTTATTCCCACGCTGTTTGTATCGGTTATTATTCTGTTTGCCGGTATGCTTTTTGGTAAACTGATGGGAAACATTATTGAAAATTCCGCCAAAGCCAACAACTTACAAGGCGGGTTTTTAATGGCGCGAGGCGTTAATGCGTTTATCGTGTTTTTCTGTGCGATGCTCGCCGTGGAAAATTTAGGGCTTGCCACGCAACTCGTGCAAAATATCGTCGTAATTGTATTGGCGTCTTTGGGGCTTGCGTTTGCCATTGGCGTAGGGCTTGGCTCTAAAGGACTTGCCGAGGAATTTTTGCGCGGACTATTCAAAAAAGAAAATAAATAATTCGGCTGTTCCTCTTTTTTAAGGCACTAAACAAGCGGTTTGATAACGCTTATTTAGTGCCTGTTTTTTTATTCCTTTTGCAACCAATCGCTTACAAAAACGGCTTTTAGGTTCATTAAACCCCGTCGTGATTTGGACAGGCTGAAAAACCACCCTTGACACATCAAAAAAAAAAACGATAATGTTTGTAGCTGGAAAAAAATCAAAGGCCCAATAAAGTCATTCTGAGGAGTTTGGCGGCCCGCAGGGTCTGAGAATCTCAGCCGCTTTCTAAAACAAAGTAAGGTTGAGATGCTGAGCAGAAACACCTCAGCATGACGACATGATGTATATTAAGGAGAAAATTATGCAAAAAGAAAATCTATTAAAAAGTTATTGTAAAAAAATGCTGTCATCCCCGAACACCCACCACTCGTCATCCCGCAGTGTTTCTATGCGGGATATAGTGGCGGGTGTTCCTAACGCCTCGCTATATCCCGGTTTTGCCCGTGCGGCGAGCACCGGGATGACGAGCGAGGCGAGCGTAGGTTTCACACTCATAGAACTGTTAGTCGTTGTTCTCATTATCGGTATCCTCGCGGCGGTGGCACTTCCGAAATATCAAGTGGCTGTTACCAAAGCACGCGTGGCGCGGCTACTGCCGTTACTTAAAAACCTGCGTGACGCGCAAGATGCATATTATTTATCAAATGGAAAATATGCCTTCAAATTTGAAGAACTAAGTATAGATATTCCTACACCTAAAAGCATAACCGCTGCTACCAATACTTATGGTGAAATAGCCGTATATGATGATTACGAAATTCGCATTTGTTCTTCAAGTCAAATTGCTTATGTCGGTACTTCTGATATTTTATTAGGTTGGTATTTAACTGAAAGCCCGGATACAGATTGCGATACAAAAAAATTAGCAATCGTCAAGAAAAGCAATAAAGTCGCCAATGATGTTATCCGCACTATGGGCGGGCAAGAATATCGCAACGGTAGAGATATCTACTATTGTCTGCCCTAATTATTTCCCAAACACATCTTTATCGCGTAATTTGCGATGATACGTAACAGCAAAACGGTGGACTTCGTCGCGTATTTCCATTAAGAGATTTAACGCCGGGTCGCCGATGGGTAGTTTGATACTTTCGGCCGCGCCGGGCAAATAAATGCCCTCGTGTGTTTCGGCAAGTGCGATAAACGGAACGTAAATTCCCGCGCGCTCAAAGGCATTAAGTGCGGCCGTAATTTGGCTTTTTCCGCCGTCTAGCAAAATTAAATCGGGCGCGTGGGATATATCACGCTTGATTTGCCGCAAGCGGCGGTAAACGCTTTCTTCCATCATCGTAAAATCACTCCCCCCTCGCTCGGGCAGTTTGGAGCGAATCTTAAAACGGCGGTAATGTTCGTGGTTTTTTTCGCCGTTAATATAACACACCATACACCCCACCGCCTCGCGCCCGAACAGGTGCGAGTTATCAAATGCTTCAATATGCGCGGGCAGTTTTTTTAGCCCAATCACTTCCGCTAACCGTTTTAATTTATCGGTATTTTTCATGGCGGTCGTAATTTTTTCGTCCTTGAATTTCCCGACGATAACACGCTCTTTCATATGTTCAATAGCTTGCAAAAAATTGCGAAAAACCGCCGCGCGTTCGTACTCCATTTTATCCGAATGCTCGTGCATCAGCGCGGTCAATTTTTCAGTCATATTGCCAAAGTTGCCGCCCAAAAAATCGGCCATGCGGTAAGCGAGCGCGCGATAATCTTCGTATGAAATTTTCCCCGCACACGGTGCCGGACATTGGCCCGTGTGGTAATAAATACAGGTATTTATTTTTAAGGGTGCGAGCGGTTTGTTGCGCGAGAAACTCCACTTGCAGGGCCGCAAGGGCGCATATTTGCTTTTCCACAAAAACCGCATTAAACTTTTTACAATGTTGGACTTGGGATACGGCCCGAAATATAAATCTTTCCCTTTTATTACGCGGCGCGTAAGCACGAGGCGCGGGAAGTCCTCACTCATCGTAATTTTCAAATACGGATAGCTTTTGCCGTCTTTACCCATGGAGTTAAAAAACGGCTGATATTCTTTGATGAGTTTTTCTTCTAAGACAAGCGCATCGCGTTCGCTGTCGCACGTAATGTAGTCAATTTTGGCAATCAGCGGCAGCAAACTGGGCAACTTCCACCCGCGCGAATAAAGGTTAGACTCTTGGAAATACTGCTTGACCCTATCGGCCAAGTTTTTGGCTTTGCCGATGTAAATAATCGTGCCCGATTTGTCGCGCATAATATACACGCCCGAGCTTTTGGGCAAAATATCAATTCGCGGGTCCATGATTTTATTGTAGCATTTACGGCGTGCCCGTTTTGACGCAGTAAATCCCGTCGTAATTTAAGCGGGCTGAAAATTTTCTTAAGGATTATGAGGAATTATTTTTTATCGGTGCGGTCTTTGAAAATGCGCGCCTCTACCAGTTGCTTAAACACGCGGCCGCGGTCCTCAAAACTTTTGAATTGGTCAAACGATGCACACGCCGGAGAGAGCAAAACGACATCCCCTTTTTGCGCGTTTTTCATGGCCACCTCTACCGCTTTGTCTAACGTCGTACAGCGCGTAACGGGATATCCGTTTAATTCGCGCTCAATTTTATCCATCGATTCGCCAATAGTTAGCACGCGTTTGCAGTAATCTTTCAAATAGGGCAACAGAATTTCATACGAGGCACCTTTGTCGCGCCCGCCCAAAATCAGCCAGATGTTTTTGCACTTATCAAAACTTTTTAAGGCGATAACAGTGGAATCTAAATTAGTGGCTTTGGAATCGTTTACATAAATCACGCCGCGGTGATAGGCAAATTGTTCAATGCGGTGTTCCATGGCTTTGAAGTTATCAAACGCTTGTTGCACCGTTTGCGCCGGCACACCTACACTTAATGCCATTAGCGCGGCGGCCATGGCGTTTTCTATATTATGCATCCCTTTTAATTGCGGAGGACGCAGTTGTTGGCCTTCGCTAAACACGAGTTCGTCGCCGTCAAAAAACACAGCGGTTTTCAGCAAGTGCTTCGGATAGGTGGAAAACGCCAATACGCGGCTTTTGGCTTTTTCGGCCAGTTCCGCGCACGAAATATCGGCCCCGTTGACCACAAAAATATCATTAGAGCGTTGATTCTTGCAGATTTTGCCTTTGGCTTTGATATAGTTGCGCATGCCGCCATGATGTTCCAAATGATCCGGCGTAATGTTGAGTAAACACGCCACATGCGGACGGAAATAGGTACTATCTTCTAATTGGTAACTGGAAACTTCTACCACAATATCATCACCGGGTTGTACTTTATCCGCGATATGAGAAATCGGGTTGCCGATATTGCCGCAAACAAACACATTGCGCTTGGGCAATTTTTCGGCGGCATCGGCTTTCAAAATCTCGCCCAGTAACGCCGTGGTAGTTGTTTTACCGTTCGTACCCGTTACGGCGAACACGCGCACTTTTTTGGGCATAAACGCCAGGGCGACTTCCAACTCGCTAAATACGGGAATTTGGCGGTTGCGGGCCTCGGCCAGAACGGCAGCGCGCGGCGAAATACCCGGGCTTTTAACTAGAAAATCACACGCAAATAATTGTGCACTGTGCCCGCCGGTTTCCACCGTGATATTGGGCGGAAAAGAAAGTTTATCCGCTTGAGGAACAGCGTTTTCTTCACTGATTAGAACGGGGATATCGTGCGCGGCTAACAGTTCGGCTACCGCACGTCCGCTTTTGCCTAATCCCAAAACGCCCGCTTTCTTTCCTTGCCACTGTGCCGGCTTAAACATATTTTTTCTCCCGCAGGAAATCTAACACTACTTCTTGGTCGGAAAAGTGTTTCTTTTCCGTACCGACCAGTTGGTAATTTTCGTGTCCTTTTCCGGCCACAATCACAATGTCGTTTTTTTGCGCACGGTCTAACGCGCGGCGGATGGCTTGCTTACGGTCGGGGATGATTTCGTAATTGGTATGCCCTTGCATACCCACTAAAATATCGTTAAAAATTTGTTGTGGGTCCTCACAGCGCGGATTGTCGTTGGTAAGAAAAACATAATCGGCGTTTGTGCAAGCGGTTTTCCCCATTAAAGGTCGCTTGGTGCGGTCGCGCTGTCCGCCGCAACCAAACACCAAAAACACTTTCCCTCGTTGAAACGGTTTAATGGTGGCAAATGCGCGTTGTAATGATTCGTCGGTGTAAGCAAAATCTACAAACGCAAAAAAATCTTGTTTTCCGCTCATGCGCTCCATACGCCCCGGCACGCCGGGCAAGGCGGCAAGCCCTTTCAAAATAATTTCTTGCGGTACATGATTGGCGGCCGCAGCGGCCCACGCGGCAAGCGCGTTATAGACGTTATGTTTACCCAGTAAATTGATACGCGCTGGTCGGCCGTTGACTTCAAACTCGGTATGGGTTAAAAATTCGCGGATATTGGTGGCGCGAAAATCGGACACCCGCTCCTGAGAAAACGTAATCACGCGCACGCGGCCTTGGAGCATAGCGGCTAATTTTTGACCGTACGGGTCGTCTATGTTAATGACGGCGGCGCGATTTGGTTTCGGGTTTTGCGGGTCAGCGATATTTTCAAACAGTTTGACTTTGGCGTTGAAATAATTTTCAAAGGTATGGTGAAAATCTAAATGGTCGCGCTGTAAATTAGTAAAAACAGCCGTGTTGTACCAAATGTGGCGCACACGCTGAAGTTCCAAGGCGTGAGACGACACTTCCATAACGACATTTTGGCAATTTTCCGTTTTCATTTGCGCCAGCAATTTGAATAATACTAATGCGGCGGGGGTGGTGTTGGGTGCGTCGCAAATTTTGCGCCCCGCGATGCGGTAATTGACCGTACCAAACACGCCGACTTTGCGCCCGGCTTGCGTTAAAATACTTTCCAGCAGATACGCAATAGACGTTTTGCCTTTTGTGCCCGTAATGCCAATCATCCCCAAACTATCCGACGGACGACCGTAAAATTCGTAGGCGGCGTCGGCCATGTCTTTATCTATATCGTGCGAAAGTAAAAACGGAACGGACAAATCTTGCGCTTGTGCCGAAACAATAAGCGCCGCACCGTTTTGCACGGCTTGCGGGATGAAACGATTTCCGTCCGCATTGGCTCCTTTAAGGGCAAAAAAGACAAACCCCGGGCGCACGTCTTGCGAGCGGAAAGTAAGTCCTGTAATTTGTAACCCTAATTCTCGGGCTTTTTCTAACACGATACTGACCATACTTATATGGTATCAAATTGGGCGGTGCTTTGCTTACGGGCGTTGGGTCAGCCGGGCGATTTCTTGCGCCATTTGCGCTAAATGTTTTTTGACTTGCGGCTGTTTCGTTTCCAATAAGGGAAGTAATGTATTGCGTACCCAGTTGCGGGTGAATTTATCGTCAAAATTCGTTTCGTCAGTAATGTGCGTTAGGCCATTTTGTGTTAAGTATGCTTCCGTTTCCTCGCGGGTAATGCACAACAACGGACGCACGATTTCCACCGACGGCGTAAGCGCGCGGCGCACGGGAATGCCGGCCAATCCTTTGGCTTTGGTACCGCGCAAGAGATTAAGCAAAACGGTTTCGGCCTGGTCGTCTAAATGGTGCCCCAGCGCCAGTTTAGTAGCCCCCCACTTGCGCGCGACTGACGCAAATTTTTGGTACCGCGCTTTGCGTGCGGCATGTTCGGGCGACAAGTTATATTCACGTGCGGTTTTTTTGACGTCTGCTTTTTCTACAAAAAATTCAATGTGATGTGCGTTGCAAAACTGCTTACAAAACTTGGCATCGGCCGCGGCCGCACGGCCGCGAAGCCCGTGATTGATGTGTAAGGCGGCCAAACGGAAGTGTTTTTCGCGGGCTAGATAATTCAAAAAATGTAACAGGCAAACCGAGTCCGCGCCTCCGCTAAACCCGACGAGCACCGCGTCTTTTTGACCGATTAAACGCCCCGTAAAAGCCCGCATACGCGGCAAAACGGATGCATTAAAACTTTTTTTTCTCATATAAAAAAGTATAATAAATAATAAGTGTATAAAGGAAACTAAAATTATGAAAAAGAAAATTTTAATTGTGGAAGATGAACCCGCTATCGTAGAACTCTTACGCATCGTATTAGTACGCGCCGGCTATGATGTTTATACCTGCCAAAGCGGGCGCGATGCTATTGCCATGATGAAACAAGTCATGCCGCATTTGGTTATTTTAGATGTCATGCTCCCCGGCCTGGACGGCGCGAGCATTGTGCGCATTATGCACGAGGACGAAATTTTATCGTCCACGCCGGTAATTGTATCGTCGGCGTTGTTGGAGTCGGAAAAAATGTTTATTCCGTATCCGCAAGTGAAAGGATTTTGCGCTAAACCGTTTGTGCTCAAAGATTTTATCGCCAAGGTTAAACGCGCCATCGGCGATTAAATCAGTTTATTTGCCGCAAAAAGCCCGCGAGTTTCGCGGGCTTTTTTCTGTAACAAGAACTTCTACTTCAATAGTTTTTCAAATTCTTCCACCGCAATCGGGCGGGAAAAATAATACCCTTGCGCTAAATCACAGCCGATTTCGCGCAAGAATTTCATTTGTTCTTCCGTTTCCACGCCCTCGGCTACAACAGTCGCGTCAATAGATTTAATCATTTCCACCGCCCCGCGCACGACTTTGCGCGCGGTGGAATTTTGACGCTCACAGCCGCTAATAAATTCTTTATCTAATTTAATCGTATCAAACTGCAAACTTTTCAGCACGTTTAAGGACGAGTAGCCCGAGCCGAAATCGTCCATCGCCACGGAAAACCCTTTATTATGTAGCCCGCGCACCACATTTTGCGCCAGTTCGCGGTTATTCAAAATGACGCTCTCGGTCAGTTCCACCTCAATCAGTTTATGCGGCACTTTGTAATTATCCACAATGTGCGTCATCTGCGGGATATAGCGCGAATCGTTTAAGTGTAAGCGCGAAAAATTAACGGCAATCGGCACACACGTTTTATTTTCCTGTTTCCATTTAGCCAAGAACTTAGACACTTGCTCTAAAATGAACATATCCAACTTCAAAATAAATCCGTTACGCTCAAAAAGCGGGATAAAATCGTCGGGACGGACCACCCCGCGGTCGCCATGATTCCAACGCACAAGTGCCTCCGCGCCTTCCATTTTTCCCGTTTGGAAATTGTATTTCGGCTGTAACATCAGGGCAAACGAGCCGTCCGCGAGGGCCTGTTCCATGATATTTTCTAACTGACGTTCCTGAACGATACGCAAACGTTCTTTCTCGTCGTAGAATTGGATAAACTCTTTCGGGTTGCGTTTGGCATTTTCCAACGCCAAATGCGCGCGGTCCATAGCAATATAAAAAGGCACATCCCCGGTAATTTCATACACGCCAAATACGCCGTCCACCATCACGCACGAGTCAATAGTCGTGCAATCGCGCCGGATCAGCGATAACAATTTTGTTAAACGCGCGCGCAGTTCATGGCGGTCCTCAAACGCTAAAAGCAAAACAAAATTATCGGCAAAGTTGCGGCAAACAAATTCGTTGGGCATCAATTTTTCGCGGAAAATAAGCGCCGCACGTTGCAAGACCTGATTTCCCCGTTCATAGCCAAGCATATCGTTAATTACTTTGAATTTTAACACGTCAAAAATTACCAATGCCGCATGCCCGTTTAATGCACGTAACCGTTTGGAAAATAACACCGTCATACGGTTTAAGTTATCTGACCCGGTCAACGGGTCCACAAAGGCCGTATTAAAAAGTTGGCGGTTACTGTACGAGCGCAAACTAAACATATAAATTCCCAATGCACCGAACAGGAAGAAAATAAACATAAACAGCCCAAACGTCAGCCACGCCACGCGTTGGGTTTGGGCTTGGATAAAATCGGTCGGCAACACGGCGAGCAAATACCAATCGTTTACGGGCAGCGCCGTACCGTAGAGCAAGCGATACTGACCGTCTAACTGATAACGCATAAATACTTTGTCGCCCTGTTCAATATGCGTACGCAACCGGGAAAGCGACTGGCCTTTAACAAATCCCGCCCGCTCTAATACCTTATATACATTATCAAACGGCATAGCCCGGCCGGAAGTTTCCACCGTGCCGTCGCGCGCAATCACAAGGGCCACGCTGTTATCCCCCAGCGAAGAAAGCGTCAGGGCGGCGCGGTAACGCTCGGTGGGAATAAGCGCAAAAAGCGCACCGACGGGGGTCATCCCGTCGTGCAACGAAGCGGCTTGCACAAATACGCTTTTTTTACTGGCCGGGTCTTGTTGGCGGGCTGAGACAAACGTATCTTGGTCTAACGCGCGGTTTAATACTTCTTTTTGCCACGACTCGTCTAACAAATCGGGCCGGGCAAACAAGGTTTGTTCGTCGTCATTTAGCGGAATAATACCCAAATTTTCAAACTCGTTATATTTGACTTGTAAATGTAAAAAGCGCTCTAATTTTTCCGTTTCTTTCCACGGATAACTGGCTTGTACCGTCAACGCGATGGTGTCTACCACCCGTTGGTCAGCCTCAACGGCACGGCGGAAGTTTTCGGCCGTTTCGTTTGTTTCCGCGATGACGTTGGCCGTAGCGTCACGTTCAATAAGCGTACCGATATAATGCCAATAAAACGCCACCCCGGCACTCATCCCCACGATAACCACCAAAAACAACACCATAAAAACCATCAGCGAAATACGTTTCATTTTTTATGCCTTCCCCGTTTCTGCCGATGTTTGTTGTGTGCGGAAAAATCCCACCACTTGCTGTGAGTACGCAAAAAACGGATAAAACAAATTAGCGGGGTTGCGCGCGTCTTCTTCGCTCAGTTCAATATGAAATAAATTTTCTTTGGAAACCGCAAACAGCCGCACTTGTCCCACGGCTGTGGGCGGCGGAAGTTCGCGGCCGACAGGTTCGCGTGTCATTTGTGCGGTTAATTTGCTGGCGTGCGCGAGCATTTTTGCGGCGGCCTCTTGTAACGGCACGTTACCGTGCCCGCCGATAAAACCGCCCAGTCCGCTTTTGCTGTTGTTTTCAAAATACATACTGCTGTCGCCCAGGGAATTGGTCGCCACAAAAACGTGCTTGGGTTGCGCGCCGTCTAAAAAAACCATTTCCACGCCGGCTACGCAAATTTTATCCGCGCCCAGTTCTATCACGCCGCGGCGGTTTTCCAAATTTTTGACGTCCAGCCAAAAGTCGCGCATATTTTTATAGGACTGTTTCATACGATTTCCTTTGCATAAATGATACCATTTTCCCCGATATTTTTACTTAAAATTTCTTATTACACACAAGCGCGGTTTTGGGTATAATAGAAAGAAAAGCCGTACAGGGGGAACTATGCAAAAACGCGCTGTAATTTTAATGATGGACTCGTTCGGTATTGGCAACGCCGAGGACGCCGCACAATTTCACGATGAAGGGGCCGACACGTTAGGGCATATCGCCGCCGTCCGCGGCCATTTGAATATACCGAATTTAGCCGCGCTAGGATTATTAAAAGCGGCCAAGGCCTCTACCGGAAAAGAAGTGATGACCGGGCCGCAAACGGCGGCGCGTGTGGACTTGCCGTCTAAATACGGGTTTATGCGCGAGATTAGCCGCGGCAAAGATACGTCGTCGGGCCATTGGGAAATGGCGGGCTGTCCGGTTAATTTTGATTGGGGCTATTTCAAGCCCGATTATCCGTCTTTTCCGCCGGAACTGGTAAACGAAATTTGCACAAAAGCGGGGCTATCCGGCATTTTAGGAAACAAGGCCGCCTCGGGCACGGCGATTATTGACGAACTGGGCGAAGAACATATCAAAACCGGAAAACCGATTTGTTACACGTCGGCAGACAGCGTGTTTCAAATTGCCGCGCACGAAAAGTATTTCGGGTTAGATAAATTGTATAAAGTGTGCGAAGCGGCGTTTGAATGCGTCAAACCCTACAACATCGCGCGCGTAATTGCGCGTCCGTTCGTGGGCGAGAAAAAAGGCGAATTTACCCGCACCAAAAACCGCCACGATTATTCCGTCACGCCGCCCAACATCACGGTGTTGGACGAAATCAAAAACGCGGGCGGACACGTCATTTCCATCGGGAAAATCAGCGATATTTTTGCTAAACAAGGCATTACCAAAGCCGTCAAGGCCTCGGGCTTACCGGAGCTGTGGGACGTAACTTTGCAAGAAGCCAAAACCGCACCGGACTTTAGTTTGGTATTTACGAACTTTGTTGATTTTGATATGGTATGGGGCCACCGGCGCGACGTGGAAGGGTATGCCAAAGGGTTAGAGTATTTTGATACGCGCCTGCCGGACTTGGCCGCACAATTACAAGAAAACGATATTGTTTTTATCACCGCCGATCACGGGTGCGACCCAACGTATAAAGGCACCGACCACACGCGCGAACACGTACCGGTTATTATGTTTGGAAAACGGGTAAAACCGCAGTTTCTCGGCGGGCGCGACACGTACGCCGATATCGGGCAGACGCTGGCCGATTATTTCAAGTTGCCGCCGCTAAACGTAGGAAAAAGTTTTTTGGATAAGTAGTACTCGCCGTACGGACAACGCGGCCTTGCACCGCCTTTTGCTTTTTCCGCAATGTTCTATTAAACGGTTTGTAAGTTAGTTTGTCACGAATATTCGCCGTACGGTCATTTAACTAAGGCAAATTGTAATAGAAATATCCGCTGTCAACTCCGTCGGGTGTCATACTGCTTGTATTCCCCATACGATTCCCACCAAAAGATTTACAAATTTTTTGCTCTTTGCTCAAGCATCGGTGCGCTATCGTTTCTGTTCCGGAAGAACCCGCCAACATGTGTTCATAAGCCATAGTATAAGGTTTATCTCCGCATATTATAGATCCTGTACTAAAATTTTCACGTGGCGGTATTACACAACAATACATTTTTTCAGTGTATCCGCAAGAGGCGTATGTATGAGACGTCATCGTCATCCCGGCCAGAAGTTCTACATCCAGTTGATCTAACTGGCTGGGCCATTCTCCGCTAGCCATATGATAAGTTCTGGCAGAGGCAACTAACCCTTCGGCCAAAGTCCGGTAAGTGGCAAAACGTGATTTTTCCATCGCCAGTTTATACTGCGGCAAGGCCACCGCCGCCAGTATGCCGATGATAAGGACCACGACCAACAATTCAATGAGTGTGAAACCCATGCTGTTGTCGTTGTAAAAGACAAATGTCATCCCCGAAGGTCTTTGTCGGGGATCTTCCACGTCCCTTGTAAAACAAGGTTGTTTCTCCTCTTGCCCTAACAACATCGGATGAGGAAGATCCCGGCCTACAAATTGCCGGGATGACAGATTTGTTTTATTTCCTTCTAAAATGCTCAACATTTGTTTTTTCATCACTACCCTCCTTAAATGATTCCTTTGTATCATTTATTAAAATGTAGCAAAAAAAAAAACGGTGTCAAGTTTTATTTTTTCCCCGACGATAAAAACAACAAAAAAACACGCACAAAATTTGTAATTTTGTGCGTGTACTTGTTTGATGAGTAATCTTTCTACAGCGCGATTTTTAACTTGCGCGCGAGCGCGCGTAAAATGTCGCGGTGCCCGGCTTCTTGGCCCAGTTGCGTTAGTCCTAAAAACACGAACTCCTGCGCTTTAATGATATCCGGCGAAAAGCCAAAAATTTCGGCGTAGTTTAATAGTTCCACCAATTTCACGGCGGCGTGCGTACTCTGCGGCTCACGCGCAAACGCAAACGCCAAGTTCGTTACTTTATCGGTCATCACGCCGTTGACGTGCGGCGCAATTTTTAAGCCAAGCGCTTTTACATCTTCCATCAGTTCTTCCAATGCCCCGATGTTAATGTCCGCGGCGCGGATTTCGTCTTTAATATCGGCGGCCAACACGCGCTCGGCCACCGTCAAAAACGCTTTGGGTACGGGCGCGCCAATGTTTTGTAACGCGCGCACCACGGGATATTGCGCTTCAAACAAGCGTGCGAACGACTCGTCGGTCTGCGCGTCCATTTTGCGAAATGTCGTTTGCATGACTTTTTGCCGCACGTCGTTAATCATACCATACACCGGGTATTGGTGCGGCAAGTGCGCTATCACAGATTCGTGCAACTCGTCGTATTTTTGCGCGTCAAATAAATTTTCCCACTCATTAAACCATGCTTGCGTATCTTGTCCGGCGTGCTCGTCCGCGGCGCACGTAAACCGTCCCGCCCCTTGCCGGAGCACCGCAAAACAAACTGTTTTTTCCACGAGCGTCAGCGTAGATTTAAGCGTGATTTCCCCGCACCAAAACCGCGCATTTTCGGCCGCAAATTTACGCGGAGCAAAGGATAATACTTCGCACGAAAACGCCCGTTTGGGGTTGACGGTCTCGTCGGCCATAAGGGAAATGATATGTTCTAACGCCAGTTTTTCCACGGGCGTGGCTTGCGGTTTGACGTATTTTTCATACACGCGCGCGCCGTTTTTTAATTCGCGGATATTACTGGGCGCGAGGGCTAATTTTTCTATAAACGCCGGTTCCAAATCGTTACCTGTAAGACGTTTATTAAGTTCCAACGCGCGGCACGCATACTGCATAATCTGCACCGTTTCAATGCCGCTGATTTCGTCAAAAAACCAACCGCAACTCGTATACATAAAAAGCGCGTTTTTTTGCATTTCTAGTAGCGTCAGCGCGCCGGCGCGGTCGTTCCACGCCTTTTCGGTAGCGTGCTTTAGAAAGAAACAATGCTGTGCGTTGAGACTGCGGTCCAACATGAGTTCCACATAATCGTTGCGCGCGGCCCACGGGTCTTTGAAATACGCGCGCCCGACGGTGTCAAACGTGTTGGCTAACTCGTCGCGCACAAAATCTAACGCGTCGCGAAGCGGCTTGCGCCACTTCTGCCGCCATACGGGCCGGCCGGAATTGCACCCGCAATCACTGCGCCAACGCTCTACGCCGTGGCAACAACTCCACGACGAGTTTTCCACAATTTGCGCTTCGTAGCGCGGCGGATTTTTTTCTAGAAATTCGCCGTAGACCGTTAATTCCACGTCCGGTGTTTCTTCCACTTTTTTTAAGCAATACGCCAATGCCATATCGGCAAATTTTTGGTGGTGTCCGTACGTTTCGCCGTCGGTGGCGATGTGCATTAACTGGTTTTCTTCGCTGTTGTTATACGTGCTGAGTAAACGCTCTGCAAACTTTTCGCCCGACGAGAGCGTATCGGCAAACGCAATCCCTTGCGAAATCGGCCCGTCGTAGAAAAACAAAGCGATACTTTTTCCGTTGGGTAAATTACATTGGTACGCGCGTTTGGGGTCCACCGCGCCGCCGACTTCTTCCCATTTTTCCGTGCCGATTTTGCGCACCCGCGCACATTGGCCCGGCGCTAAAATCACAAACTTCATACCCGCGTCCGCCAACGCGCACAACGTGGGCGTATCGCACGCTGTTTCGGCCAGCCACAACGCTTCCGGCGCACGGCCGAAGCGTTTAGTAAAATCGGTTATCCCCCACTTGATTTGCGTTTCTTTGTCGCGCGCGTTGGCTAGCGGTAAAATGATGTGGTTATACACTTGCGCAATCGCACCGCCGTGGCCGCCAAAGCGCGTTTGGCTGATTTTATCGGCTTCCAACACCGCCTGATACACTTCCGGGGCGTATTGTTCCATCCACGATAGTAGCGTCGGGCCAAAGTTAAAACTGATGCGGGAATAATTATTGGTAAGTTCAGTTAAATTTTGCGCTCCGTCTAACACGCGCGCGAGCGCGTTGGGGCCGTAACACTCGGCACAAATGCGCTCGTTCCAGTCGTGGTAGGGGGCGGCGCTGTCTTGCCGTTCAATGATTTCCAGCCACGCATTTTCGCGCGGCGGCTGGTAAAAATGACCGTGTATACACAAATATCTCATATATATATTGTAGCCGATTTGACAGACAAATCAAACAAGTTTATACTGTAAGTACGGCGTTATGCCCAAGCGAGGAAACTATGAAAAAAACTTTTATCTTAGACACCAATGTGCTAATACACGATGTAAATTGTCTGCACGCGTTTGAAGATAACGATATTATCATCCCCATGGCGGTCATTGAAGAATTGGACGCCTTCAAAAACGAAAGCAACACGCGCGGCAAAAATGCCCGCATGGTTTCGCGCGAGTTAGACAATATGCGCGCCATGGGACGGCTTAACGAGGGCGTGGAACTTCCCGCCGGCGGCACGCTGAAAATTGAACTGGATAAACCCAACGCCTTGCCGCAATCGCTTGCGTTTAACAAAGCCGACAACTCCATTTTGAATATCGCCTATACGCTAGGCAAAAAAGAGGGCTCATACAAAAAGAATGCGCGTCCTGTCTTTGTAGTTACCAAAGATATCAATATGCGCTTAAAAGCCGAGGCACTCGGGTTATCGGCACAAGATTACACGAGCGATAAAGTCAATGTAGACGAACTGTATACCGGCGTTACCGAGGCCGA
>Ga0310694_10001371_pt1 | contig 27863 bp, 28 predicted proteins | sample 174DNAGHGhighgp2_FD_203884 | JGI IMG/M metagenome (GOLD analysis project Ga0310694, IMG submission 203884) | Sheep rumen microbial communities from Palmerston North, Manawatu-Wanganui, New Zealand - 1742 DNA GHGhigh gp2 (v2) (version 2) | ecosystem: Host-associated > Mammals > Digestive system...
TATGCCTTCATTCACATCGGCATAGTCACTACTTAAAAACACCTGATGCCCTGCCTTTTGCAAAGCTGCTACCACTTCCGGGACGAACTTCTTGTTCTCTCTGGTCTCTTTAATAAATATCTTCATGACCTTCTCTATCTGACTTGTTCCTTTTCATGTGCCAAAAGGAACAAGTTAAATCGGGTGCAAAGGTAGTGAAAATATTTGATATATGCAAGTTTTTTCAGAGAAAAAGAGTTAATGAATGAACGAATGAAAGGTTGAACGGATGAACGGAAGAACGGAAGAACGTTGAACGATTTAATGAGCACAAAAAAGACGAGCCGGAGCCCGTCTGGGGGGAACTATCCGGAATACCGGATGGTTGCTATATAATGGTAATGCACCGTTTGGAATCAAAGCCGTTGTGCTGCGGCTCGCCGTGGGAGAGATAGCCGAACTGGTTGGAGAGGATTTGCGTGTTACCGATCTTGGCATCTATATTGCGATGCGAGTGCCCGTAAATCCAATAATCTATACCCGAATTGGCAATATAGTTACCCAACTCCACCGTAAAAGCCCCGTTGATAGTGCTTCCCTTGAACTCGGGCGCAGTGCATAATTGTGTCGGTACATGGTGGGTGAGCACAATCTTTGTCCTTGCGCAACTATCTGCAACGGCCTGTCGGATAAACGCCAGACAACGATCATGCTCGGCATTGAAATTCTGTGCATTGAGGCGGTGACCTTCATATTTGATGCGGTAGAAATCACTCACTCCGCGCTCTACCAGATATTCGTTTTCCGGCTCGATCTTCGACCAAAGGGTAGAGACGATGATATCGGTTAAAGCGTCTTTGCTGTCAGCAATGAGACGGCCTTCGGCTGTCAGATGCAGGACTTTGTTGTAGTACGCTTTTACGTTTGGGCGGATGTCCAGACAATAGTTATCCGGCATGGTTGCCAAATCATAATAGCCGTAGAAATCATGGTTGCCGAGGCACACGATGACTTGCTTGTAATGGCGCGAAGCCCAATCCCAGAAATCGCCTTATAGGTCTCGCGTCCGGAATCGGGTAGGTCCAAATAAGCCGTATCACCGGCAATAAGCAGTATATCACCCGTCACTTCCAACGGATGAGCCGCTAACCATGCGCGGTTGTCCGGAAACTCCAGATGCAGGTCACTCACAAATTGGATCTTCATTGTCTTAGTATTTGTGCTATACGAGCCATGGCTCGACGGAATAATGAGTAATTGCGACTATCCGATACATCCAACATATCGTTCAATAGAGGGCTATCTTCGTTTTTTGATAGTTCCGATTCCAATAGTTGCGCGTAATAGGCTTTATGTTCATCTGACAAAATTTTCTTCAAGTCAGAAGCTATCCATTCCGCCCCTGCAACAACAACATCGAAATGCTCTGCATCGATATCTATTTCTGCCGGTAAGGCGTCATGTGAAAGTGCATAAGCGACATAGATATTTTGCAGGATAAAAACCATGTCAGTTGCGTCTTTTTTTGTACGAAGATGTCTATCCTGCCATGTGTCCAGTTTAATTAGAAACTGTCCGCTAAGTGAAGCAATCTTAAAAGTATAGTCTTCTTCAATCTGCACATTGTCAGCATATCGCATAACATCCTCAAAGCACCTAACTGACATAATTGGTGAACCTTCAGGAGGCCATGCAACCAACTCTTTCTCGGCGATGGTTCCAAACGGCACAATATCCACTTCAAACTTGTTCCTACCATCTACACCAAGATAGTAAAAACGTTGTTTTTCTTGTGCTTTGATAAAATGATTCTGCAAAAGCACTTGTGACAACTCCTCGTATTGTTCCCAATCATGCAGCGCAACGGCTACGTCCAAATCGAGTGTTCGGCGAGGTGTGTTTGCTACGTTCAATAGCCGTAGAGCAACGTCACGCGCAGAAGCCCCAACCACATATAATGGCAATTGCAGTTGATTGTAGCAATGGAATAAAGCTTGCAGCGTTTCCGCTAATAAATCATTCTGCAGATCATCTTTCCGTATCTTGTAATTCATCTCAAATCAGAGGTTTTAAGCGTTCTGCAACTTCTTGACAGCGATCATCATTGGTGGCTAATAAATCGGCATAAACAACGAGTAGAGGCGTACTGTTTTCTTTCCAAAAACGGTTATACACAAATATCTCACCTTGCGGATTGGGAATCATACGTCCGGTAGCAATGAGACCATTCGCGTTATCTGCCGTGTAAACATCCCATCGCTCCGGAAAAAGAAAATGATCCTGTAGTGCAGCTGCAGGTTCTCCTCCCCAACTTAATGTCTCCGGCAAAACAATATTCTGCCATTGATCACGTACTTGTTGGCTCAAGAAAGTAAAACGACAAAGCAAATATTTGGGTTTGAGAGTTGCATATGCCTCAGCCCAAAGATCAATCAATTGCGCGCGTTTCCGTAGAATACGGGTGTCATTGTCTTCAATTAAAAATCCTTCCTCTTGAAGATGTTGAAGCGCATTGTGAACGGAACCGATAGATAAACCTAAATCGGCAGCCATTTGCCTTATATTCTTGCTTAGATTCGTTTTGTCCTGCAAGAGATAAAAGGTGATAAATACTTCTGTTTTTCTCATATCACACGCATGTTTGTTTATTCTTATTGCTTTGTTCAATTATTTTTGAACATAAAATCATTTTTGAACAAATCCGCTGCAAAGGTACTGCTTTTTTTTGAATTATGCAAATTTATTTCCAATAATCATTCCGAATGATAAAAAAATCAGAGATTTTGAGTTGAACGAATGAACGTTTAACGAATTAACGAATTAATGAGCACAAAGCAGACGAGCCGAAGCCCGTCTGGTGGGAACTACTGTTCGCTGTTCGCGAACGGCGAACACTTGGACTTACCCCAAGATGTCTTTGTATTCGTTTGTGCGGGTGAGGAAGGCTTGTGCGTAGGAGCAGACAGGGATGATTTGGCGGTTGTTGGCGCGCGCAAAGTCCACTGCTGCAAGAACCATCTGACGCGCAATACCGCGTCCCTCAAAGCCTTCAAAGACGCGCGTGTGGTCAATGATCATCCGTTGTGAAGTGGGGCGTTGGTACGTCATTTCGCCTACTTGCATCGGCTCGGTACATGCTCCTTCTTCCGTGGCTCTCATCCATGCCTCAAAAACGCCGCTCTTCTCGGTCTCTTGGTGTTGAATAGTTATCATAGTTGCTTTGTTTTAGCAGTCATTTACGTTACCATCTCGTTAGCATTACGGATGTTTTAGTAGGATTTCCTTCCAGTTCCAGAAGTTTCTTTTTTATCTCCGTTCCGTATTCGTACCCGCCTATTTTGCCATGCGCGGCAATGACTCGGTGGCAGGGGATGATAAGGGCGATGGGATTAGCTCCCACGGCTTGTCCGACTGCTTGTGCGGAACGACAATCCACCATCTTAGCAATCTCTCCGTACGTCTTGGTCTGACCAAACCAGATGGTCAACAAAGCTGTCCAAACGCGCTTCTGGAAAGCGGTGCCTTGCGGGCCGAGTCGCGGCACATTACATGGTCGTTTGCCCGCAAAATAATCATCTAACCATTGGATGGTTTCCGCGATAATAGGTATCGTAGTAGTTGTTCCTTTTGGAGCCTCTTTGGAGGTGATTGAGGCTTGCTCGTTACTAAACCGCAGACTCGTTATTGCCTGACCGTCACTTTCGATGACGATAGGTCCCAGAGGTGAGGTATATGTGGTAGTAAAGGTTTTCATAGCAGACCGATAGTTTCGAACATCCGCCGATAGGCAGCGGCTTTCATGTCCAGCGATAGCGGGTAAGCGCGTGAGGAGGACGGCATTCTCCAAAAATGGAGAGTTCGTCCGGCAAAACTAGTTTCGATATATTCGCCGACTTTGGGTAGAACGCAATGAAGTGCCTCTGCTAATGTTTGTGCGGCTTTGCCGCCTGTGCAGCAGATGTCATGGCAGAGTGGTATTTGTTGCAACAGGGCAGCGATGTCGGTCCGCTCAACGATCTCCAAGTGTTCATCTGCCGCGTTGCCTTGCAGGCGAATGACGGCTTGTGCCGCGTCGAAGATGGCAATGCCTTTTGTTTCGCAGAAAGAGATGATTTCTTCGCGGTTGAACACCTTCTTACCTGCCTTTGTACTTGGCGCCTCAAAATGGGTCTTATCGCCAAAGAAAATCTGTCCCATGATTCGCCACATGTCGTTCTGCGGGTTAGGGTAGAAAAAATCCATACACCACCGCTCTTTTGGCGGCGGAAAACTGCCGAGCATCAGCAACTGTGCGTTCGGCGGCAGAAATGGCCGCAACGGATGATGCTCTATGTCTGGGTTTTGATATGGATATTGTGTTTCTGTCATTGTTGATTTAAAGTATTATTGTTGACTTGCTCCTTTTTTGCATTTATGGTTGCTTGTTATGAGAAAAAAGGAGCAAGCTGTGAGGTTGGGGTAGGGGGGCTACAAGATGTTCAAAAGGTTTTTGTTCAGGGTGACAGCTACGGTTTGCATGGTGGATTCCAGTTTGTCTTTGGTGAGGTTGCACGCCCAGATGACTATTACCTGCCAGCCGGCATTCATCAGTTCGTTGTAAATCCTTGTATCCCTAGTTCTATTCCTTTCTATCTTGTCTTGCCAGAAAGCGGTGTTGGTCTTTGGCAGGACGAACTGCTTGCAACCCTCGTGACCGTGCCAGAAACAACCGTTGACGAAGATAGCCGTTCTGTATTTGCGCATGACGATATCCGGCTTGCCCGGCACACTCTTGACGTTCAGCCTGTATCGATATCCATGTGCCCACAACCATTTCCGCACCGCTATTTCCGGCTTGGTCGCTTTGCTGCGTATATTCGACATGCAGCGATGGCGTTGTGCAGGTGTCAGGATATCGGGCATAATACTAATCTAATAGGACTGAATCCAGATCGCCGAAGGTGGTGTCTATAAACGTATATTCCTTCAGTTGGCGGACATCTATCTTGCGGAAATCATCAAACTGGCGATGGTGGAATTTCAGTGTGAAGGCGAGGCGCATATCATTGTCCGGATCGGTAGCTACTTGATGGGCTTCCCTGCTTGTGATTGTTCGCACCTTCGTTACCTCATACACATCGCGCACGCCTTTCTCTTTTAATATCGGCATAAAAAAGTGTAAGTCGTGTAAAGAAACTGACGTCGGGAAATGCGGGCCGGTATAGTATAGTTCCGCTGTGCCATTCTCAAAGGCTTCGAAATACCCTCTTCGTTTGCTTGGCTTGACTAATCCCATCAAAACGCGATTACCGACTTCTACAAATGTGCCTTTCTGCGGAATGACTTGTTCGATGATTTGCACGGCATTGCGTTGCATCAGTTCGTGGATGAACGATTTCAGCATCGCGTGAGCCTGATCACCCGGTTGCATCGGGAAAGCACCTATATTGACTTCATCTACCGAGCGACGGTATTTGTCCGAATCGGTCATATTGCCGGGGAAGAGAATATATCCGCCGAGCACTTCTTTTCTCGGTTCTCCTTCTGTGCGTTTGTAATAAATAGCATCGCGGTATCGGTGCATCTGGTTGATGGTATCCTGCGGCGGCATCTCTACACCGTTAGGAGTCACTTCCACGCGGTATTTGGCATCAAAGAGATAGGTCATCTGCATACCCCGCTGCAAGTCATCTTTTGTCAGTTGCAGCACAATATCCGGGCGTTGTGGAACGGTGTATGTCCGGAGACCTTGAATACCTTTCAGACCGTTAACCGAATCTCCGTGTTGCGGATTATAGAAGAGCTCGGCTAAAGTGATATCACCCTGCTTGAACACGATCTTGGATTGCTCTCCCCATTTCAGGTCGCGTGTAAAGAGTCCGTTCATCTCTGGTCGGCTTGCGTGCTCGACAGAAACAGAGTCGCCGAACAATTCCTTTACCACTTTCTCCACTTGGATGAAACACCATATTTCATAGAGTGTCGCAATATCTTTGGTTTCCATTCTGTAGAGTCCGTCGTTGAGATTGAAGGACTTGCGCAGAATGATATATGTGCGGAACACATTGGAGTAGTTCACGTCGCGTTGCAATACCAGTGACTCCTGTTTCAGACCTTCGAATTTGCCGATCGTGCGAAAGAAAGGATTACGCACAAGGTGTTGTAATTCATCTCTGGTCCGGCGGATATGTTCCTTCTCACCGTCCGCAATCTGGTATGCCGAATCAGACAATATCCGGTCAGCAAGCGAGCGGTAATGTTTCTCTATGATGCCTAATGTGTATTTGAGGAAGCGGTTCTCCAGCGTGTTATGGGAAGTCTGTTGTTCCTCCACATAGTAGAGATGTCTCTCTTCTGTCCGGTGTTCTGCAAACTGCTGCTCCAGAACAGGCGTAAACCGTTTGATCTGGTCAGCTCGTTTATACGTATTTATCGCGCGCAAGCGGTGACGCGGGCGTTCAATAATATTTCTGCACGCGCGTATATACTGATCCTGCAGGTTGCGGAAGATATTCCACCAAATCAGGTCAAACGACTCGCCTTCTCCTTCGGAGATACCGTGATATGTTTTGCGGAGGTAGTCCAGTGACAACATCCTGTACTCGGACTCAATGTCGCGGAGGATGATTTTCCAATCGTGGTGATAGTCGAGTTTGGCGGAAAGCACATCGTAAGAGAACACAAAGCGTTTCTTTACGCCGTTGATAGTATATAGTATTGGGAAATCTGCACGGCCAATCTCATTGCCGTAGTTTATAAAGCCCATTAAGATGCGCTGTGTCTTCTTCCACGAGAAGCGTTCGTTGACATCTTGGCGCGGTGTATCTAATTCCGCCTCGGTAGTGCCATCCTTGAACTCAATCCAGATGCTGTAATCGGTCTGCTCAAAGAAATAGGCTTCCTGGTTCGTGGCATCCTGAGTAATAGCAGCAGTCTTCCGCTCGTATTGGTCCATCCGCTCCACAGTACAATCGTCCGACCACGTATAAGTGGAGGTTAGCCGGTGCGCTCCGAGTCTCTGGCAGCCTTTCTCCCAAACCCGTTGGAGCGAGTTGCACTCGAAGGTCAATGTAAAATCGCTATGTGTGATACGGAGGATGTCCATTTTCTACGACAAAATTTCCCAGTGACCTTTCTTCTTCGAGCCGACACGGACTACGAAACCTCTGTTCTCTAAATCCTTTACTATACGTTTAGCGGTAGAATATGGAATATCAAGCAATAACGCTATACGTTCCGTATTTAATGGCTCATTTAATGGCTCATTTAATGGCTCAATTGAGCCTTTATTTTTTATAAGATCATAAATGGCTTGTTGTTTCTCTGTACTTTTCTGTACACTTTTCTGTACACTTTTCTGTGAGGTCTTGTCATCTTGTGCCGTAGATATTTCTGTTCCAATTGATTTGCCGGTTTGTATGGCAATAAACTTTTCACGAGGGATGGTGACCAAGATGCCACCACGGGCTTGTTCAAACGTAGGTTGCATCAGATGTTCCCGGACAAAAGCATCGTGAATCTTTTCATATCCTCGTCCCCACTGCTCTATAAAACCGGCAAAATAGAAGATTTGCGCAATCAATGGATTACGGGGATAAGACTCGTGTGTCTGCAGCAGTTTCTCTATTGTATAGTTGTCTGGAAGTTCGCCGTAGTTCCACAGCTCTATTTTCTCATCCCAGACACGCATTTGGATATGCGGGCCCAAATAGTTCTTGTGAACGATAGCGTTACAAACCATTTCTCGCAAGGCATCTTCGGGTATCTCCAAAGGTTCAACACGCTGCAAACCCTCATAATGGATGGGAGCAATTAGGTAGCGGGAGCGTAATGTCCACAAAACTCTTTCCGGCATGTGGATAAGCGGGCAAACGATATTATCTTGAAAAAGCAGATTCGCCTGTGACTGTTGGAAACGTCCGATACGGAAAGAAGCCATCAGGTTCCAACGCTCAATATCCTTACCAAACAGCAACAGTGCCGCTATCGTCAGTTGGTCATCGTGATTGACCAGTTTGAGTTTGCGGAGTAGTTGTATATGAGACAATTCTTTTGCGCCTTCGTCCAAGCGTTGTGCCTCTACTGCTTTGCGCAGGAAATAATCAACGGATTCTGCATCCAAGTCATCCAATGTGGCTTCTTCCGAGATAGATTGATCCCATGTGGTGTTGTTTTTCTTGAGCAGAAAATCAGTCAGTGCCACACCATTCATTTCCTGCAGGGTGGAACCGGAACGGTAATAGAATTTGCCACGATATGAGATAGCTTGCTCTGAAGGCTCTACATGGATAGAGATATACTCCTTGTCGCCCTCTATGAGCAAATCAACCTGCGCTAACAATCCCATCGTTTGGTTAATCTGGTTCGGGAGATTTTCCAATAATATATGTGCATTCTTAATGCCGCATACCTCCCCTTTGTCGTCAATGCCTATATACAGCGTACCGCCTTGCGCATTCGCAAAGCCGCATATGTATTGCAGGTATTCGTCTCTCCAGGATTGCTTGAATTCTATGTTTTGGTTCTCTTTCATCTCTGTATATGAAACCATTCTAAACTACGCCCAGTAACTGGTGTAGCCGGATTTGAGTTTGAGGGTCATCTCGTCGATCTTCTTGAGCGAGACGCTGTCCGGAGCATGTTCGCCGACGGTCTCAGTCAGCAGGTTTTTCAGCTCCCGCAGCACATGTTCGCAACGCTCGTTGTCGCCCTCGATACGCGACAGAATCTTCATGGATGTCATCTCATCCAGAGTCTGCCATAGTTCGGAGTCGGTTGCAAAATGTAGCCGGTTAACGGCATAGAGCAGGAACTCGTTGCGCGTACGGTAAGCAATCTTGAACGGCGTCCCCTCCAGAATATCATTCACTTTGCCAAGATACTCAATCACATCCTCGCAAAGCGCTTGGTTGTCTGCATAGATATCGCGTCCCTCGGCTGCTTCGCCCATCAGATCCTCGCCTATATAGCCGAACTCGGCAGCACCGCCGGCTTCCAGACCGCCATGCAGATTCACCTCGTTCATCTCAATCGTCATCGCGCGGTCAAGCACTTTGCGCGAGAACGAGAAGGTCGTCTCGTCCATATTGACCGTTCCGACCACAAAGAGGTTCTTCGGAATAGTCAGCCGCTTGCCGCCTTCTTCGGTCTTATAAGCTTTGCGTTCTTCATCCGAATCAAAGAGTTGGTCAATCAGACTGCCGTAAGCCTCTGTGTTCTCATACGGCACTATCGGGTCGGTCTCAATGTGTCCGTCTTGCAGCTTGCGGCTCTCGATGACCGAGAGGTATTCCGCGAAATACTGCTCTACTGGCGCAAGGTTCATCTCGTCCAGACAAAGGAAATACGGACGCTTGGGATCCTGCATTGCTTTGGCGATGAAGCGCAGGAACGGACCAACCACATATTTCTCCCCGTTGATACGGCTCACGTAACCGATGAGATCCGACGAGTCGTGCCAGTTAGGTTTGACCTGAACCATGCAGAAGTTTCTCGGGCAGTTCTTGCCGTAATCTTCCTCATGCGAAGCCCAGCACGCCTTTGCCATCTCCCGCACGATACGGCTTTTGCCTGTTCCCGATATTCCCGCCAGCAGCATAAAAGGCTTCGTCCGCAATGCCGTCAGAAAGGGGAGATAAGAGGAATCTGTAAATGGCTCTAAAATATTTTCTTTATCCTTATTCTCGGTCGAATTTCCTTCTTGAATATTAGACAAAATTCTAATTGCGATTGTTCCATCCACTTCCTCCTTGAATAATAGGGCGGAATAGTTCTCAACTAGTATGTCGCGTATTGAAAAATTATTTACTCGAAGGTGATTTAAGTATATTCGACCATCATTTCTATAATATAAATTAACCCTATAATTGGCGATTTCCTGCGAACCAAAAAAAGAATTTACACTATCTGCAAGATTTCTGAATGTGCCAATACTATCTATGACTTTTATGCTAGAGTTAGATGACGATTGGTATAATGGAAGTTTTAGAACAATAAAACAAATAGCTTTTATACAGTCTTCTTTGTAAATTTTAAAAGAGATCTCTTTTTCTTCACCTAATTGCATTGTACCTTTAACGATTAAGTCAAAGATTTCATTCGATAAATTGAGGCTGGTTTCACCAGAATTTCCTGCATTCAGTTTGAAGCCGCTATCTTGACGATGAACATACTTAATTTTTTCCATAGTATATTTTATTTAGTCATTAGATAATTTACTAATTTGTCTATAATATTTTTATGCAATGATGCATAAATTCATAATTGTTATAAGCAGATTTCTGGCTCCTTTACGGAGAACATTATATCTGGCTGCACTGCAATTTTTATTGGTTGAATTATAGTGTTCAAATGAAGCATATCGTTTTTGAAACGATTTACAACAGGATTTATATTGCGTACAAATGATTGACATTGCCTACAAATAATCAATTTCTTTTGAACTTCAGACATATCGAAGACCCTATATACAGAATAAGATGTCTCTCTTTTCGTAGATATAAATTCAAATTCTTGATTACTAAAAACAATTTGTTGATTAAACCTATAAAGAGTTGATTTTACATCAATAAAATGATTTTTGTTTATGACAAAATCATATGGGAGTCCAGATTCCCGATCCTTATTATACCATTTATATGAGTCAATTAAGTGCTGATGGAGTTGTTTGTCCAAATAATCATTTATCAATTCCTCCCCTTGTTTACCAATTTGTGTAAATCTTTCTTCTGCTTGTTTTATATCATATCTAGTATATTTCTTTGAAGTGCTTCCAATTTGAGAAACTATTTCTAAATCTTTTTGGAGTTCTGTAGACACATTGTCGATTTTAGATTCTATATGCATTAATAGAGCTTCTGACTCAAAAGAGGATGTATCATATACTTTATTTTCACGAGGAAGGAAACTGCGTATGATATCATAGTCAGTAGAAGTGTTGTCAATTAACCAAAAAACAGCCTCGTTTCCTTCTAATCCGAACCAAACTAAGTAATATTTCCTGTTGGGATGAAGACTAGCAAACTCTCGAATCTTTTTTACTACAGAATCAGTATTTTTATTTCCTTTCCTAATTTTGGGGCTTCTAAATGAGCCATTAGGGGTCATGATTCTATCGAAATCACACTCCAATATATCACAATAATCTTCATAAATGAGCATTCCTAATGTACAATCTTCATCATAAAGGAATTCTAATACTTTCTCATAAAGACCAATATGAGTTTGCCTACTACTTGGAGAAAAGCCCAAATCAGCATCTGTTAGAGCTTTATAACCTATTTTGCATTCTTGGTTAGTTTTGAAAAACATATGGCAATTATTTAATAATTCCAGTTTCTAATAGGTAATTCATAATAGCATATACTACGTTCACGCTAACGGCATTACCTGCTTGTTTGTATAAAGCACCCTCGGAAACATGAGCCTCTTGCGCGTTTTGACTCCATGTGTGGGGGAAGCCTTGTAACATCATTGCTTCTTTTGGGGTAAGTCTACGAATATCCAATTGGCACAAATCCTCTTTCGATAGATTGGTCACAGGATTATCAGCCCCTCGGGTATGAATATATCCTAAAGAATAATAATTATCTTGACATGCTCGATGCATCTTGTGCATGGTCGCTGTTAGAGGCCTTGCTGGATCTTGATTAATCTCAGAGTTTGATTTGAAAGAACCACTTCCGTCACTAAGTATGGTTGGCTTGATTCTTTCTGACAAATTGTATTTATTCGGAACCTCTTGCTCCAACACATCGAGCACAGAATTTTGTTTTTCAAGACTCGTCTGCTCAAAGATGCCGTCAAAATGAGCCTTAATCGATTTTGCAGAAAAATCAATATCTCGTTTGTGTTGTCCTCGAATACCCAAGATGTACACTCTATTACGTGTCTGTGCTAAATGAAAATCACAAGAGTTGAAAATATCGTAGTAGATATCATAGCCCAAATCCTCAAGGCATCGTTTGATAACCTTAAAAGTGTTTCCTTTGTCGTGGTTGTACAAGTTCTTAACGTTTTCTAGTAAAATATACTTAGGCTTTTGCACTTTTAGAATATCAAGAATACGGAAGAACATTTGCCCCCTGTCTTGATCTTCAAATCCAAGTTGGCTCCCCATCATACTAAATGTCTGACAAGGGAAACCGCCTGTTAATAGCTCGAACTTAGGCAATGCCTTAATATTGTTTTTGTTGGATGTAAATGCGACAATGTCTCCTATATCTACTTCCTCATCAGTCGGATGGAAATTCGCGCAATATGTAGCACGAGCATTGGAATCAATCTCTGAGAATCCAACACACTTCATTTCCACGCCTAAATCTTGTTGAATCAAGTCTAAAGCGTGACGAAATCCCCCTATGCCTGCAAATAACTCTAAGTGCTTCATTTCAAAAACTTCATTACTCCCATTCCTATAGCTTGCGCTAACTTTACAGGGACAGCATTTCCAATTTGAGCGTACCACGAATTTTGCGATCCAGTAAATACATAGTCATCAGGGAATGTTTGTATTCTTGCAGCCTCTCTCGGACTTAAGCCACGAGACTCCCAAGGATGAATATACATATTGCAATCGAACCGCATGTGTGCTGTAATAGTTTTGCAGATTTGTTCTTCAGAAAGTTTAAAGTACTTATCTTTGAAGATGTCATTTCTGCTTTTATAAGGCATAATATCAGCGATAGATTTATGTAAGGAATTTGCTCCTTGCGGAAGACGTCTAAAAATTTCAATATCGCGCGGATTATTGTACCTGTTCTTGTGGTTGTATAGTTTAGAGATAGTTCTATTGCCATTGATAAAGTGGTAGAACTCATTATCTACGTACTCAAAATCCCTTTCAGTAAAACCAGATTGTTCATTCTCAATATCTGTTTTTCCTTTTTCAGCCTTTGCCTCTAAATGTGGCAAACCAACTAAGGCATCGCGCAAAACAAATGCCTGTCGTCTGTTCTTGTGTATTTCTGCAAAGATTTCCTTTGGTTCAATACCCATACGATTGCCAATGAAAATCAAGCGTTCTCTATTCTGGGGCACACCATAGTCTTGAGCTTTGAACAACTCAAAGTCAAATAGGTATTCATCTCCTAAATACTCGCGGAAATTTTGACGTATCTCATCTATCTTATTGGCCATGCCTTTTACATTCTCCATAATGAAGAACTTTGGACGAACTTTACTTAAGAAAGTAAGATACGCTTTGTATAGTTGATTGCGAGGATCGTCTAATATGCGCTGACGATTCGCCATAGAGAAGCCTTGACAGGGAGGCCCGCCACAAACAAGTGTTGCTCCTTTCATATGGTGAGCGTATTCGTCAAAATGCTCATTCAGTGAGTTTATGTCACCGACAAAATAGCGTTCATTTGGCAAATCTCGATTTGCCTTGTATGTTGCACAGTATTCTGGGACTATCTCGTTAACGAAACATGGAGTAAATCCTGCTTGCTCTAGACCAAGGCTTAAGCCTCCTGCTCCTGCAAATAAATCTATGAAAGTATATTTCTTTTTCATTTGAAATTATCAAGGATTTTCCCCATTTCAATTTGCATCAAACCCATTTGCCTGTCTAATCTCTCGCAATGGTCGATTTGTTCATCAATTAGTTTAATCTGAGCATCTACGCCATCACCGCCAGCCATATAGAATGTTCTGCGAGGTTCGTGTTCTATATGTTTCTTCTGCGCTTGCAAATCCAAAATCTGCATAGAAAGACGAAACCTTTCTACAGTCAGTTTGTTGATTTCAACAGATATGTTGGCTCTTGTTGCTCGGTTTGTGTCATTGATCAGTCGGTTTACTTCTTTTGTCGTTTGTCGGCTACTCCATATGGCTATTATAACGGAAATAGCAGCAAACAGAATTGTTACAACCGCAAGGACAATAGATATTATTTCGTATGTTGTTAAACCAAGCATTTCTAAACTTCTTCGGGGAAATTGAGAGTATAGGATACACTATCACCTATCCCTTGACAATAATCAAGGTTATAATCTTTACAAGGTAAATAACACAGTGCAATCTCGGGATGCTCCATATAGCACTTGTATGCGGCAATGGCACTTGGTTTTGGTCCAAAAGATGCGAGTATAATATTAGAAAGATGTTCCTCTTGAATAACAGACTCTATTGTCTCATAACCAAAATCTGATGAATATGAATTAATGCTTTTTGTTATGATGTTGTCTTTATTCAGTCCAAAATCCTCACAAACAAGTCTATGAATATCTTCATTATTACGTTCCTTATTATTAAATTGTTCGCCATCTTGTACTAATAAATATACTTTCTGAGGCTCATATTTGTACAACATATATTTTGTGCGCTCCTCATCAAATCCAGTCACTAATACAAGAGTAGTCCTCTTCGCCAAATCATAAATACCAGAATGTTTAAATAGTAATCTCGGTTGTTCCGGTTCTCGGCTAATCCAATCATTATTATAAGTTTCCGGCTTATGGTAAACAATATCGACATTTTTTACTTTTGCTTTCAAGAAATATAACAGAGACCATACAATATTTCTAGACATAGTCGTTATATCTATAGAAATTTTATCTTCCTTATCTATAAATGATGTGATTTTATCCTCGATATTCCTCCAATTATTCGCTGCATCACCATTTATATCCAAATATGAAACATCAATACGATTCTCCCTACATTTTTTGCAGATTTCTGTAACTTGTTTTTGAGTCTCTTCACAATGGTGTGTTGCATTGTGAACAATAATACTATGTGAGAAACAAGATTTTTCTAAATCTCGTAAGAAGCCCCTATATGAGCGAGATTCCCAACTAGGATATAATATCAAAATATTTTTCATATTTTTCAGAATAATGTTAATTGGTCATTTGTTTCAATGTTATCGTCAGAAGCATTAAATGGGAACGCAGTCCTATTATGAGCCGCGTTATAAATATCGCTTACTTTTAGGGATACACGAGCAAATTGTCCATGTGGATCTAAACCAAAATTCGGGAATAGCATCCTATTGGGAACATAATAAATTTCCCTTTTCCCCTTGTCTTTTGCATTTCCAAGTCTTATATATATATATTGTGCTCTTCTCGCTATTTCCAGAAGTTCTTGAATCTCCTTATATTGATCTGGATATAGATCCACTTGAGATATTGCAAATACAATGGCACAAGGTTCCGATATATCAGATTTCAATCTTTTCGCAAAGAGAGACATTAGCTGTTCAAATAAATTATATATATATTCACCTTGCTCTTTTGTACAATCAGGCACAATGCAATCCAAACCTTGTATTAATTGTTTCCACAAAAACTCGCTACGGTTGATTATTACATTATTTTGTATTGTTGGACTTATTTCTGTTATAGTGCCTTTGTTCTCATTCATGGCACTATCAAACATCCAAAAACAAGGTTCTAGCATATTTCTTACAATACCAGTAGAAATATCGATAATAGTATCAAAGCCAGAATATGGAGGCCTATTTGCTTTGTCTCCTCGACTTCGGAAATACATGGCTCTATGATATTTATATACATAATCTCCAATGGACTTTTTATTTCCTTCCCCATATTTTACGATTGCAGCAGCACGTGCTTTTTCTTTATAAATTTCAATATCCTTGGAGAACGATGGATTTGTGGGGAAGAAGTCAGACACAGATACGGAGATGCCTATTTTTTCTAATCTTCGTTTTATTATCTTTTCCGATAACTTGTAAAAATCCGTTTCTTGGTTTTGATATGGCTGCTCCAGATTTACAGTAATGTAATCGTGCCCCTCTATAATAGACCCCTTTGTGGAAGTATATCGTATAGGATTAGGGATGCGTACTGTTGCTATTTTAAAACTAAACAGCGAATGATCGCGATAAGCAATCCACGAATTCAATATCATTGTATGATATTTATTCAAATCCTGCGCATCATCAATCATTAACATATAATGCGATGAAGATAACAAAGGAATTTGACGACTTATCTCCAAAAATGGAATAATCGTCGTGGCAAATGACATCGCATTTTCATAAAACGCATCAGACGAAATCGAATTAATTATTTTCTGGGATTTTTTTATTTCCTTGTCAGCATATTGAGTTATTGCTTCAAAAAAATGTTTTGTAGAATGATTCAATTTTACATCCCAGAGGTATTCTATATCAGAAAACAACTTATCTTGAATCTCTATAGACGCGTCAACTATTTCAGGAATCTCACCTAATGTTTCAGCAATCGCATGAAGTAACGTTCCTACTAGGAAATGCTCATTGAAAATAAGGCGTTTATATTCATCTTTTAATAATAAATACTCTCCTTTATCAAAAAGTGATTCTTTGCATGTTATATGTATGCCAATTCTATCATAAGGAATAGCAGTGCTATTTCTTTTGGCTATTTGGTATTGTATTTTGAATGAAGAAAACAATAAAGTAATGGTTTTACCAGAACCTCGTTCTCCTATTAAAAATACATTTTTAGTGGACTGTATCAACCGAGAGAAATTATTATCATCGATAAAATAATCCATGATGTCTCCTTCGGGAATATTATTAGCGCCTGTATATTCAAATGGATTCTTCGTCATAATTGTATCCTTTCTCTTTAATTTTTGCTTTTAATGTTTCGTCATCAATATTCTCGTAGCGAGACAGTATCATATCTTGTACAGATTCTTCTTTTAAAGCATATTTGTCACCTAATTCAATTGGTGGTATATCTATAACATCTTCTCCTTCACAACTAATGAATATTCTAGCTTCTGTTCGCTTAAATTTTTCTAGCGCAGGAGTGTAGTATTTACAATAACGCCGTTCTGCATCCAGTTTCACTATACGTTTGTAAATAAAATTCATTAATTTTGAAAAAGAAGTTTGGCGTACAGGGATCTCTATATGGTATGTAAGAGCAACTCGACCATTACCTTTATCTGCAAAAACATTAGTAACGGATGCATACTTATGGTATATAATGGCATCATCTTTTATTATTTGGATCTTCTCACCATCTTTTACCACAGTATTGTGTCTTAGTATATAATCAGAGGTCCGTTGAGGACCTTCAGCCAATTCGTCAGCAAATCGCAATATTCCTGCGATTTCCCTAAGTTTTACTTCTTTATCATAGAGACTGTTGCTTTCAAGCACATCAACTAACGTGTCCTTATCTCCTTTTCTAGATATACCAGAATGAGCTCTAACAATAGAAAGAACCCACCTCTTTTCTTGCGCTCTTGATGATTTAGTGCCAACTGCTTCATCATAAATATCTGCAATCTTCTTTTCATGACCTTCCCGTCCATGTATATTTCCACAATCATGGAATAAAATACACAAGCATAATAAGTATAATTCCGCAGCATTAAATCTACTCATTTCATCACATATTAGAACGAATGCTTTTTTCATAACATCTTCTATATGTTTTTCGGTATGATCTGTTAATTGAGATTCTATGGATGGAATGTTACGAAAGATCTCATCTATAAGGAAATTCTTAGCAGAACTGTATTGTGTATATATCTTTTCTGCCTCCTCATGACTATACTCCAGAGAGAGTCGTTCCTTCATTTGCTTTTCAAGTTGTGTCTCTTCCCACATAAAGTTATTCTTGTTTTTTAGACATTGTAATGATTCTTTCAAAAGTAGACTTCGCCAATAATGGCGGTACGGCATTCCCTATTTGTTGCTGAATATCCATAAGAGTTCCTTTGAAAATAAATGTATCTGGAAAACTTTGTATACGTGCAGCCTCACGAACTGACAATCCTCTATCCGTCCAAGGGTGGATCAGCATGTTTTTTCTATAATTAGAAATCACGACAGATGGTTTATCTGGCAATAAGCGCTTGTATATACCGCTATGGCAATTTGTCCGATCTTTGTAATTCAGCATTAACTCAGAAGGAATGGCCTCCCAATTTTGTCCTTGCCCGATATATTTGTAACGCTCTACCACGTAGTCAGCATTGCGAGAAACGTAATTTTGTTTTGCATACTTTGAGCCTTTGCGCATCAAACGTGCGTACTCACTAGCTTTTGAAGCCGGAAGCCGGTATGGCATTGTTTCTTCCATCTGACCATTAACTAGTATGGGCAAATCACTAATCGCATCTGCAACTGTGTATATTTTATCTTGTTTCTCAGGGAATGCAAAATCAATGTCGTGTCTATTCCCGACCATTATAAAGCGATTGCGATGTTGTGGGACACCATAATCTGACGCCGTTAAAAGCGCGTCACTAACTTTATAACCGAGGTCTTCAAAACATTTCTTGACAAGATTTCTGATTTTCCCCTTCTCGAAACGCATGAAACCCTCTACATTCTCAAATAAGAACCAATCCGGATTCAAGACACTTACAAAACGCACAAACTCTTCAAACAATGAGTTGTTCGGATTTCGCATGTTGCGTGTAACAGTATTGGAGGTTGAGAATCCTTGGCAGGGCGGTCCCCCAAATACAATTAACTGATCTTCCGGATTGAGTTGCGGAAGGTGTTCGAGTGGGTTTATATCATGGATGTCTGCACAGAGAACTGGCGTTTCTGGGTGATTGAAACGGTATGTTTCAGCGGCACTCTTGTTGTTTTCAACAGCAAAAGCTATATGCACGCCAGCCATTTCAGCCCCCAAACTAAGGCCACCAGCTCCACTAAATATGTCTATTCCAACTAACATTAATCATTATATTTTTCATTATCACTTTTACACCCTTGCGAAAGGGTCTTTCAATCGCTCGGATGTGACTGATTCGTCTCCTTTGCTACTGCAAGGGATTTTTGCAATTGGCGAAGGAGAACTTCCTTCGAGGGCAATTCGGTGAGATACTGCGCAACGCGGATTCCGGACTTGTCTTTATCGGCATAACTATCACAAAGTGAGACCATGACAATTTTCGCGACAGTGTTGCGACAATTTGGAAATCAGGAAAAGTCTGAGCAAATTGCATCATTCTGCGGATACTTTTTTCATCAAATCCCTTTGTCCCATACTCCTCTTGCAATTGTCGCGCCACTGTTGCGACAATTTGCTTTCCATACTCTGCACGCTCATTATTCAGCATATCGCGATTAATACGATTGCCGGTATTCCAATACATCGCCGTTAACTCATAATTGGCAGTTGCTGCTACGTGTGAACGAGCAGAGTCTATGATCTGCCGCAAGTCTTTGATGAGTTCCGCTGGAACTAATCCTATATGCGTTATTTTCTCTATATCTGCCATAGCCTTATTTCCCTGTTAATTGAATCCTGGAGTATGTACACAATTCCGCATTTTATAATTCAGGGCGCAAAGGTACAAAAAAATATTTATATATGCAAGAAAAATCAAAGATTTTTAGTTGAAAGTTCTTATTTCCTTCGGAAAACGATCTAAAGGTATGGAAAGTTTAATGTTTAAAGACCGCAGGATGCACGGAGCAACGGAGCGTTATTCCCCTTTCAGTTCGGCGTTGAGGGTGGCGATGATGAAGCCACGGAGAGTGGAGTAGTAATGAGCGGAAGAGGAGGCGCGGTAGTGCTTGCGGTAGGAGGCATAACGGCGCTCCCAATCGGCTTTCTGCTCGGGATCTTTGAGGATGGCTGAGGCTTGCTTGACAGCCATGCCGAAGGTGGAGCGGGTTTGTGCCTGTTCTTCCGATGCGGTGCCGCGGAAAGGATGGTCGAACGCATAAGCGTGGGTTCTGCCATTTCGTGTGCGGTAAACGATACGATCGTTGCGTTTGAGTTTCCCTTGGAAGGAATCGATTGCTACATTTGTTTCTACGTGTGCCATTCGCGTTTGGGGTTTATGATCCGTCAATCTTGGCGGATACGATGGTTGTTATTAGCATGTTCTATGCTTCGTCTCGGCTTAATCGTACGTATATCCTACGTATATCGTCCGTATATTGTACGTAAGAAATACGTGGATTATACGACGGCATAGTGACGAAATCGGGTGCAAAGGTAGTGAAAATATTTGATATATGCAAAAAAAATCGTCCTTTGGGGCGATTTTTTTAGGGGTTAGGGGTTATGGGTTACCGGTTACGGGATTCTCGGATGTACAGAAGCATCTTATTTTGTACCACTCAAGATACCATTTTCTTTGTCCTCGTTGTTGATTCGTTTGCCGGAATCGCGGCGTTGGGTACCGAAATCGAGGTTGCAATGAAAGTTGAGAATGAGCATCTGGCGGAAGTCGCGCATCTCTGCGTGCTGCGTGTTCGGCGCAAGGGCAGAGAGGTCTTTGGTCTCGATGCTATAGCCCTTGACCGAGAAGGGGTTCATCAGCATCGCACGGAAGCCCCATTTGTCGGCATTGTAACCAAGACCGATATGATGGTAGAACTCGCCATACTCCAGCGTCTCGCCCCAGAGGTTATTGCTGCGCGTGGTCACTTCGCCGAAGAACTGCCAACCCTTGTACATGCCCATGATACTTGCGCGAACGCCCGGATTGAAATGCTTGTGCGTGTAGGAATTGCCAAGGCTCACATAATAATTGGCGAACGGCGCAACGGTGAAGATCAGTTTGTTTTGCAGCAAGCGCACTTGCACACTCGGAGCCACTTGCAGACGATGAAAACCGCGGTGGTTGGCGTATGTGCGGACGGCGTATGACTGACCGTCAATCAGTTGTTCAAAGGTCTCATCCATAATTGGTTTGTGGTCGTAAGAGTAATTCGCCCAAAGGTTCAAATTGACGTACTTTGACTGCCAAGAAAGTTGCATCTCATTGGCAACGAACATAACGGGTTTGAGGTTCGGATTACCTTGCCGGATTTGATATTTGTCAATCTGTTGCGCCACGTCCGACATAGCAGACAGCGAAGGTTGGTAGCCGGAGACATAACCTTTGTATTTCCAGAACACACCTTTTCCGAAGTCATAACTCAGCGTCAGTTGCGGACGGGCAATCCAGTTCGACGATTTCTGACCGCCTTGCTCGATATACGTGTGCATAGCACCGATACCCACAGCGTACGAAAACTGCTTGACGCGCTGCTGCACTTCCGCAAAAGCGTAGGTCTCTGCGGTCATCATAGAAACCTTTGTACCTTGTACATCGTCCCTTTGTACATTATACAGGTTTTCCATCCATTGCTGATTGTGGCGTACGCCGACCGTCAGGGCGATGTTCTCCCAATCCTTTTCATAGATAGCTTCACCGATGAGCGAGTATTTGTCGCCTCTGACGCGCGACAAAACGTCGGTCGTATCGGAAACCGTCTCGCCAAGCGGCAACTGCTCAAAACGGCGATCGTTACTACTATTGATATACGTTCCTACCACGTCAAAATACAAGTGGTTGTCGTCCGGCAGATTGTGCTCGTAGTAAATGTCCAACGAGGGTGAAATGGACTTGCTGCTTTCATGGTCGTGGATGGCAAAACTGTCCGTGCCCTGATACAGATACGAATCGCGGTTGGTCTTCGAGTGCGGCATAAATAGCATGTTATCGTGCAAGGCAATCTGGACCCTATTTTTCTCGCCGTTTGTCCAATTATAGGTCAGTCCGAGATTGACAGGATTACCCTTGAAACGTGTCGGTTCACCCACTTCGCGGTTCTCTATCGTGCCCGTTGAAAAATTGTACGTCTCCGCGTTCGTGCGCGTCCAATAGACGTCACGCGGCGAGTAGTGCGTCATGAGGCTGAACGACGATTTGCCGAAGTTCACTTTGCCCGACAGATGGTACTCACCCCAACCGGGCATGGTCACGCCGTTGGAAGCATTGAGCATCAGATTGCCACCGGTGTCGCGGTGACGGACGATGTAGTTGATGACAGCCGCCGCTCCGTTAAAGCGCACACCCGGCTGGTCGTGGTACTCGATACGGATGACATCCTTCGGGTTGATTGCCATGACCTCGGAACTGCTTGCCTCGATGCCGTTGATACGCAACTGCACCTCTTGGTTCGCGAGGGTCTTGACGGTGTTGTCCGCAGGGTTCACCACGATACGCGGAATCTGCAAGTTCTGCAGCAAGGACATTCCGTCCGAAGAAGCCCCCAACTGCTCTTTGTTCGGCAGAAGAATCTGGCGGTCCACTTTCTGAATCACCGCGTCACCTTCTACCACCACTTCGCTCAGTTCAGTCGATGCCTCGTTCATCTCAATCGTGCCGAGGTGGATGTTACCGTTTACTGCCAAACTCATGCCGATTGGCTCGTAGCCGACATACGAACACTCCAGCACGAACTCGCCCGTTTCGGCTTCCAAACTGAATTTTCCGTGCGCGTCTGTGACCGTGCCGGAGACTTGTTGGTCGCCTTGTTTCAAACTGACATTGACACCGACGAGCGCACTCTTGTCCGCTGCGTCCTTGATAACTCCGCTAACCTTGTTGTTAGCTGCCATTGACACGGCGCAAACCATCGCCGCTGCCAATACGAAAATTCTTGTTTGCATATTATTATATATTATAAGGTGTTACACTATCGTTCGCCGCCGAAGACACCATGCGGAAAGATGTCTCGCAGTATAAGCAGATCATCGGATTTGACCCATTCCGCCTTGCCGTCGTAGCTGCAATCGACGATGCTGTCGCAATGCTCGGTCATCAGCAAGTGAATGATACGTTGGTCCAAATTGCCATTTGCCTTGCGGAAAGTGTACTTAATCGCCACATACTTGCACGTTTGCCCTTGCCATTCACGCAAACACTTGCGCTGGATACCATTGACAAAAACCAGTTTTTCACCCTCTTGCAGTCCACCGCCTTTGATGTAGCAATGTGCCGCAATGTGGATGTTCCACTTCTCACTTCCGGGCATACACCCGCTCATCGAAAGTACTACTGCGAGTACCAATCCGATAATAAAAATTTTCTTTGTCATAATAGTGTTTTTTGAGTTGTTAAACGTTTCTTTTTATGGGGTCCCCGATGTGTGCGTCGCACGCAGTGGGGAGAGCGTAGAGCAAGGCGAAAATTCATATGAGCGACGGAATTATCGAGGCTGTTAACCTGCCGAGACAATTGCCTTTTGGCACGTCGCGAGTCGTATTGAGCCTTAGCTTAAGCGACTGCAAAGTTACTACAAAAACCCATTTATATCCAAATTTTACGATTTATATTTGCAATGCGTAAGTTGCTGATATATAGGCGGATGAAGAAAGAAAAGTTTATATGCGGATGTGAAGGGTTTATATAAGAAGGATGTGGATATGGCATGTCTCAAAAAAGTAAATTATGTAACTTCGACCAACTACCCTAAAGGGACCTTTCGAAGTTACGTCCGCACTGTCGTGCAAACAACAATCTTTAGCCTCAAAAACTAAAATATTGCAAGCATATTATATTTTTTTGCGTCTAAATCTTGTATATTTGAAAAAATTGTTGTAACTTTGCAGCCCAAAGTTGCAAAGATTAGCAAATATGAGTAATATCAAACCACATATTCGCATTTCTGCTACGGCTGTCAGTTCGACTTTTGTGGATGATATCCGTGCTATTATCGAGCAGGGCAAACAGCAGGCTTATATGTCCGTAAATGCGTCGATGATAGAGACATACTGGCATATCGGAGAACGCATTGTAAAAGAAGAACAGCAGGGTTCAAAACGTGCTGAATATGGCGCACAAATAATTGATTTTCTCGCTGAAAAATTGGCAGATGAGTACGGTGAGAGTTACTCTCCGCGTTACCTTCGTTCTTTCCGGCAGTTCTATGCTCTTTTCCCGGATTTTGACATTTGGAAATCGCGGTTTCCAAATCTGACTTGGACACATATCTATCGTACATTGCGTGTTGGTGACGACACTGCTATCCGTTGGTATCTGGGCGAGGCTTCCGCACAAATGTGGAGCGTGCGCACATTGGACAGGAACATCAGCACGCAATATTTTGAGCGGCATCTTTCTGCTCCGCAACTACAAGAGAGTGACGCGGTGGTGACGCATATCAAACAGACAGAACTGATTAAGAATCCGGTTATGGCTGAATTCTTGGGTTTCAAACGTGACCAAAAGTATTCAGAGACAGATCTTGAGAATGCCATAATCTCCCATTTGCAGGATTTCTTAATGGAACTCGGCAAGGGTTTCGCCTTTATGGGTAGACAACAATTGGTACGTACGGCAGCGCAAGATTATTATATAGACCTCGTGTTTTATAATGTCATTCTCAAGTGCTATGTGCTTATTGATCTCAAAATCGGGAAGGTGACCCATCAGGATGTCGGGCAGATGGATATGTATGTGCGAATGTTCGATGAATTGAAGCGTACAGAAACCGACAACCCCACAATTGGTATTTTGCTTTGTAGTGAAACGGATGAAGATATTGCCCGGTATTCCGTTTTGAAGGGCAATGAACAGCTCTTTGCGACAAAATATAAATTGTTCTTGCCGACCCCAGAGGAATTGCGTCGGGAGATCGAACGGCAAAAGGAAATATATCGCTTACAACAAGAGAATTAAATAGCATTCCTTTATAGAGGTTTTAGAGTACGAAGGAAACATTAATTATGTCATTAGCTAATCAAAATAAAATACAGCAATACAATGCGACGATAGCATATCACGCGCAACCTATATTTGCAAAACTCGGCTTTCCTTTTAGTTGCAATTTGAATGTCCCTGTTACAAAAGAAGATATGGAACATTTGATAGAGATTATTAAATCTGCATCTAAAAGAAATGTTGAGAATAATCTTGTTTTAACAGAGCAGCAAAAAGAAGAGCAACAACATCAAATTGATGTTCAATTAGAAACAATAAAACAATTGAGCGGAATAGCAAGCGTTTAATTGTATTCGACGCACCGCCAACTGATGGAAAAATAGAATACTCGTCCCTCTCCAAGACGTTAAACCGAAGAAAGTATCGACCACATTTGGTCGATTTAACACAAACACAGAAACAAACAAAAATCTGCCTATGACAAAAAACGATTAAAAGGCAACATACATAAATTATAGCGTTTTAGCTCAAATACTTGGGTCTGTAAAAAGCTGGACACTTATTATAGACTTATGATATACCAAGGAACAAGCCGAAATGCTCACGTTAAAGCGTGGGCTTTGTTCATGTAGATTTGGTATATCAAGGTAGTCCAGCAAATCCTTCAGACCCAGATTGAAGCGACTTAGCTCCACGCTCTTTTATGTGCCTCTCCCCATTCATAGTGAGCTAACGGAGTAACTCGAAATGCCGTCAAGTGAGTAGAGAATACAAATAAACTTATGAATGATGAAGTTAAAAAAATTATTGGGCATTATGCTCTATGCAATCTTGGGAATGGTTACGATGTCCATTCTTAATGCTTGTAAAAACAATCAAAACGAACCTGAAGAAGATGATAATGGCGGCTCTAACTCATCTGCTGTTTATTATATAAAACATTCTTGGGGCGGTAATGGTTGGTCTTGGCAGAAAATGCGTAGTCAAGGAGATGGTACTTATACATATTCTGGAGAATGGGGAGGTGTAGGTGCGAATATCAACTCATCCAAGAGTGATGATGGCGCAATATGGTTTTCTGAAGACGAAATTGACGGAGCGGCAGGTCTGCAAGAAGGTGATTATATTACTTTCGTGTATGATGCAGATGAAAATGAGTTATATATAAGTGGGAGTAGCTCCGGTGGTGGAGGTAATGAAGATACTAAATCGTATTACATCAAACATCCTTGGGGTGGCGGCAGTTGGAATTGGCAACAAATGTCAAAAGCAGGCAATGGTTTTACCTGTACAGGCGTTTGGGGCGGTACGGGCGCAAACATCAATACCTCTGCAAGCGATAGTGGCTCGGAATGGTACGAAGCAAGCAAAATTTCAGGTGCGTCATCTGTTTCGGTCGGCACAACGGTCACATTTACTTTCTACCCAACGAACGGCAACATAGGTACATTATCTGTTAGTGCGAATGGTGGTGGAGGCAATCCCGGTGGAGGTGATAACCCTGGCGGCGGAGACAACCCAGAAGGTGGAGGAACAGAGCAGCCAATTCCTTCTGCTCCTACTAATCTGACTGCTGTGCAAGCAGGTCCAAAAGCTTATGCGTATGTGTCCTTATCATGGGATTATAATAGTAGCGCGGATCATTATGTAATTTACCGAAGCACTTCTAAAAACAGTGGTTACTCGAAAATAGGAACAAACTACGCTTCGAGTTATTCGGATGAGAATATTGCAGATAAGAAAACGTACTACTACAAAGTTACGGCAGCCAACAGTAGCGGCAAGGAAAGTGATTATAGTAATATAGCATCTGTTACAATTGATAAAACCATAGTTGAAGCACCGGCTCCTCCGACCATTAAGACTGCTAAAGCCTCCAATAATAACACAGCAGTCACAATCACTTGGGATTATGTAGTCAATGGAGCACATAGTGCGCCAACAGAAGTATCATTAGTGTCTGATTATCAAGAGACAGTTAAGGGAGCGTTGATACTTTTTGATTGGACTACGGCAAGCAGTAAGAAAACAGCAACGATTAAGGTAAGCGATTTTGTGGCTAATAATGTACTTTATGATTATAGCATGGTGTTAAAAGTCAAGAATTCAGCTGGTGAAAGTTCTGTTACTATAACATGGAGACCGCGTGAAGCTATTCTCTATGTAGGAGGAAGTCAAAATAAGACTTTTAATTTGTAATGATGTTAGTTTTAGATAACAATTTTAAGAACGTGCACATTGCAAAGTGCGCGTTCTTTATTTTGGGGTTTAATATGAACATTGAAGAAGCGAAATGATGAACGAGTTATCTAATTGCCGTGAAATACGAAGAAGGCGAAAGAGATGGATAAAATGTCGTCTGTGCGCGTTTGATAGCAAATCTTAACAATCATAAACTTTGTGTTCGGGAAAATTTTTAGCGGACCTTACGCCGACCTTAGGCACCTCAAATGCAGACAATAGCGTAAGTTGCGCAAAGCCCAAAATCTTAACAATCGTATATTTCCTAAACTTTCTATCGTTCGCCGCCGAAGACACCATGCGGAAAGATGTCTCTCAGCATAAGCAGATCATCGGATTTGACCCATTCCGCCTTGCCGTCGTAACTGCAATCAACGATGCTGTCGCAATGCTCGGTCATCAGCAGATGAAGGATGCGTTGGTCGAGATTGCCATTCGCCTTGCGGAAAGTGTACTTAACCGCCACATACTTACACATTTGCCCCTGCCATTCACGCAAGCACTTGCGCTGAATACCATTGACAAAAATCAGTTTCTCACCTTCTTGCAGTCCACCGCCTTTGATGTAGCAATGCGCTGCAATACGGATGTTCCACTTCTCACTTCCGGGCATACACCCGCTCATCGAAAGTACTGCTGCGAGTACCAATCCGATAATAAAAATTTTCTTTGTCATAATTGTTTTTTGAGTTGTTAAACGTTTCTTTTTATGGGGTCCCCGATGTGTGCATCGCACGCAGTGGGGAGAGCGGAGGCAATGGTCGCACTTGCCAATTAGCAGAGCGGTTTGGCTCTTGCGATTCATTTGCCGAACGCGAATCTTAATAATCGGCAACTTTGTTTTAGGGTGTGTACAGGTGTTTGATAGCACTTGCCTCCGATGTTACTCCGATATTACTTCGACTTGCCTCCGATAACTATTCCATAATTTGCTGAATATAAGGCATGTGTGAAAATATTATAAATCGGTCTTAAGATTTGCATATCTTAATAATCGGAAACTTTATATTGACATCTCCTAAATTATTGATATAGAGCATGTTCGTAGAAGAAAAGTTTATATGCGGACATTTTGCTTTGCATAATTCGTGAAAATGTAGTATCTTTGCAGAAAATTTCGAGAAAGAAGATGAAAAGCAAGCTTTTGATATGGACGATAGGGGCAATGGCTCTTTGCCTCATGGTGAGCTGCAGTGTGCGGAGGGATAGGGAACGGATTGATACTGCGGAAGAGTTATTATATAGCAGCAGGGATACCGCAGAGTTGCTGATACGACAAGTCGAGCGTCTTG
>Ga0310694_10001373_pt1 | contig 27805 bp, 20 predicted proteins | sample 174DNAGHGhighgp2_FD_203884 | JGI IMG/M metagenome (GOLD analysis project Ga0310694, IMG submission 203884) | Sheep rumen microbial communities from Palmerston North, Manawatu-Wanganui, New Zealand - 1742 DNA GHGhigh gp2 (v2) (version 2) | ecosystem: Host-associated > Mammals > Digestive system...
CGGCGAGAGCGTCGATGAGTCCGTCATTAAGGAAGCGTTTGACAGCGCGCGGGCTAAAGGTTTGGCAGTCTTCGATTTAGCGCAAGATTACGGTTTCGGGCAGGCACAGAAAATGATTGGCCGATTCGGCTGCGGCGATGTGCTCATTTCGTCAAAATTCACACCCACAGCGCGTTACAAGGCTGGGCAGGTTAAGAAATCGTTTGAGAAGGATTTGGCAGATTTCGGGCGCGGTTACGTTGACATTTACTGGCTTCACCTGCCGAATGACATTTGCGAGAATCTATCGGAAATAATTGATTTATACCACGATGGCAGAATCCGCCACATTGGCGTTTCAAATTTCACGCTCGATGAGTGCCGCCTGGCGAAATCCATTCTCGACGCGTCGGGAATCCCGCTCTACGGCGTGCAGAACCACTACAGCCTTCTGTGCCGCGACTGGGAACGCAATGGGCTTGTTGAGTGGTGCCGCGAGAACGGAATCAGTTTTTGGGCGTGGGCGGTTCTTGAAGAAGGAATGCTGACCAACCCGAAATCGAAGTCGAAGAAATCGGTTATGAAACTGATTTTCAATCGGAAAAAGAAGAAACTCAAACCGCTCTACGAACTGATGGAAAGCGTTGGCAATCAACACTATATCAGCATTCCACAGGTTGCAATGTCGTTCTGTTCAAGCAAGGGCATTGTGCCGATATGCGGCTGCCGCAAAGCGTATCAGGTTGAGCAATTGTATAATGCTGTTAATGTGGTACTTTCTGACGAAGAAATCAAAATGTTGGAAGCCGAAGCCGACCGACTGAACGTCACAATTCTGGGCGCCGATGTGTTCCGATTTGCGGTGCGGAAGCGATAGGCCGCAAGGCAAAAAAGCCGCCTACAGCCGCTTCTACTGTTCGACTTGAACAGTCAAAAAAATGGGACTCGCTTGTGAGTCCTTTTTTTATAGGTGCACCGTGCTGTATTCCCACGAAATTATCAGTCACCCCACTCACAAATCCCCACAAATAGGGATTGACGCTGACAGTGCGCCGCCGTTCCTTTGCGGCAAAATTCAGAAGCAAAAAAATGGGGAAAAAATCACGAAAAACTTTGTTTGGGGCGGTTACGGCTGTGGCAGTTATTCTGCATTTGCCCGCCGAATCAATCGCCCAAAATAACGACACAACATATTTCAGCGGCAGAGAAATACAAACCGTTAATGTGGTTAGCCACAATGAGATACGGCAAATGCGCGAGGCCGCAATGCCGCTGTCGGTCATTTCGGTAAAACAGTTGGAAGGCACCACGTCGAACATTAACGACGCGCTTTCGCGAACAGCGGGCATTACCGTGCGCAACACTGGCGGTGTGGGCAGCGCGTCGCGTATTTCGGTGCGCGGACTCGAGGGCAAACGTATGGGTATCTATATTGATGAGGCGGCTATTGGTCAAATGTCTGATTATATGTCGCTTAACGATGTGCCAACCGATATGATTGAACGCATTGAGGTTTACAAGGGCATTGTGCCTTACCGTTTTGGCGGGTCGGCGCTGGGTGGCGCGGTGAACGTGGTGACAAAGGAATATCCGCCCGTCTATTTCGATGCGAGTTACGAGATTGCTTCGTTCAACACGCACAAAATCAGTACCGCCTTCAAGCGGACGAGCCACAAAATGGGCCTTCAGTTCGGCGTTGGCGGCGTGCTCACCTATTCGGACAACGACTATACAATGCGTCTGCAAAACCTTGACAATCGGAAGGTTAAGCGCAATCACGACCAATACAAGAAGGTGATGGCGGGAACTTCGCTCAAGGCGACAAAATGGTATTTCGACGAGGTCAAACTGGAACTCGTCTTTACCGCCACGCGCGCTGAAATTCAAGGAATTGACACTGACATTCGCGAAGCCAACAACAGCAGTGCTTCGGCCATTTCGGCCATTACGCTCAAGCGCGATAACTTTATTGTCGACGGATTGGATTTCGATTTCGACTTCTGTTACAGTTATGGCAAATTCGGGTTGTGCGACACCGCGCGCTACCGCTACGACTGGGACGGCAACCGCTACAACGCCGTTTCGGCCTACGGCGGCGAGCAGGGCAACTATGCGTCGAATGCCGACAACCGCACTCACGATTTTGCGGGTAAACTCAATATGAACTATCTGTTGAATGAGCATAACACGCTCAATATCAATGTTTATGGCACGCACACGCGGCAGAATCCAAAAAACGAAATGATGGATTTGAGTTTCGGCTATCAGACCAACTTCCCGAGCCGAATGAGCAGTCTGACAGTCGGACTCTCATACGATTTGACGCTGTTCGACAGCCGTTTTATGAGTGCCACAACGGTCAAGAATTTCAACTTCTCGTCGAATACTAAAGTGTTGGAACACACCTTTATAAACAATCCAACCGACATTAATTTGAACAAGAATTACTGGGGCGGAAGCGAGAGTCTGCGCTACAAGTTCACCAAGCGGCTGTTGGCCAAGGCGGCGTTCAGCAGCGAGGTGCGCATTCCCACGGCCGAAGAGTTGGTGGGCAACGGCTTCTCAATTCTGCCGTCGTCGGACCTGAAGCCCGAACGCTGCAACGGTCTGAATATCGGTGCGTTATATCACCAAGCCAACGCGTTCGGTTTCATTGAGGCCGAGGTGAGTTACTTCCTGAATCAACTCGAAGATATGATTCGTTATCAAGCAGATATGATTCCGTCGATGGCTCGATACGCTAATTTCGGAACGGTTCGCACCAAAGGTGTTGAGGTTGAGGTGAAGGGCGATGTGCTGCCGTTTCTCTATCTCTATGGAAACGCCACCTATCAGGATTTGCGCGACCGCCGCAAGTATGAGACTGGCTCGACTGCGCCCAACGCCACATATAACAAGCGGATGCCAAACATTCCGTATATGCTGGCCAACTTCGGCGCCGAACTGCACCGCGAGAATCTTTTCGGCGGAAGCCGTCAGAACAGCCGCTTGCTGGCCGACGCGTCGTACATTCACGAGTATTTCTACGATTTTGAGGTGAGCAAATTCCAAGAGCGCAAAATCCCGACGTCGTTCACCATTGATTTGGGCGTTGAGCACAGTTTCAACAACGACCAATGGACTATCACTTTCCGCGCTAAAAACCTGACTGACAAGACGGTATATTCCGATTTGAACCGTCCGCTGCCTGGTCGAAACTTCGGATTCAAAGTTCGGTATGTGATGAAATGAGTTTAGGCATTAGGCAAAAGGCATAAGTAATTGATAATTAATACGCAGCGGCTTTCGTAATTCGTAATTCATAATTCGTAATTCATTTTAATTTTAAATCATAAAAAGATGAAAATCAAACATTTATTTTTAATGGTCGCATTGACAACAACGTTTGTTGCGTGCGACAAAGACGACGACGAGAACACTTCGGCGTCAGGTAAAATCTTGTTTTCCACAACAGTTACAAACCCGTCGGGCGATAGCGGCAGCGGTTATCTGCAGGCCGTTGGCAGTCTTGAAGGCGGAATTCACTACGACAACTCAAACGCCATTCCGCTCGGATTCGGCTCGTATCCGTGCGTCTGCAAGAGCGGCAACATTTACGTCTTCCCCGATTATATGGGCGGAACCGAACTGAAACTGCGCCGTTACGTGCTGAACGACGCCAACCAATTGGAACTCAAGGGCTCGATGGCGCTGCCTGCCAATTCGAGCGCTGCCATTGTGGTTGAGGCTAGCGACACAAAGGCTTACGTGTGCTGCCAAAGCCTTGATTTGATTGTCGCCTTCAACCCGACAACTATGACAGAAATCTCACGCATTGATGTCTCGTCGCTTCGCAACGAAGGCGTGTCGGCCTATCCTGGCGCACTCTACATTCGCGACGGCATTCTGTATGTTGCTCTGGAACAGTTCAATGCGCAGTGGATGCCCGTTGAGAACGCTCTCGAAATGGCTCTCTACAATGTTGCCGACGACAGTTTTATCAAGCGAATCCGCAGCACCGCAGTAGGTCTTTCCGCGCCTACGCGACCTGTTGATAATCAGTCGATTTTCGAAGATGAGAACGGCGACCTTTACATTAACTGCATTGGCTCGTTCGGCTATATTCCTGGACTCGACGCTGGCGTCGCCCGCATAAAAAAAGGCGAAACCGAATTCGATGAGTCATACAGTATCAATTTGAGCAAAACCAAAGTAAGCGGTTTGAGTTGCGACTATCTCAACTGTATGATGATGTGCCGATATGCAGGCGGCGGCAAAATGTACGCCTACGGATTTGCAATGGGTCTTGACCCCACAAACACAAATACTTACATTGCCCGTACGGGTGTCGGCGTCATTGTCGACCTTTACAATCAGAGTATTAAGGTGATTGAAGGCCTTCCGCACTCAAACGGCCACGGCGTGGCAATGGGCCGCCACAAAGGCAAGATGGTTTACGGTTCGGCCAACGACGATTACAACGGCTTCAGCACCGTCGACCTTGAAACAGGCACCGTTGAATCCAAGGTTGCCACAGTCGATGGCTTCCCGTCGTTCTTCTACAGTTTCGAAAAGTAGGGTTTGAAGTAAAAGATATTACTAATAGTTAGATTATAAATCAATTACAATTGTGGGACAACCGAATTCCTTACGTGGGGTTCGGTTGTTTTTTGCTCTAACCGATTCAATCCGATTTTAACCGAAAAACATAACTACGGAACGCACGAAATCCCATTCCCGCTTGCTATTTTGTTTTATGCCCCGTTACTCTGCTTTCGGAATGGGCACGGTGCTGCTTTTGACAGTGCCAATCACGAAGAAACTGTGCAGCGAGCCGATACTCTCGACAACGCCTAAAGTATTGAGAACGAAGTCCTGATAGCGCTTCATATCGCTCACGTAAATCTTCATAATGAAGTCGTAGTCGCCCGACGTGTTCCAACACTCGACAATTTCGGGAATGCGGTTGACGGCTTCAACAAATTCTGCGCCCAAACGCTTGCTGTGCTGCCGAAGCGTTATGCCGCACAGCACAAGCAGCCCGTTGCCCACCTTTTCGGGGTCAACCACAGCCATATAATGGTCGATATAGCCGTCGCGCTCAAGTCGCTTCTGACGCTCGAAGGCAGGTGACGGCGATAGGTTTACTTTTGCTGCTAACTCTTTGGTAGTCAGGTGCGAATTCTCTTGCAAGACTTCCAAAATCCTAATGTCGGTGGAATCTAATTTTGTCATTCGGTTATCTTTTGAATTTAAAGGAAAATATTCGGCTTTGCGCCGATAATGCCGACAAATTTAGGATAATTTCCTTATTTACTGAAACAATTTGCTTGTAAAAATTCCACATTCCACCTTTGCCGCCCGAAAATGAACACTAAAACTTTTTTGAAATGAAAAAATCGATAAAGACAAACGTTGTCGGCTTTCCGCGGATTGGAAAGGCGCGCGAACTGAAAAAGGCCGAAGAAGCCTATTGGAACGGAAAAATCACGGGCGACGAACTGTTGTCGGTTGCCCGCAATATCAGATTGGAAAACTGGAAGTTACAGGCAAACGCTGGCATTTCGCTTGTGCCGTCGAACGATTTCTCGCTCTACGACCAAGTGCTCGACCAAACGGTGGCCGTGGGCGCCATTCCCGAGCGCTACAACGCTCTGCGCGACAATCGGTTAGAGTTGTATTTTGCTATGGCTCACGGCGTTCAGCGCGACGGCAACGACATTATTGCAATGGAAATGACCAAATGGTTCGACACAAACTATCACTACATTGTGCCTGAATTTGTTAAGAATCAATCGTTTAAACTATCGGACACGAAGGCTGCCGACGAGTATCGCGAAGCAAAAGCGGCTGGAATCGAGACGAAACCCGTGGTCATCGGACCTGTGTCGTTCCTGCTTCTGGGCAAGGAAAAAGAATCGGGATTCTCGCGTTTGGACTTGATAGACAGACTGTTGCCTGTATTCATCGAGCAACTGAAAACGCTGGAAAACGCTGGTGCCGAATGGGTTCAGATTGACGAGCCGTGCCTTGTGCTCGACCTTGACGAGAAGGCTAAATCGCTCTATCAGAAGGTTTACGGCGAAGTGCGCAGGCAGACGAGCCTGAAAATCGTGCTGACGACATATTTTGGTGCTTTGCGCGACAATGCGGCGCTGGCTCTCTCGCTGCCGACCGACGCCATCCACATCGATTTTGTGCGTGGTGCCGACGATTTCATCAGCATTCTGGACATCTTCCCTGCGGGCAAAATCCTATCGTTGGGCGTTGTTGACGGCCGCAACATCTGGAAAAACGACTTCGAGCAATCGCTCAAACTGATTGACGCGGCTGTGGCCCGACTGGGTGCCGACCGCGTGTGGGTGGCTGCGTCGTCGTCGTTCCTGCACGTGCCCTACGACCTTGATTTAGAGCGCGATGAGAAGCGTCTGCCCGCCGAAATCAAACGCTGGCTAGCATTTGCGCGTCAGAAGATTGACGAACTTGTAACGCTCTCGGTTCTGGCTGTCGACCGCACCAATGCTAATCTTCAGGCCGCCTATCAGCAGAACAGAGCCGACATCGCGGCACGCAAATCATCAGCACTGATACATAACGCGAAGGTGGCCGAACGTACTGCAAACACTTCAGAATCAGACTATAATCGCGAAAGCGCATACACCGTCCGCAGCCAAAAGCAGCAGGCGCGGCTCAACCTGCCGCTGTTCCCGACCACAACCATCGGCTCGTTCCCGCAGACCACCGAAGTGCGCTCGTGGCGCGCCCGTTTCCGCAAGGGCGAACTGTTGGCGCAGGAATACAACCAACTGCTGAAGGACGAGACGGCCCGCGCGGTCCGCTGGCAGGAAGAAGCGGGGCTCGACGTGCTGGTTCACGGCGAGTTTGAGCGCAACGATATGGTTGAGTATTTCGGCGAGCAGTTGGACGGATTCGTGTTCACACAGAACGGCTGGGTGCAGAGTTACGGCTCGCGCTGCGTGAAGCCGCCCATCATTTTCGGCGACGTTTCGCGCCCCACGCCAATGACCATCGACTGGATTACATTCGCGCAAAGCCTGACCGAAAAGCCTATGAAGGGAATGCTGACGGGGCCTGTGACCATTCTGCAGTGGTCGTTTGTGCGCAACGACCAACCGCGCTCTGAAACCACAAAGCAGATCGCGCTGGCCATCCGCGACGAAGTGACTGACCTTGAGCGCGCTGGAATCAAGGTGATTCAGATTGACGAGCCCGCCATCCGCGAAGGCCTGCCGCTGCGCAAATCCGACTGGGCCGATTATCTGAACTGGGCCGTGAAGGCGTTCCGTCTGGCGTCGAGCGGCGTGAGCGACGAAACGCAGATACACACGCATATGTGCTACTCGGAATTCAACGACATTATTGAGCACATTGCGCAAATGGACGCCGATGTGATTACCATCGAGTGCTCGCGGTCGCAAATGGAACTGCTCAACGTGTTCGGCAGTTTCAGTTACCCGAACGGCATCGGCCCTGGCGTTTACGACATCCACTCGGCGCGCGTGCCGTCGGTTGACGAGATTGTGGGGCTGATGCGCAAGGCTCAAACCAACATCCCCGCCGAGCGCCTGTGGGTGAACCCCGACTGCGGCCTGAAAACCCGCGGCTGGGCCGAGACAAAGGCTTCTATCGCCAATATGATTGCCGCCGCACGCCAACTGCGCGGCGAGAAGAAATAACCACTTCGGCGGAACACCGAAAGTGCTGCCAATGACTGTTTTATGTCGTTGACGGCATTTTTTATGGCTGGTTGCGTACGCTTTTTATCCCCCGCAGTAACCAAAAACGCCCCCGCAAATCCCCACTAATGGGGATTGACGCAGCCGAAAACCACCGTTGCTTATGCGGCACAATTTTGTGCGCTGATGTGCGCCGAATCTTATAAACGAAAAAAGGTCCCTACCTCACGGCCGTGACCTCCTCTTATGAAACGATTTTACTCTTATCGTTTTACAAATCTTCTTTAGCTACTTGTTTTCAAACACAAATATAACCATTTTTGTTATAGTTTGACAAACTGCTTTTTCTAATACCTTAAAAACAGCTGTCTCATTTTGCAGGATTCAGCCGTATCAGCGTCACTTCGCTCCTTGTGCCCACGCGCATTGGAGGCCCAAATGTGCCAGAACCTTCTGAAGTGTAGATTTGAAGGGCCCCAAGTCGGTACAAACCGCGGTTGTAATTGAAAATGCGGTCGTTCAACAGTGTTACCGGAAAGAGCTGCCCGCCGTGAGTGTGGCCCGCCAAATAAAGCCCAATACCGGCCTTTTCGGCATATTCGGCTCCAACAGGATTATGGTGCAGAAGAATCGATGGTTTTGCACTGTCGAGAGCGATTGTTGGCAGCGTGTTTTCGATTGTTTTGGCTCCTACTCCGGCGTGCATGTGGTCGGGAGTATGGTCGTCGGGGCGCATATAGTCGAGACCGACCATCTGAATGCCGCAACACTCTATCATATTGTTCTCCAGCACATTGACTCCCGCGTTACGTACCAACTGTTTCACACTGTCAACATCCACATACATATCGTGGTTACCCGACACGAAAAAGATGGGCACCGAGAGCTTTTTCAGCGGCTCAAGTGTTTTTGGCTCAAGGTTATAGAAGCTTTCGAACAAATCGCCCGTTATAACCACCATTTTTGCATCGGTCTTGTCGACAATCTTCACCAGTTTATCGAGGTTGCGCCGCCCACGGAAATGCCCCAAATGAACGTCAGACAATTGTGCAATCTGCACAGGCTCAGTGAGTTTCGGCATTTCAATATCGATGGTTTTCAACCGCGGCCACGATGTATTGATAATTCCGTAAGTCGATATCAGAATTGTTCCGGCGGCGACTATTATACCGAATGTTTTTGGCTGAAAGTGTGCAAACATATTTACTATGTCAGTCAGCAATATAACCATAAGCATATAAAGTAAAACTCCAACTGCCGCCGACAAACCAACCACAAGCGGATGAAGAACGGGGAATTGGTGTCGCGCCTCCATCATCGAGGCTGTGGAAACAAACGCAAGCACGAACAAACCGGCAAACAGCCACCACTTGCCAAAACCAATGGCAAACGAAATACGGCAGGCCATATAGTATGCGGCCAAACCAATGATTGCAAGGAAAAGTAACGGAAACAAAGCAAACATTTTATTCATTTTCAAAAATTTACCTCATCGGGGTGCTGTCCCGACCAACCAAAATTCGGCAACCGGTCAATCATATCAATATCATTTTCAGATAGGTTAAGATTGAGAGCTTGAAGGTTTTCTTTAACTCGCTCTGGCATTACCGATTTGGGCAGAGGCACTATCTGTTTCTGGCGGCACCAGGCAACGCACAACTGCGCCACTGTGCAATTGTTCCGGTCGGCCAGCTGCTTCAATTCAGCACTTTTGAACGCTGTCCCGCGCCCAAACGGACTCCATGCCTCAACCACAATATTGTTTGACTGACAAAACTTCACATCGTCAGCCTGCCAGTAGCCCGGATGTATCTCAAGCTGGTCAACCATTGGGCGCACCTTGCAACTGTCAATCAGAGGTTGCAAGTGGCTTGCCAGAAAATTGCTCACACCAATGGCACGCACGCGGCCGTCGGAATAGAGCTTTTCGAAGGCTCGCCAAGTGTCGAGGTTGCGCTCTCGCCAGTCGGCATAATGCGATGGCGATGCCGGCCAGTGAATCAGATACAAATCAATGTAATCGAGCCCAAGGCGTTTGAGCGACGAGTCGAAGGCACGCAGCGTGTTGTCGTAGCCCGTCTCGGTGGGCCACACTTTTGTTGTTACCCACAGTTGGCTGCGGTCGATGCCGCTGGCGGCAATGCCACGCCCCACCCCTGTCTCATTTTTATAGAACGATGCAGTGTCGATATGGCGGAATCCGCTTTCGATGGCAATTCTCACCGACTCAGTTACCTCGGCGCCATCGGCAATGGCCCAAGTGCCAAACCCTATGGCTGGCATTTCAATGCCGTTGTTCAGTTTGATTGTCAGCATATTTGTGTTTTTTTCTAAGACCACGGACAACAGATGTCGGTCCTGGTGTGTGGAAAAATGTAGAGACGCACTGTTGCGCGTCTCTACAGAATTATTACCTACGTTTTCTAACCCTTGGAACATAGTCGCGACCGGTTACAACAAAGTCGGTGCGGCGGTTTATCTGGTTGCAGATTTCCTGCTGCTCTTCGGTCAGACGCTTAATGAAAGCCTCGGTGAGAATATCGCCCTCTTTGAGGAACGAGGCGTTAACACCGCGTTTTTCTGTGAGCGTTCTAATCAAGCCCTTGTCCACTTCTTTCGGCATTGTCTCGCCATAACCTTTCGACGACAGACGCTCGCTGTCGATACCGTAAGTGGTCAGGAAGTCGACAACCGATTTTGCACGTGCCTCAGAAAGCTTGTAGTTGGCCTCATCGCTGCCTCGATAGTCGGCATGCGAACCAATCTCAATGGTAATGTTGGGGTTATCGTTCAATATCTCAACCAATTCTTCAAGCGATGCTATTGACGATGGTTTCAGTTTGGCGCTGTTGAACTCATACTCGATTCCGTCAAGGTCCATACGGCGGTCGTCGGGCTGAAGGTCGATGTTCACTTTCAGCTGCTCGCTGTCGGTCAGACCCTTGGTTGTGGTTTTGTCTTTCGAGTTAAGGAAGCCGCCTCGCTTCACCACAATGCGGTAGTCGGCGTTGGGCGACAGATTGAAGTTGTACGAGCCATCGGTCTCGGTTTTGGAGGTGATGTTGGTACCGTCGCTACCGATAAGGTTCACCTCGGCTCCGGCAATAATGGCGTCGGTCTTGCCGTTGCGCACAATGCCGGTCAGCGTGAACTCAATCGGCGGAAGCGAGAACTGATAGATATCGTCGCTGCCCTTGCCGCCGGGGCGGTTCGAGCAGAAATAGCCGCGTTCCATCTCGGTCTCGAAGCAGATGCCGAAATCGTCCTGCGAGCTGTTGATGGGGTATTTCATATTCTCAACCTTCCAACCCGAATTGCCTTCGGTAGCCTTGAAAATGTCGAGTCCGCCCATTCCCGGATGTCCGTTCGACGAAAAGTAAAGTGTGCCTTCGGGGTGGATATATGGGAACATCTCATCACCGCTGGTGTTGATGGCCGGACCCATGTTTACGGGCTTGCCCCACTCCGACGACTTGTTGGCGCGGGTTGTCTTCCAAAGGTCTTTGCCACCGTAGCCGCCCTCCATGGCCGAAACGAAGATAAGCGTCAGCTCGTCGTCGCTGATGGCGGGATGGCCCACAGCCACGGTGTCAGGTGCCAGATTCAGCTCGGTGGGGGCACCCCATTCGGCGTTCTCTTTAACCGAGCAGAATATCTTGCAAACCATGTTTTTGTTCTTATCCTCGCGGAAGCTTGTGAAATATAGTGTGTTGCACTTCTTGTTAGTGCTCGGCATACCTTCTTCCAATTCGGTGTTGATGTTTGTCTCAAGCGGCACTGGCTCCGACCATTTTCCCTTGCGGTCGACACGCGAACGGAACAAATCGCAGTAGTACTCGCCGGTCACACCGCTTATTTTGCCGCCGGTGCAGCCCTCGCGCGACGATGAGAAAATCACCATGCTATAGTCGTCTTTGGCGTATGCGACACCAAAATCGCTGAACTTCGAGTTGAAGTAATGCATGTTTTCTACCTTATAACGAGTCGGTTGTCCCATCCACTCAATAGCCATCGAGCACGACTCGATGCCTGCAGGTCCGCGCTCGTCCGACGGATTGAGCTTGGTATAGTTCTGATACTCCTTCATGGCTTCTTCGTACTGCCCCTGGGCGCGCATGGCATCGGCCATGTAAAGTGTCGCAAGCGGGTTCTCGAAACCCTTCTTTATGACTTTGCGGTACCATATTTCGGCCTGACGGTTGTTCTGAACCATACGGTAACTCTCTGCAACCATGAACATTATCTGGTTCTTTTTGTCCTTGTCTTTGGCTTTCGCAAAAGCGTATTTGTATTCGTCGATGGCGTCGAAATACTTGCCCAATTCAAAGGCCTTGTCGGCTTTGGCGGTGATGTTTCGCTGCGCAAATGCGGGCAATACGGCGAGCGCAGCGATTGTTATTGCAATAATCCTCTTCATTTTCAATATAATAGAGTATTGTATTTTCAAAAATAATTGCGAAAATAAGGATTTTTGTTCATCTCCGTCATTTATTATGGCATAAGATTGTCGAAAAATGGCGAATTTGTTGTTTTTGGCGCTATTCCGCCTCTATTCTTTCGGAAAGCCAAAAAAAATACCTCTTGTTTCTGGGGAAAAAACAGAGGTATTTCCAGATTCTCGTATCATGTGTCGAGGTTGAACGATGCAAATATAAGTCGGCTTTCGAGCATGGCTTTGCCAAATTCAAATTCGGCGGCTGCGGTTTTAAATTCGGCAGTGTTGGGTTAAAATACGGCAAAAGAGCCTTACTATTTCCTCAACAAATCGAGCATCGTCCGGTTCTTCTCGCTCATTGGTAGCGAATAGTTGTGGTTGTAGATGGCGTTCTCCCACTCACCGTACATGGGGTTGGGCAGCATAATGAACTTGCGGCCGAAATCGTTGCGCAACGAGTCGGCAAGCTGCAGGGCAAGCGTGCTGTCGCGACGGTCGAAGAGCGATGTGTAGTCGCCCAGATTGTCGCCGACAAAAAGAATTATCTCGTGCGTGGCCGACACCAAGTCGCGGCGCTCGTCTTTGCACGATGTCTTTTTGCTCAAATCGTAGAGCAGCAGATGCGCCGAATCGACGGCCATTCCGGCTGCGGCAAGGTTTTTGAGCGTTCGGTCGCGCTCCTCAAGAATGCGGTTCGAGATGAAAAAGACTTCAACGCCCAACTCACGTGCGTATGCAATAAAATCGGCTGCGCCGGGAAGGGCCTGCGCCTCGCACCGTGCCGACCATGCCATCCAGGCGCTGTCGGAATAGTTCTGGCGGTCGGCCATCAGCTTGGCCTCAAACGGACTGTTGTCGAGCACCGTCTCATCGATATCCAGCACCACTGCGGCAGGTTTTGCGCCTTTGTAGTTCTGCAGATTCTCTTTCAGCGCCATTTTAGCCAGATTGTACGACTGATAGTAGCTGGCGCGCATCTCGGCCGACTGCTGGTACCAAGCAGTGGCCAGCAGCAGGTGAGTCATTGGTTCGCCGCTGGCGGCATTGTCGCTTTTAGGCGAGCACGAAGCGGCTATAACACTTAAAGCAACTATTCCGATAACATTTGTTAATCCTTTCATTCCGATTGTATTATGGATTCAACTTATAATTCAAGTCGAAGAATTTGTTATAGCGGTCGAGATTGCCGTCTTGAAGGAATTTGTCGTAGTTCGATTTTGAAATAATGTACTGCTTGTAACTGTCGTTGATAATGCCCTCGAACACTTCGCCCGCAACAATAACCGACTCAATGTAGTTCTGCGCCATCTTCGCGTTTTTGAACTTCTCCACCATCACAATGCCGTAATCTTCTGACAATCGGGCGGTTGAGACATCGAAGTTCATAAAATCGAAATACTCATCGTTGAAGTCGATAAGGCCGAACCGCACGCGGCTCTCCTCGAGCTTGTGCTTGTCGACAACGGCGATGTAGTAGTGCAGCTCGTCGGGCTGATAGCTGAACATCGACACATCGAGCGAGTCGTAGGCGGCCTTGGCGGCCAGCGCCTCTTCGGCCAGAAGTTGCTCCTCGGTTTTCTCCTCAATCTGGTGAGGCTTGCGGTTCAGGGCGGCAATCACCTCGCGGGCGTAACCGCTCTCGTCGCTTCTCGGATATTTCTCGATATAGGCCTTCAGCAGCGATTCGAAGGTCGTGCTGTCGGTCTGCTTGCCCATGCACAACGTGTTGAGCAAGGCAAACTTAGGCATGAGCCGGCTGCCCGAATAAGCCGAATCGACATATCGGAAGGTTGAGTTCACATTGTCGCACTCGTCGTTCAAAAAGTAGCGATATGTTACCTGATACATGAAATTCAGCTCATTTTCAGCGCGCTCCAGCTCTTTGTAATAGTCGGGGTCGTTCAGAATTTTAGCGTAATCGGTGTCGGGGTACTCGCTGATTATGCGCTTTTTATAGATGTCAGCATTGGCGTAATCCTTCTCCAACAGGTAGGTTTTGTAGAGATTGAACATGGCCGACACCTCTTTTTCCGACTTCGGATATTTCTTTATGTAATCGTTAAATGCCTCAATGGCAAGCGGATAGTCGGCAAATTTGTCTTTATAGACAACTCCCAGATTGAAATAGGCATCTTCCATTTTCTGCTCCGACACCTTGTAGGCCGAGTCGGTGAGCGGAATGTCGACCAGATAGTACTCGCGGCTCTTGTTGTCGAGACCTTTTTTGGCATCTTCGGACTCGGTGTTGTCGGCCGTTGCCGACATCTCATCCCACTCGGTCACGGTTTTGTTGCTGCGGCGCCAGTTGTCTTCAAGCTTACGGCCGCCCCACTTCTTGCGGAACTCATCCTGCCCAAGGCTCAGCGACGATTGGTTGTAGAAGTACCATTTGCCGCCCGTTTGTGTGTTCTGACGGCTCATTTGCTGCGCTTGGGCAAGCTCGTTTTTGGCGGCGTTCTCGCGGTTTTTTTCCTCCTGCTCGGCATTTTTCACCTCTTGTATCTTGCGGTCGATGGCTTTGTTGCGGTCAGCCTCGCTCATTTTGGCCAGCCGTTGCAGACTGTCTTGCGTGCGAATGGTCTCGATGCAGTTCACCAGGTCGGTCAGATTCTCGGTCTTGCGCCTGATATTTTGGTAATCGGGGTATTCGTGCGGCAGGTTGACCATGGCGCTGTCGTAGTAGAGCTGGGCGTTGCGGTAGTCGGGTTTGTCGAAGTAGATATCGGCCACAGCCAGATAAGAGATGCTCTTTTGATTGTCGTTTGTGGTGCTGTTGGCTATCGACTGCTTGAAGTACCACAGAGCATCCGCGTCGCGCATCTCGTTGTAGGCAATGTTGCCCAAGGCGTAATAAATCTGGTCGAGATAATCGGTGTTTTTGTCATCTTTGAGCATTTTGTTAAGCTCGCGCTGCAGAGCCGCACTTCCCCCCGACTCGCTGCTGAAAATGCTCGCCTTGTTTATTCGAGCATTGAAAACATACTGATAGTCAGGGTTTTTGTCGATTACCTTCTGATACCACTCGCTTGCCTTGCGGTTGTCCTCGTTGATTTGATAGAGCTGGGCCAGAATGTACATCAGGCGGATTTTCTCGCGTTTGTCGCGGCGGATTTTCTTCACTGCCGTTTCGACAAACGGAATGGCGTCGGCGTAGCGGCCCTGGCGTATCATAATGTCGGCCTGAGTCTGGGCAAGCGGCGCCTCCATTTTGCGCGACACCTTGCTCATGTCGCCCGTTATGGTGCTTATGAAATCGCCGGCCTGCTGATATTTGTCCATTTCGGTGTAGCAGCGGGCAAGCCAGATGTAAGCCTCGGTTTTGGTGTCCTGTTCATCGTACTGGTGCACAATATGAGTGAACTGCTCAATGGCGGCAAAATAATCCTGTTTCACAGTTTTGGCCTTGCCGTCGAGTATTTCGGCGTTGTCAATCCACTTCACGTATTCGTTTTTGTTTTGGAAAGCCTTCTGCTTATCCGACAATTTTTTGCCTTTTTTGGTTTTCGGCTTCACTGTGATTGAGTGTTTGCGCATGCACTTCTCGCTTTTCTCAATCACCCGGTTCATGTCGGCGTACGATGTGAGTGCGGCCTCCTTGTCGCTATATACAAACACTGGCAAAACGAGCGAGAAATTCTCGTGGTGAGCCGAATAGATGTTCTCCATGCCCGACTTATATGCCTCGTTTCCATTGAAATAGACATTATATTTCGATGTCAGGTTGTGATAGCCGCGGCGAATGGGGGTGTTTTTGGTCGGCGAACAGCATAGCAACAGCAAGGCGGCCGCTGCCATGCTCACAAAAGTTACTGTTTTGCCTGTTTTCAACACGTCTGGTTTTTTAGCGATGCAAAAATAGTTTTTCGCCGTTGTATAACAAACGGCTGAATTGCTGAATTATTTGCATTTGTGGCAATATAATTTGAGCGGTTTGCCAAATATCGCGCAAAAAAACAGCCTTACGCAATTTTTTGCATCGCATACGGCTGAATTTCAATTGTTTTACCTATTAAAGGCTTATTATATTGTACACTCAAAATCAAATTACTAAATTATTACTTTATATGGCTTACGATAAACAACTAATTGTTAGTTTATTATAAAAAATAATTCGTTTTTTTGGCAAATTGTCCGCTTCCGCCCCGAATACAATGTTATCTTTACCCAGAATTTGACAATACAGCTTATATGCAGAAATATTTCAAAGCCATTGCCGAGGCGCTCGGCATCAGTCTGAAGCAGGTTGAAGCGGTTACCGGCCTGCTCGACGGAGGCGCAACCGTGCCGTTCATCAGCCGCTACCGCAAAGAGGCAACCGGCGGACTCGACGAGGTGGCCGTCTTCAACATCGAGAGCCAGTACCACAAGTTTGCGGAGCTCGACAAGCGCAAGCAAACAATCATCGAGACCATTGCCGAGCAGGGCAAGCTCACCGACGAGCTGAAACGCAAGATTGACGACACGCTCGACAGCACCACGCTCGAGGATATCTATCTGCCATACAAGCCGAAAAAGCGCACCCGCGCCACTGTGGCACGTGAGCAGGGATTGGAACCACTGGCCGGCTGGCTCATGAAGCAGCAGCCCGGCAGCGCCGAGCAAATGGCCGAGCGCTTTGTGAAAGGCGATATCGACGAGCCGGAAAAGGCTCTGGCCGGGGCGCGCGACATTATTGCCGAATGGGTGAGCGAAAACGCCGTTGCCCGGCAGCGTGTGCGCAACTGCTTCAGCCACAATGCAATTATAACGTCGAAAGTGGTGAAGGGCAAGGAGCCCGATGCCATCAAATACGGCGACTACTACGACTTTTCGGAACCGCTGCGCCGCTGCCCGTCGCACCGTATGCTGGCCATGCGCCGCGGCGAGAACGAGGGCTTTCTGCGCATCGGAATCGAGCCGCAAGACTCCGATGTGACCGACCTTCTGCACCGTCAGTTTCTGAAGGCTAACAACGAGGCCGCCCGCCAGGTCGAATTGGCCATCGACGACAGCTACAAACGGCTCATTCAACCATCTATCGAGAACGAATTCAAAAAGATAGCCAAAGACAAGGCCGACAAGGAGGCAATCAGCGTCTTTTCGACCAATCTGCGGCAGCTGCTGCTGGCGTCGCCGCTCGGGCGCAAGCGCATTCTGGCTCTCGACCCCGGTTTCCGCACCGGGTGCAAGGTTGTCTGCCTCGACGAGACGGGCAACTTGCTGCACCACCAGGCCATCTTTCCGCACCCGCCGCAGAACGAGTGGCGCGAGTCGCAGGAAACGGTCAAGGCACTGGTGAAAAAGTACCGCATTGAGGCAATCGCCATTGGCAACGGCACTGCCAGCCGCGAGACAGAGGCGTTTGTGAAGTCGATAGGGCTCGACGGAGTGCAGATTTTTGTTGTGAGTGAGAACGGTGCATCGGTCTACAGCGCATCGCAAGCCGCCCGCGACGAGTTCCCCGACCAGGACGTAACGGTGCGCGGGGCAGTCTCAATCGGCCGCCGACTGATGGACCCGCTGGCCGAGCTGGTCAAAATCGACCCGAAATCGATTGGCGTTGGGCAGTATCAGCACGATGTGGACCAAACAGCGCTCAAAGAGAGCCTCGATTTTGTTGTGGAAAGCTGCGTGAACTCGGTGGGCGTTAACCTGAACACCGCCAGCAAGCACCTGCTTGCATACGTGAGCGGCCTGGGTGAAAAACTGGCTCAGAACATTGTCGATTACCGTACCGAAAACGGCGCTTTCCGTTCGCGGCAGCAGCTGAAAAAAGTGCCTCGACTGGGCGACAAGGCCTTCGAGCAGAGTGCTGCCTTCCTTCGCATCCCCGAATCGGATAATCCGTTGGATAACAGCGCCGTGCACCCCGAAAGTTACGCCATTGTGGACCGCATGGCCGCCGACCTTGGATGCACCGTGTCGGACCTGATTGCCGACAGCACACTGCGCTCACGCATCGACCTGAAACGCTATGTGACACCGACCGTTGGTCTGCCCACCTTGCAGGACATAAAAGCCGAGCTCGAAAAACCCGGACGCGACCCACGCTCTGAAATTCAGGAGTTTGCGTTTGCCGAAGGCGTGAACACCGTTGCCGATTTGAAGGAAGGAATGGTGCTGCCCGGCATTGTGACCAACATTACCAACTTCGGCGCGTTTGTAGATATTGGCGTGCATCAGGATGGGTTGGTGCACATATCGCAACTGGCAAACAAGTATGTGAGCAACCCCAACGACGTGGTATCGCTTCACCAGCACGTGATGGTGAAAGTTGAAAGCGTCGACAACCGTCGCAACCGTATCAGTCTGACAATGAAGGGCGTAAAGCAATCTTAGCGGTGTTGGGTATTGGGTGTTAGGTGTTGGTGGTTAGTTAAAGAATTGATTTATATAATATGGTGTATTTCTTTGATAATTTGATTATTATTTTGAATTATTCTGAGATTAATCGATAAAACATTTTTCCGATTCAATTTTAAATTGTTTCTTTGTTAATTATGAGATTTGCTGACATTATAGGGCAAGACGACATTAAACGGCACCTGATTGGCACGGTTAAAGACAACCGTATCAGCCATGCGCAGATGTTTTTGGGCCGCGAAGGCTACGGCACACTGCCGCTGGCCATTGCCTATGCGCAGTATATCAACTGCCCGAACCGCACCGAAACCGACTCGTGCGGCGAATGCCCCAGCTGCCGCCAGATTTCGAAACTGTCGTTCCCCGACCTTCACTTTGTGTTCCCCGTGCCGGCAACAGGCTCGTCGAAAGAGAAGGCCATAAGCGACACCTTTTTTAAGAAATGGGCCGAATTTGTGAGTCAGAACCCGTACGGCAACTATCAGCAATGGCTCGATTTTGTTGATGCCGGCAACTCGCAAGGCTCCATCAGGGTCGACGAGAGTGAGGAGATAATCCGCAAACTCTCCATGAAGACCTTCTCCTCCGAATATCGCATAATGATAATCTGGCTGCCCGAAAAAATGAACGTCGATGCATCGAACAAACTGCTCAAACTTATTGAGGAGCCTTATCCGAAGACACTCATCATTCTGGCTGCCGAGAACAGCGATAACATTTTATCCACCATAATATCGCGCACGCAGCTGGTAAAAATCCCGCGCATTGCCGATGCCGACATCAACGCCGGACTTCGGAGCAAAGGCCTAAGCGCCCCTGATGCCGATAAAATAACCAAAATTTGCGAGGGCAATTATGGCTTGGCTCTCGACTACTCGGGCCACACCACCGACATTGCCAACAACCTCAACTATTTTATTAAGCTGATGCGCACCGCCTACTCCTACAAAGCACCCGGAATGGTTGCGCTTGCCGATGAGCTCGGCGCTCTGGGACGCGAGAAGCAGAAAGCGCTCCTCACCTACTGCGAGCGCATGGTCCGCGAAAACCTGGTTATGAACCGCCACCTCGAGAATCTGACTCACTTCACCGACGACGAAGGCGATTTTGCGCAGAAATTCTCGCAATTCATCCATCCTCAAAATTCCGGAATCATTGCCGATTTGTTCGACAAGGCCTATTACCACATATCGCGCAATGCCAGCGCCAAAATAGTATTTATGGACACACTAATCAAGCTGGCACGCAGCCTGCGCATTCCTGCCTTACAATAATGGACAAACGCATTGCAAAAACGGTTTCCTACACACTGATTATTCCGGTGCTTCATTTTCTGACGGCCATGCTCTGGCCACAAACCGTCGGGATGGAGCTGGCTCACCTGCTGCTTGTTTACGGAACGCTCTGCCTGCTCACCGGCGCCCACCTTTTTGTGGTTAGAATTGTTGCCCGACGCAACAAACAGCAAGCCCCGATTATTATTGTCGGCCTCAACATGCTGAAAATGCTGCTTAGCGTGGTGCTGCTGTTTGTGGTGGTTGTGCCCTTTGCCGGGAAAGGCGCCGCCGTGGCTATCAATTTTGCCGTGTCCTACCTTTTCTTCCTTCTTTTCGACTCGCAGATTGTTATTCTGCTGCTTAAAGAATAAAGTTGTTATCGATAACATATTGGCGATAAGGCGGTTTTTGATAGTTACCTAAAGTAAAAAATAAAATGCCCCGGCAGATAAATCTGTCGGGGCATTTTTCTATGAAAAAGTATGTTCTTACTTGTTCAGTGCAGTTGCAACGTCAACGGCCACAGCCACGGTAGCACCAACCATCGGGTTGTTGCCGATTCCGAGGAAGCCCATCATCTCAACGTGAGCCGGAACTGAAGACGAACCAGCGAATTGAGCGTCAGAGTGCATACGGCCCATTGTGTCGGTCATACCGTACGATGCCGGACCTGCAGCCATGTTGTCAGGGTGCAGAGTACGGCCGGTGCCGCCACCCGATGCTACTGAGAAATACTTCTTGCCACGCTCGGTGCACTCTTTCTTGTAAGTGCCTGCAACCGGGTGTTGGAAGCGGGTCGGGTTGGTCGAGTTGCCAGTGATTGACACGTCAACGCCCTCTTTCCACATAATGGCCACGCCCTCACGAACGTCGTTGGCGCCGTAGCAGCGTACTTTTGCACGCTCGCCGTCAGAGTATTTGATTTCCTCAACCACTTTCAGTTCGCCTGTAAAGTAGTCGAAATCAGTGTGAACGTAGGTGAAACCGTTGATACGCGAAATGATTTTGGCAGCGTCTTTGCCCAGACCGTTCAGAATGCAGCGAAGCGGCTCTTTGCGCACCTTGTCGGCCTTAGCGGCGATTTTGATAGCGCCCTCAGCGGCTGCAAACGACTCGTGGCCTGCCAGGAAGGCGAAGCATTTGGTCTCCTCGCGAAGCAGACGAGCTGCCAGGTTGCCGTGTCCCAGACCAACCTTGCGGTCGTCGGCTACAGAGCCGGGGATGCAGAACGACTGAAGACCGATACCGATAGCCTCAGCAGCGTCGGCGGCGTTTTTGCAGCCTTTCTTCAAAGCGATGGCGGCGCCTACAACGTAAGCCCATTTAGCGTTCTCGAAGCAGATTGGCTGTGTGTCCTCGCAGGTTTTGTACGGGTCCAAACCATAAGATTCGCAGATTTGGTTAGCCTCTTCGATACTTTTAATGCCGTTAGCGTTCAAAGCAGCAAGAATCTGCTTCTCGCGACGGTCCTGACTTTCGAATTTTACTTCTCTAATTGCCATATCTGTGTCCTCCTATTCTTTACGTGGGTCAATTTCTTTAACAGCCTCTTCGATGCGGCCATATTTGCCAGATGCTTTCTGAAGAGCCTCGTTGGCGTCCATTCCGCCCTTAATCATATCCATCATACGGCCAAGGTTAACGAAGCGGTAGCCGATAATCTCGTTGTTCTTGTCCAAGCCTATTTTGGTGATGTAGCCCTCGGCCATCTCAAGGTAACGCGGTCCTTTAACCGATGTGCCGTAGAGTGTGCCGGTGATGCCGCGAAGGCCTTTGCCAAGGTCCTCAAGGCCGGCGCCGATGGTCAGGCCGCCCTCTGAGAAGGCGCTCTGTGTACGGCCGTAAACAATCTGCAGGAACAGTTCGCGCATTGCGGTGTTGATTGCGTCGCAAACCAGGTCGGTGTTGAGAGCCTCGAGAATGGTCTTGCCCGGAAGAATCTCAGCAGCCATAGCAGCCGAGTGAGTCATACCGGTGCAGCCGATGGTCTCAACCAGAGCCTCTTGAATGACACCCTCTTTGACGTTCAACGAGAGTTTGCAGGCACCCTGCTGTGGGGCGCACCAGCCGATACCGTGGGTGAAACCACTGATATCTTTGATTTCTTTAGCCTTCACCCATTTGCCCTCTTCAGGAATCGGGGCGGGGCCATGGTTGGCGCCTTGTGCTACGCAAACCATACCTTGTACTTCGTGTGTAAAGTTCATATTAATAATCTGTTAAAGTTTATAACTTAGTGTTTTGCCACTAACCGAGCCGCAAATATAACTAAAAACGTAAACGCAAACACAAACGGAAACGGAAAACGTAAACGCAAACTAAAAACGAAAACACAAACGCAGACAGAATGAAAGGACTTCGGACTACAGACTTCAGACAACTGACTATAGAGTTTTGTTAAGAGAGCAGGAATGAAAGAAGGTGCGGCTAATAGTCTATGCCGTCGTTGATGCCTTCTTTGGGCACGTAATACTCTTTCTCCTCGCTGGTCTGCTGCTGTTTCAAGTTGAAAACAAACCCAATGGAGCCGCCCAGCTCGGTCAGGCGCGAGGCCTGAATGCCGTTTGGCTGCTTTTTGAAAATGTTCTGACCGCCGGCCAGCTCAAGGTCGTAGCGGACATCGGTAAAGAGCGAGAACCGCGTGCCAAAGTTGATTCGGAACCCGAGAGCGACCTTATTTCCGAAATCGATATCGCGGACTGTCTGGTCATACAACTTGTTGGGGCTGAAATAGATATAAGAATCGTAATTATTGATTGTCTCCTTATCTTTCTGTTTGAATGCAACATACGGACCAATCAGGCCATAAACGCGGAACCAGCTCCGCCCTATCTCGAAATGAGTCATTACGGGTATCTCAAGATAGGTGAGCTCGCGCTTGTATTCCATTGTGTGGTCGTCTTTGTCGCGCTCGCGCCAACCCTTGGTGGCGTAGTTCACCTCCACTTGCACGCCGGCGTTGCTTTTGTCGTTGAAAATGCCGACGATGCCGAAACTGGGCTCGTAAAGCGGCACTTGGTTGCGAGTGAGCGATGGCGGCTCAAAATTCGCGCCGAACGAACCGAATCCCGCCCGAACGCCAAACGACAACTGCGCCCAAGATGTTGCCGCTGTAAAAACCACCAATATGGACAAAAGAATCCTTCTCATACCGAAGCGCCAAAACTACAAGAAAAAATCAAACGCAAGCTAAAAACATAAACGCAAACAAGATACCGCACGTTGCGCACGCCGCGCTATTTTTCTAAAAACTGCTGCGCATCAATGCCTTCGAGCTCGGCCATGATGCCAACCGCTTCGGCGCGCGACTGGCCGCAAATGAGCGGGTCGGGTTGGAAGGCGCCGCAAATGCGCGGGCGCTCGGGACGGCCGAAAATCTTGCAGCGCAAATCATCATCCAGATTAACACAGCGCACGCCAGCAGGCTTGCCATTGGGCATTCCGGGAATGGGTGAACTTATCGAAATCACTATGCAGCACGCTGCACATCCTGGGCGGCATTCCATAATATTTTCGTTTTAAACGGCAAGAAATGTTTTATATATGCGATTGATACATTGTATTTTAACGCATAATATTTCAAACTATGCATTTGCCAACACCTTCTTGAAACAAGCAATTCCTTCCTCCAAATTTTCAATTATCTCAGCGGCAATTTCATCGGGTTCGGGTAGGTTGTCAAGGTCGGTGAGGCTCTTGTCCTTTATCCAAAAAATGTCGAGATTAGTTTTGTCGCGGGCAATTATCTCGTCGTAGGTGAACTTGCGCCAACGGCCTTCGGGATTCGCCTCGCTCCACGTCTCGGTGCGCAGGTTGCGGTTCTCGGGATTGTAGCATTTAATGAAATCTGCCAGATCCTCAAATGTGAGTGGTGATTTCTTCAGCGTGTGGTGAATGTTGGTGCGGTAATCGTAAATCCAAATGTCCTTGGTTTGCACATCCTTGCTGGCTGGGCGGTTATCGAAGAACAAAACATTGGCTTTCACGCCGTTGGCATAGAAGATTCCCGTCGGCAGACGCAGAATGGTGTGCAGTTCGGTGGTTTTCATCAGCTGCTTGCGGATTTCCTCGCCCGCACCGCCTTCGAAAAGCACATTGTCGGGCAAGACAACTGCCGCCTGACCGTTGATTTTCAGCAAGGTCTTGATATGCTGAAGGAAATTCAACTGCTTGTTGGACGTGGTCTCCCAAAAATCTTGGCGGTTGTAGCTCAAATCCTCTTTCTCCACCTCGCCGTCCTCGTTGGTAATGGTTATGCTGCTCTTTTTGCCGAAAGGCGGATTGGTGAGCACATAGTCGTAGCGGTTGCCCGTGTCGGACACAAGGGCATCGTTGGGCGAAATGAAATCCTCGCTGTCGAGTTCGCCAATGTTGTGCAGATAAAGATTCATCAGGCACAGACGGCGCGTGTTGGCCACAATCTCGTTGCCGAAGAAGGTCTTTTTCTTCAGAAACAGTTTCTGGTCTTTGTTGAGCGGCTGACCTGCAATATAATCGTAAGCGGCAAGAAAGAAGCCGCCTGTGCCGCAGGCTGGGTCGATAATGGTCTTTTCGGGCTTAGGACGGACGCACGCCACCATCGCACGTATCAATGCACGGGGCGTAAAATATTGTCCTGCACCGCTTTTGGTGTCTTCGGCGTTCTTTTCCAAAAGGCCTTCGTAAATCTTGCCCTTCACATCGGAACCCATCAGCGACCAATTCTCGCGATTGATCATCTCAATGACGCGCAAGAGTTTGGCAGGGTCCTGAATCTTGTTCTGGCTCTTGGTGTAGATTTGTCCGAGCATCCCTTTTTCCGTGCCAAGACTACGAAGCATCTGCATATAGTAGGCTTCGAGTTCCGCGCCGCGCTTGCTGGTCAAGGTCTCCCAATCGCACATTTCACCATCGGCTATTTCCTTGCCTTCGGCGTCCTTCAAGTGTGGAAACTTCAGTCCCTTGTTATAAGGCGGCTTGTTCATCTCGTCGGCCATTTTCAGGAAGAGCAGATAGGTGATTTGCTCCAAATAGTCGCCATAACTTACGCCATCGTCGCGAAGGACATTGGCCATATTCCAAATCTTCGATATGATTGCTGATTCTGTCATAACTGATAAAATTTATCCTCGTTCCAATTGTTTGGATTGTTGTGTATATAATCTTGTATTCCGTTCAATGCATCGTTATTGCGAATAATATTATCATAAAAACGGGATTGCCATGCAAAATCGTAACCCAATCGGTGCGCATGACGTGAAACCGCCGATTTGTATGATCCGACAATGGATGATAATGTTTTCGCCCCCTGGTGTTGAAACCGTTGTTGTCCAATGGTTTTGGGTGGTTGTGGTGACAATTGTAGAGACAACGCATGCGTTGTCTCTACGGTATGCGTTGTCCCATCGGTATGCGTCGGCGCCACGGTATGCATTGTGTCCCCATTGTCCCCGTTTCCACCACCATTATTTATGGCGATAATGCCATGTATATGGTTGGGCATTACCACTAACGCATCCAATTCAATATTGTCGAAATGGTTTTTCAATTCGTGCCATAAAACGTCGGCGATGATGCCGACGGACGATAAATGCATTTTCCCATCTGTAATTTCACCGAAATAATGCTGTCTGCCTTTTGTGCAGATGGTTACAAAATAGATGGCATTCCACCCATAATTCCAATTCTGCAATCGGGCTGACGGAATGCGGTATCGGTTTTGATATTTATCGTTATTGAATTCCATAATACAATTTAATAGCTACACCGACAAATATTGCTATTGAAAAGCTCAACAATGTGCCTATCAATACATATTCCGATTTCGCCTTGTCGCCTTCGGCAAAACGCAAAAGTGATTTTGCGGCTATGATAAATCCAACGGCTTCATATTGTCCCATTAGCACAAACACCAACGAAAGAAGACGTTCCACAATACCTATCAGTTTTCCGGCATTGGGCAAGTCTTCTGTATTATTATCGTCACTTCCTTTGCTAACCTTAATGTTTGCAACCTTGATAATTTCTTTGATTATAATGTTTGAGGGTTTTAAACATACCAGAAAGCCCAACAACAGGGCTATACATTTTTCTTCCAGACCGCTCACACAATCAGGCAAGTTGCTTTTCCACAGATAATAAACAGCCACAATCACCATCAAATGTATAAACTGGTCAATAAAGAAAATGTCCTTACACTTGGAAGCATAACATTTCATGGCATCGACAAGCAAATGAGAAACCGCTATGATTAATGCCACCCACCAAAAACTGAATGAAAACGACAAAAGCCAAGCACAAACAAAGGTTATCAGGGCGTGTATATAAAGTTTCGGTGACTTAAAGCCTTTTTGTTCTTTTTCCGCACACGACTTATTGGTTTGCAAATAGAAATCGCTGATGGTATGGGCTGTAATCTGTAACAACAAAAATCGTATCATGGCTAAAAATCTATCTGTTCGTAATACTTTAACAATTGTTCAACCGCATTCCATCCGAATGTTGTGGAATGCTGATTCACAACCGATTGGTTGATTTTCAATTGCTCGGCTATCTCGTTTTCACTTTTACCCAGCAAACGATAATATACAACTTCACATTGTCGTTCCGTGGCTCGTTTAAACAGCACATCCAGGAGCCCTAGATATACATTGATTTGCTGCGCTAATTTTGCTTCCGAAGATTCGAAAAACAAAGTGTTTTTTATCACTATTTTCGATTTGTTCGAAGTGCTCTGGCATTCGATAGCCCTTCCGGAAGCATAAATGGCCTCTCCGTCCAGCATGTTGGTACGCTTGTTGGCAACACGCATTTCTCCTACGGCAATGGCGATTCTAACGCCGTAGGTTTTGAACATTTCCAAACGCTTCCTATCCGCGTCCTGGCCTGCACACTCCGTATCGACCTTGAACTTTTTTATCAACGTTTTTAAAAGCAAGGCAATCCGCAGCGAGTCTTGCGGTCTGTCAATATAAATCTCCACGCTGTCGCCTTTGCTTAACCGCCCCCAACTGCCTTTGTACGTATCACCCAAATGCTTGACAAAGGTTTTTATCTCTCCTTGCAATTGACTTAACGCACACGGTGTCAGCTCTGTAGAAGACACTATATCTGCTGAAATTGTAGCTTTGTTCATGTATTTATTTTTTTGCAAAGATACTATCTTTTTTAGATACAAAACAGTTTTTTAATAAAATTTATCGGCTAAATTACCAATAAACATGATTTATCGGCTAAATTACCGATAAATACATATTATCGGTTGAATTACCTATAAACATAATCTGTGGCTGATATCACCAACAAACAAATTATAAGCTATATAACTTATAAACACAATTTATAAGCCAAACAGCTTATAACTTCCTCACACCAACTCCCCGCTAAACGCCTTTTTGAGTATGCTTTGTCTGAGTGCCTCGGCTTGTTGCTGGGCGTTTTCAATGTAGGTTTCGCTTGCCGTTGCCTGCGACAGACGTGATTCGATTTCATTTACTATGCGCTGCTGCTCGGCGAGCGGGCAAGAAGGAATCGTTAGATTCCTAACCTTCTCGGTGCTTAATGTATAAAGTCCTGAAGTAGAAGAAGCCACTTTGAGAATTTGCTCTCTGCCAAAATCTGATATGAAATAGTATAAAGCGAACTTTGAAAGCATTGTTCCTAATGGTCTGCCTTTGATAATATGATTTTGGTGTAAACAATTTTCTATACTACCATTCCATATCGCAACACGTCCGATTTGTTCTTTACTTCCATTTCCCTCCACAAACAACAAATCATCTTTCTTCAAAAGTTTGTCTTTTATCTCCGATTCTTGAACCCCAATCTCCTTTATTTCAGACAAATCCAAACGATTATAATAGACATTTGCAACTCGTAAATAAGGCATTTTTATAGGGAACTTCTCCCGTTGTGAATTTTTTGTAAGTCCACCTGTCACATCGAAACAATTGGTGATTTTTTCGTACGAATCACATTCCTCAAATGCCGCTTTCAGCACTGCCTGCCTGTATGTTTTGAGTTGCTGTTGTGCGGAGCGCAGGTGCTGCACGGCCTTGTCGAGTTCGGCGAAAAGGGTTTCTATGCGGGTGACTATGGCGCGCTGGGTGGGGAGTGGG
>Ga0310694_10001374_pt1 | contig 27805 bp, 22 predicted proteins | sample 174DNAGHGhighgp2_FD_203884 | JGI IMG/M metagenome (GOLD analysis project Ga0310694, IMG submission 203884) | Sheep rumen microbial communities from Palmerston North, Manawatu-Wanganui, New Zealand - 1742 DNA GHGhigh gp2 (v2) (version 2) | ecosystem: Host-associated > Mammals > Digestive system...
GTATATTCTATCCGGACGGCACTATACGCGACGCGGGGACGATTGCAGCTATGTTCGGATGCTTCAGGAACCGCGGCGAAAAGTGCGCGGTCGTTCCGCCGAACCCCAACCGCGAAGGCAAGGCCGACAGGGCTCTAATGCTGATACGCGCGGCACTCAAGGAATATACTTCCGATGCGTTTGACTACCGCCGCAGCGACAAGAAGAAACTGCTGGACGCATGCGAGGTGGCGGCGAACCTCCTCGAGGCGTGCGAGCTTGTGCCGATGTGCGACCTGCCAACAACTAAGATCGCGGCGTTCAGGAAAGACCCCAAAGCCGATCTTTGGGAGATTCGCAAGCTCGCCTATTCGCTTGCGAACCGGCTCAAGGAAGTATGCCAGATAGTTGACTGATGACGGTGAAGAGAAACATGAAAAGAAGAGATTTCATAGCGCTTGCGGGCGCGGCATGTTTCAACATCGGCAATGCGGCGACGCTGCCGCGCACCGTCGGTAAGGGCCGACGCATCCGCATGGCCCTCGTGGGATGCGGAAACCGGGGAACGAACTTCCTTTTGCAGGAGATGGTGAAGGAACAGGTAGTTGCGCTCGCGGATCCGAATGCTAAGAACCTCGAGGCCGCTTTGGTGAAATTGCGCGAACTCGATCAGGCCATCGACACTGCGAGGGTGAAGACGTTCCGCGACTATCGCGAGATGTTCGAGAAGGTGTCCGGCGAGATCGACGCCGTGGTGGTTGCCACAAACAACAACCACCATGCGCTTCCCGCGCTCATGGCGATGCGGCGTGGGATCCATGTGTACGTGGAAAAGCCGCTCGCGAACACGCTGGAGGAAATCCACGTGCTGCGCGATGCCGCGAAGAAGTACGGCGTCGTGACGCAGGCCGGACACCAGGGACACTCCGCGCACGGCATACGCCTCGCCGCCGAGTACGTGGCTGCGGGCGCGTTCGGCGAGGTAAAGGAGGTCTGGTGCTGGCACGGCGCGATGCAGGCCCGTCCGAGCTGTCCTCCCCGCGTCGCTCCGCCGGCGTGGATCGACTGGGACGTCTGGTGTGGCGGGTCACCCGTATGCGGTTGGTACGCCGCCGACGAGGTGTTCCCCGAACTTTCCAGACACGACTGGCACAGCTGGATTGACTACGGCAACGGCACGGTCGGCAACTGGGGTGCGCACATCTTCGACACGCCGATGTTCATGTTGGGCCTCGACAAGACTCCGCCCGTCTCCGTGGAGGCGAAGGAAATCGCGCTGGGCGCGGAAGGTGGATGGCCGATGCGGACGCACGTAGAGTTCACTTTCCCCGCGCGCGGCAAGGCACCGCCGGTGGAGCTGCATTGGTACGACGGCATCCGGGACGGCGTGCCGTTCAAGAAGCCGTATTACGAGGGTTTCTACGGGAAGATATCCCGCCGGAAGGACCAATTCCTTCCGCCAGAGTTGGTGGAAGAGGAAAAACGTTATTGCGTCGGGAAGAAAGGTGTGTCGTTCGGTGGCATGGGCGCTATGATCCGCATCGACGGCGGCGTCGTGACGTTCGGCGGATGGGGTGCCGGACCTCGCTTCTGGCCTAATGGTCTGCATAAGAAGTTCCCCAAGCCGCCGCAGCTTTTTGAGCGCGTCACCTCGCACTTCGGCAGCTTCTGCGACGCCATCCGCAACGGCAAAAAAGCCTCCACGGATTTCGAATACGGTGCGCCGCTGGCAGACCTCACGGCGCTCGTGAATGTCGCCCAGCGGGCGGGATGCAAGAAGCTTCTATGGGATGGCAGTAGTTTCACGAATGACGCCAAGGCCAATTCATACATAGCAAAGGAGTATCGCAATGGTTGGGAGCTGTCTTAATTCGCGCATCTCGGCTGTTTGCGCAAGCGCCGTCTTGATTGCGTTCCCGTCCGCCGCCGTATCAGAGGCGGAGGGACACGTGGAGGGAGTTGTGCGCGAGGTGTTGGCGAACGTCGCCAAACTGAAGGCAGCGCGTCCAGACGCGCAGCCGATGGCGTTCTGGGATTTCGACGGCACGATCCTCAAGGGCGACATCAGCGAAGGGTTGGAGGAGAACGGCGAAAAGAAGTTCGCGGGACTTGTCGAGGAAACGATAAAGGTCGGTCTTTCTCCCGTATATTCCGGCGCGGATGGATGGCGGCAGTACCACGATGTTGATTATCCGCGCATGAACGCGATAGGGCGTTGGCTTGCGTGGCCGTACAACGCGCAGATATACGAGGGCGTGGAGGCGACGAAACTCGATCGCTTCTGCTTGGAGAAGGTGGAGAGCGTTTACCGCAAATGGTATTTCGTTTCGTCGCTTGCGATATGGCGCGCCTTGGAGGCGGCGGGGGTGGAGAACTACGTTGTGAGCGCGAGCCCTGAGATTTACGTGCGTAGCGCGGCGGCGTCGCTCGGCGTACCGCAGTCCCGCGTGAGGGCGATTCGCGTGGAGATCGACGGGGGGCGCATGACGACGCGAGTGGTGCATCCAGTGCCGTTTGGCGAGGGGAAGGTGGAGAACGTGCGCCAGCTGGTGCTGTCGCGTCCGAATGGCGTGGCCGTGGCTGGATTCGGTAACAGCTACTCGACCGACGGCGCGTTCCTGCGCTATATCGTCTCGCAGCCGTTGCCCGGCGGCGCGAAGGGTTTTGCGATGATGATAAACGGCGGTAAGGAGAAACCCGGATTCGAGGGGTTGTTCATGCGCGTCGAACAGTGCGCCGTCTGTGAGCGGTAGCCTCCTGCATCGTATCGTAAAGAGACGGTCGGTTTTGTTTGGTGCGTGTTGTGGGCGGTGGGGAAAAAGTGTATAATGTGCGCTGTGAAGAAATGTTTCAACAAGGAGAGAACATGAACAGTAGAAGAGACTTTATCCGTAATACCGTATTGGCCGGGGCCGCATGCTCCATGGCGAACGGACTGCGTGCGGACGCGGCGAAATCAACCAGTTCTGGCGGTGCGCCGATGCTGGGCTTCCGGTGCAAACCCATGGAGCGCGTGCGTGTGGGCGTGGTCGGCATCGGCTCGCGTGGAATGGGCATGATCAACCGCGTGAGCAAGCTCCCCGGCGTTGTCGTGACGGCGGTGTGCGACATCCAGGACGACAAGATCAACAGGGCGAAGGCCAGCCTTGCGAAGCAGAAGCGTCCGGAGCCGAAGGTCTATAAGGGCCCTGAGGCGTTCCGTGCGCTGTGCGACTCGTCCGACGTGGACGTAATCTACAATTCGACGCCTTGGCATCTGCACGTTCCCGTGGCGCTCGCCGCGATGAACGGCGGCAAGCATGTTCTCACCGAAGTCACTTCCGCGTTCACGGTGGAGGACTGCTGGAAGATGGTGGAGACGGCTGAGCAGCGCAAGGTCCACTGCATGTAACTTGAGAACTGCATCTACGGCGAAATCGAGATGCTCACGTTCAACCTCGCGCGGCAGGGCATCCTCGGCGAGATCGTACACGCCGAGGGCGCGTACAACCACGACGGTCGCCACATGGCGAACGACCTCTTCCCCGCCTATCAGTACTGGCGTTACGATTGGTACCGCGAACACGCCGGGAACCCGTACCCCACGCACGGACTCGTGCCGCTCTGCCTCACGATGGACGTCAACCGCGGCGACCGCATGGATTACATCGTCTCCATCGACTCCAAGAACGCCGCGTTCGCCGACTTCATGGCGCACGGCCTCAAGAAGGGCAATCCACGTGTGGGCCAGAAGCTGAAGGTCGGCGACATGAACACGAGCCTCATCAGGACAGTTGGCGGCAAGACGATCATGCTCCAGCACACCGTTTCCGTGCCGCGTCCGTACTCGCGTCTCCAGCGGGTGCAGGGCACGCGTGGCATCATCGCTGACTACCCGTACCGCATCGCGCTCGAGGGCGACGGCAAGTACTACTACGGCAGTGGAGCGCACGCCTGGTGGGACGCGAAGCGCGCGGAGGAAATCCGCCAGAAGTACAAGCATCCGCTCTGGAAAACGATTGGAGCGATCGCGAAGAAGTCCGGCGGGCATGGTGGAATGGACTACATCCAGGACGCGCGCTGGTCGTACTGTCTCCGCATGGGGCTTCCGCTCGATACGAGCGTCTATGACCTCGCGACAACGGGATGCCTCTGCGAACTCACCGAGAGGAGCGCCACTAACCGCTCGCAGGCGATGGACGTGCCGGACTTCACGCGCGGCGCGTGGAAGACTGCTCCGAAGATGGATGTGGTCGATATAGACCTCGCCCATTTCAAGATTTGAGATTGCGGCCATTATACAGCAAGCGTACAACAAAGATTGCGCTGCCTTTCTTGCTGTTGTACGTTTGTTGTCGGCGGCTTTCCCAGTCGGGGCTGCTACTGGAACCAGATGCTGACCGGAAGGTCCAGTCCGAGCCCGAGCATGTAGTTGTAGAGGGCGAGCTTGAGGCCGCGACCGATCCGGTCCCAGTCCGGCGCATTTGGCTCAAGGTACGGGATTTCGTTCCTGGCGAACACGCGGTTGCGGGGCTGTGGAACGTCCGGTACCGTTATGCCGAACTTCTCCGGCGAACGCGCAATCGGTGAATGGACTGTTAGCGCGAAGCGGTGGAAGAAGGCCGATTGCACCGTTCCTTCGCGGAACCTGTCGCGTACGTAGCGCAGCGCGGCGTGAGCCTCGCGCTCCGTCTGCGTGGGGAATGCGTACATCAGGTAGGCGTGTACGAGGATGCCCGCGTCCGCGAACGCACGCATTGCCGCTCGTGCGGATGCGAGCGTGATCCCTTTGTTCATCAGCTTCAGCAGGCGGTCTGTGGCGCATTCGAGTCCGCCAGTGACGGCAATGCACCCAGCACGCGCCATGAGGCGGGCGAGCGCAGGGGTGTAGGCGGTGTCGAAGCGCACGTTGCCCCACCAGCGGCATTTGAACTTCCGACGGACCAGTTCGCGCGAGAGGTCGTGTGCGAGTTTCGGCGGGATGGCCTCGTCCGTGAAGTGGAATCCGTTTTCGCCGGTCTCCGCTGTTAGTGCCTCCATCGCGTCCGCTATCGTGGATGCGGATGGCATCTCGAAGCATTTGATGTAGTCGAGCGTCACGTCGCAGAACGCGCACTTGTGCCAGTAGCAGCCGCGCGCCAGCTGCAGCTTGATCCAGCGTCCGTCGCTCCAGAGTCTGTGCATTGGGTTAGCCGTTTCGGCAAGGTCGATGTACTGCGAGAGGTCTAGCCCTCGGTATGATGGCCGCACGAACGGTGGAACGTCCGCCTTCAGTCCAAGAAGTTCGCACCACGGGCCGTATCCCTCGTCGTACATCACTATGTCGAAGAACTTCCTGACGCGCGGGTCGTTCAGTGCGCGTAGTTCCGTGTTCACGTAGCCGCCACCGAGTGCGAGGCGAACGTCCGGCGCGATCTTCCTGACGGTGCGCGCGATGCGGAACGCGCCGAGGAGCGTGCCGGGGAATGGACACGTTACGCCTACAATCGTCGGTTTCGCCTTGCGGAGCGCGGCGGCTACGCGCTCTTCGAGGATGCGGTCCACGGAACTGCGGCGGCGGAGTCGGCGCAGGACGGCGTCGAAGTCCGGCACGGCGGCACCGAGGTGTTCGGCGTAGCGGGAGAAGCCGAAGTCAGGGTCGATCTCGTCGCGGATTGCGGCGGCGAGGTCGTCGAGGTAGAGCGAGCAAAGAACCTTTGCGCGGTTCTGCGGATCGGTGCCTAGAGCCTCCGCGCGAGTGAGTCCCGTACCTTCCGGCGCGATGGAGTCGAAGGCAGGCCCCTCTGGAAGATAGCCTGGTTCCGCGAGCGTTTCGGCGTCGTCGGGGGCTCGTCCCTGCAGGAAGGCGACCACTTCGTCCGTCAGCGGCTGTTCGCCGTACGTGCGCAGCACTTCAAGCGCGACCTCGATTGAGAGGTCGCGCTGTTCGGCTGCGACGCCAAGCGACGTCAGCCATCCGACGAGCTGCGGCGTCGCCGGGTACGGCGTGTTGAGCTGTACGAACGGTGGCGTAAGCAGCAATATCTTCTCGCGCGGGCGCATGGAAAAGAAGTATAACACAAAACGTCCGTAATATGGTAAAATATAAGCGCAACCGAAAAAAGAGAAGGACAAGACAAAATGGGCATATTTAAGGCATACGATATCCGCGGCATCTACGGAGAAGAGCTGACGGACGAGATGTTCTACAAAATCGCGCGTGCATACGCGCGCTTCCTCGGTTCGCCGAAGAAGATAGTTGTGGCGCGCGACATACGTCCGCACTCCGAGCCGCTTTTCGCTGCATTTGCGCGTGGACTGAACGAAATGGGAGTCGATGTGATCGACATCGGCCACGCCTCCACGCCGATCAGCTACTTCGCGAATGGCACGCTCCACCCCGACGGCAGCGTGATGATCACCGCCTCTCACAACACGAAGGAGTGGAACGGCTGCAAACTCTGCCGCGCCAACGCCGTGCCGATCTCCGGTGCGAACGGCATCAAGGACATCGAGCGGATGGTTATGGAGAACGACCTTGGCGAACCCGCCGCCACGAAGGGAACGATCACGAAGGTGGACGTGCTCGCCGACTACGCGCGCCACGTGCGCACGTTCGAGCACATGGCGAAGCCACTCCATGTCGCGTGCGACTTCGCGAACGGCATGGGCATCTGCGAGGCGGCCGCGTTCAAGGGCTCGCCGCTCACGTACGACGGGCTCTTCGAGGAGTTCGACGGCGCGTTCCCGAACCACGACGCGAACCCGCTCAAGACGGAGACGCTGAAGGACCTCCAGGCGCTCGTGCGCGCGAATCCCGGCAAGTATGCGTTCGGCGTGGCGTTCGACGGCGACGCGGACCGTGCGGGCTTCATAGACGAGAAGGGCGAGATCATACCGATGGACTTCATGACGGCCCTCATCAGCGAAGACCTTCTCCAGTCGAACCCCGGCGCCGCATGCTTCTACGACCTCCGTTCCTCGAAGGTTGTGGACGAGACGATCGCCGCCGCCGGCGGCAAGCCGATGATGTCCCGCGTTGGCCACAGTTTCATCAAGGCGCAGATGCGCGAGAACGACGCGATCTTCGCGGGCGAGCTTTCGGGCCACTACTACTTCAAGGCGAACTTCACGGCGGAGTCCAGCTCCATGGCCACGTTCGCCCTCGCGAACATCGTCTCGCGTAGCAGCAAGCCCCTTAGCGAGCTAGTCGCGCCGCTCCGCAAGTATTCGCAGTCCGGCGAGATCAACTCGCGCGTGGCGGGCGATCCGGCGGAAGTTCTAGCGCGCGTGAAGGCCACGTATTCGCCCACGGCGGAGCGCGTGTTCGAGCTGGACGGCGTGAGCGTGGACAACTGGTCGCGTGACGGCTGGTGGTGCAACGTGAGAATGTCCAACACCGAGCCGCTCGTGCGCCTCAACCTCGAGGCGAAGACGCCCGACCTCATGGCCGCGAAGCGCGACGAGCTCCTCGCGCTCATCCGTGCGTAAGCAGCCAAGTTCTACAGTTTTAAGATCGTGAAAATGAACAGCATCAGAATAGTGGCGTTCGCGGCGGCGCTTTGCGGCGCGGCTTATGCGGAAACGGTTGTGCCGACGCTTGAGACGTCCGACGTGAAGCCGCTGCCGCACTACGGGCGCGTGGCGCGCAAGGTCGTGGCGATACTGAACAGGAAGCACCTCCTCGGACATCCTTTCGACGACGAGATGTCGCGCAAGGCGTGGAGCAACCTCGTCAACCAGTGCGATTTAAACCACAGCGTTTTCCTGCAGGGCGACATCGACGCATGGGAGCCGATGCAGACGCGCATAGACGACGCGTTGCACGATGGGGACGTGTCGTTCGGGTACGAAGTACACCGCGTGTTCGTGAAGCGCCTTGCCGAGCGTGTGGCGTTCGTGACGAACCTCCTTGAAACGCAGGAGTTCGACTTCTCCAAGCCGGAGGAGTACACTTTCCACCGCGACAAGCTCCCGTGGCCGCGCACGACGGAGGAGGCGGAGGACATCTGGCGCAGGCGTATCAAGAACGAGATGCTGCTCATCACCCTCGGACGCGAGCTGGACGCGGAGGACGAGGCGAACGGGAAGAAAAAGGACAAGAACAAGAACAAGGACAAGAACAACGGCAAAAAGAACTCCGCAGATGGCACGAACGACGTATCCGAGGCGTCCGAGCCGGAGAAGCCGCCGAAGCAGGTGTTGCTGGAGAAGTACCGCCATTATCTGCAGATGGTCATCACCGAGTCGGACGAGGAAAGCGTGCTGCAGCAATACCTCGTGGCCGTAACGAGGGCTTACGATCCGCATTCGGAGTATATGTCGCCGCTGCGCAAGGAGGACTTCGACATGGAGATGAACCTCGCGCTCTACGGTGTGGGGGCGGTGCTTTCGCAGTCCATGGACGACGGCGCATTGGAAATCAAGGAAATCATGAAGGGTGGCCCGCTCGCGCGCGAGGGCAGTATCAAGGTCGGCACCAAGATCGTCGGCGTGGGGCAGGGGAACGAACCGGTGGAGGACATTACGTGGAAGCCGATGCGTAAGTCCATCAAGAAGATACGCGGCCCGAAGGGCACCACGGTGGTCCTCGACGTGACTGACAAGAACGGCGGGGCGCGTCGCCGCGTGTCGCTCGTGCGCGACAAGATCAACCTCGAGGAACAGGCGGCCACGGGGCGCGTGGAGCGCGTGACGCAGAACGGCGTGGAGCGCGTGCTAGGTTACGTGAGGCTGCCGGGGTTCTACGGCACCATGGACAAGAGGCCTGGCGACCCGCAGTACAGGTCGTGCTCGCTCGACGTGGCGAAGTGGGTGGCGAAGTTCAACACGCAGGGGGCGGAGGGGCTTATACTTGACCTGCGCGGAAACGGTGGCGGGTCGCTGAAGGAAGCGGTGCTGCTGACAGCGCTCTTCGTGCGTCCGAATCCAGGCCCGTGCCCCGTGGTGCAGATACGCGAGCAGTCGAACGTCTATCCGCTCTTTACGTTCCCCGACATCCCGACGTTCGCATGGCGCAAGCCGATGATAGTGCTGATTGACCGTTTGTCCGCTTCCGCGTCCGAGATCGTTGCGGGAGCGTTGCAGGATACGGGGCGCGCGATAGTGGTTGGCGACCACCGCTCGCACGGCAAGGGAACTGTCCAGACCGTCATGGAGCTGGGAGGAAGTCCCGAAACGCCGAATGGTTCCGTGAAGGTGACGACGGCGCGCTTCTACCGCATCAACGGTTCCTCTACGCAGGAGAAGGGTGTTGAAAGCGATATATGCCTTCCGTCGTCGCTCGACGAGCGCACGGACATCGGCGAGAACAACCTGCCGAACGCGCTGCCGTGGACTATGATCGCGCCGCTTCATTACGATCAGATATGGAACATGTCGAGCTACGTGCCGCAGCTGAAGACGCTCTCCGAGGCGCGTCTGCGCGACTCCTCGGAGTACAAGCACCGCATGCGGGTGGTCAAGCTGTGCCGCGAATCGTTCGAGCGCAAGACGGTGTCGCTTGAACGCACTGTCCGGCGCAAGATGATGCGCGACGACCGTGACGTGCTGGCAGCCGCTGACGAACTTGACGAGCTGGACGGCGAAGACGACGAGGATGAGTCCCTTGAAGACAGGAAGAAGGACAAGAAGAACGATTTCGTCCTTAAGGAGTCATTGAACATACTCGCCGACCTCGTGCGTCTCACCGAAGGGGCGGAGGCGCCTGAGGCGAAGGTGCGTCCGCGAAACCTTCCGCCGTGGCTTCGCGCATTGGGAGGCGACTACTGATGAAGAAAATCGCATTCACGAAGATGCACGGGGCGGGTAACGACTTCGTGTTGATCGACGACCGTGACGGGACGTTCCCGGTACACGACCACATCCTGCTTGCGATGCTCGCGTCGCACCGCACGGGGATATCATGCGAAGGCGTGATCCTCGTGCAGAAGTCGAACATGGCCGACTTCCGCATGGAGTTCTTCAACCCCGACGGCACGGAGGCGGACCTCTGCGGAAACGGCGCCAGGTGCGTGGCCGCCTTCGCACATGAGATCGGCGCGGTTTCGTCTGCCGCGATGACGTTCGAGACGCGTGCCGGACTAGTGGACGCGGAGGTTTCCGCGAACGGTACGTCCGTCAAGGTGTGGATGCCAGAGCCCAGGAACCGCCGTTACGGTCTCCAGGTGGATGTTGGCGGCAAAGTGGTGACTGGCGACTACGTGGAGGTCGGGGTGCCTCATTTCGTCGTGCCCTGCGAAAACCTGTCGGCACTCGACGTTGAGGGCCTTGGACGTGCGTTGCGCCTTTCGGACGCTTTCGCGCCGAACGGCGCGAACGTGGACTTCGCGCAGTTCGTCCCCGCCCACAAGGCCGTCATACGAACATACGAGCGCGGGGTGGAGGCGGAAAGCGGCGCGTGCGGCACGGGCGCGGTGGCGACGGCGGTCGTGGCGGTGGAGACGAAGGGACTTTCGCTGCCGATCAACGTGCGCACGTCCGAGGGATACACCCTCACGGTTGACGGTGACTGGCGGCACTCGAAAACTACTGGGTTCACGCTGACCGGACCTGTGAAGAAGGTTTTCGAGGGAGTGGTTGACCTCGACAGTTTCGACACCAGCAATGAAATGGAGTGAAAAGATGGCTGAATTGATAGTGGCGCTTGACGTGCAGTCGCGTGCGGAGGCGGTTGAGAAGGTGAATCTAATCGGCGACGCGGTCGATTTCTACAAGATCGGGCTTGAGCTGTTCACAGCGGAAGGCCCGGACGTGGTGAAGGCGGTGAAGGATCTTGGCAAGAAGGTGTTTCTTGACCTCAAGCTGCACGACATCCCCCGCACGGTGGAACGCGCCGTCCTCAGCGGCGGAAAGCTCGGCGTGGAGCTTATGACGATTCATTCCGTAGGCGGCAAGGCGATGATAAAGGCGGCGGCGGACGCGGCCGCGTCGTTTGGCGCGGCGGGTCCGAAGATTCTCGCGGTGACGGTTCTCACATCGCTTGACCAGACCGACCTTGCAGACGTGGGCATCGTCGGGCGCACGCCTGCGGAGCAGGTCGTGTCGATGGCGCAGTTCGCGACGTCTAATGGCGCACACGGCCTTGTTTGCAGTCCAAAGGAAGTCGGCGAGCTTTCGCGTATCCTGCCGAAAGGAACGCTGTTCATCACGCCGGGGGTACGTCCCGCTGGTTCGGCTGTCGGCGATCAGAAGCGCGTAGCGACGCCGGCGGATGCAGTCCGAGACGGCTCTACGCATCTTGTTGTGGGGCGGCCAGTGCTCGCCGCGCCCGATCCCGCCGCCGCAGCCCGTGCGATTCGTGCGGAAATGTTGGCGGGAATGTGATATCCTCGACGCCATGGCGAAGCGCATCGATCATGCCGCACGTCGGCAGTTCATCGTGGAACGGTCAATGGGACTGTTCGCGAGGATGGGCTACGCCAAGGTTTCGTTCCTCACGATCTCAGAGGCCACGGGCGTTGCCCGTACCGCGATATACCGCTATTTCAAGACGAAGCGCGACATTTTCGACGAGGCCATCCACGAGTGTACGCACGGGATAAAGGTGGTTAGTTCTGCAATCGCGGCGCAGCGGATTCCTGTCCCGGAGCGTCTCGTGCGCGTGGCGGAAAGCGTGATCGACACGCTTTTCGAGCGTAAGGATTTCCTGCTCGCGATCTATGCGTTCGTGATAGACATGGTCCGCCGGGGCGAGGATATGCGCTCGCGCATCGCACAGTTCACAAGCGGGCTGAGGGAGCTTTTTCTGCGGTTGCTCGAAGAGGGCGTCCGGCGCGGCGAACTGCCGGAAACCGTCGATCCGCGGCTTACGTCAGACGTGCTTTTCGCCCTGCTTGAAAGCGTTGTCCTCAGAATGCTGCTCGGCGTGGAGCACAATTCCAGTAAGTCCAAGTTGCGCTTTGCGGCGATGGTGCGTTCCATCGCCAAGTCTCAAAACACAAAACAAGAAAGGTAAATAACCATGGAAGAATCGGAAAACATCGTAGTGACGAAAGAGTCGTGGGGATCGCGGCTCGGTTCGTCGATCAAGGGGATTCTGGTCGGTATAGCGCTTTTCATAGCGGGATTCCCGGTCCTCTTCTACAACGAGGGCAACAGCGTCAAGACGGCTAAGGCCCTTGACGAGGGCGAGGGCGCATGCGTGCCGGTGGAGTCCATCGAGAAGGTTGATCCAGAGATGGAGGGGAAGCTCGTTCACATGACGGGACGCGCCGTCACGAAGGACGTACTGGAGGACGCGCAGTTCGGTGTGAAAATGACTGCGATTGCGCTCAATCGTACGGTCGAGATGTACCAGTGGATTGAGCACTCCGAGACCGAGGAGAAGAAAAACCTCGGCGGAAGCGTGACGAAGACGACGAAATACACCTATTCGCAGGACTGGAAGGAGACGGCGATTGATTCCAGCTCGTTCAACAAGAAAGAAGGGCACGAGAACCCCGGAAGCATTGAGTTCCCGTCCGAGGAATGGCGCGCGGCGAACGTCTCCTTCGGCGCGTTCAGGCTGAACGAGAGACAGATCAAGAGCATCGGCTCGGCGCAGGCGTATGCGTTCCCGACCGACTTCGTTTGCAAGGTCTCCCGCGTGCAGGTGCAGGGCAAGACCATCTATGTTCCGAACAAGCAGACACGCGACAACGAGAAGAACAACCGCGACGTGGCTTCTCAGCCTCGCGTCGGCGACATGCGCGTGACGTATTCGGTCGTGTATCCGCACGACGTTTCAATCATTGCGAAACAGAAGGGCGATACGTTCGTGAGCTATATCGCAAAGACGAAGAAGAAGGTTGACATGCTCTCCGATGGTGTCAAGGACGCGGCCGAGATGTTCGAGGCTGCACGCAGTGCAAATGCGTTCTTCACGTGGCTCGTTCGCCTTGTCGGGTTCCTTCTCATGTTCTTTGGCCTCTCGCGCGTCCTGAAGCCGCTCAGCGTGCTTGCCGACGTACTGCCGATTCTCGGTGACATCATTGGAATCGGCGCGGACATCGTCGCGGGTATCGTCGCCGCGGCGTGTGCGCTTCTCACGATTGGTGTTGCGTGGCTGTTCTACCGTCCGCTCATCGGCATTCCGCTCGTCGCCGCAGGCGTGGCGTTGATCGTTATGACGATTCTCAAGAAAAAGAAGAAAGCCGCCGCCCAATCCGCCCAATCCGTTTAGAACACGCGGTTGCAGATTTCCGCCGCGCTGTTGAGGCAGCTGCGGTGGTCGCTTGGCGTCTTCGCCACGGGGAAGCGTATTCCGGCGTAGTCCAGCTTGTGGTGGTTTGAACCGGAAATGTAGCGGAAGCCGAGCTTTTCCAGGGCGGTGATCGTGGAGTCGTCGATGAACGATCCCGCGTCCTTCATTATCTGCTTCACCGCGTCGCGGCGGCGGGCGAGTTCCCCCGTGCGCGAGTTTGCGCAGAGTATCGCCTCGAGGATACGCGCACGGCGGTCGCGTCCGCCAGCGTCCGCAGCGTCTTGTGCGTCGGCAAGCGTCTCAAGCAGGTGTTCGCGCACCTCCCCCGTGAACTTCTCGGAGATACCATCCGGCTTTTCCAGTAGCACGGTGGATGAAAGCGAGGTGCGCTGCGCTTCCGCGAGAAGGGTTTGGAGGCGTTCTATTTCACGATCCTTCGCGGCGGCTTCATCGTGAAGGCTTTCCAACTCGCGGTCCTTCACAGCGATCTGTTCGAGAAGGGCGGGGTCGGGCGAAGGAGGGGGGGGCGGCTTTGCGGCCTTTTCATCCTCGAGCGCCTGCTGTGCGGCGGCGAGGTCCTTGGCAAGTTCCTCGACGACGGCGTTCAGCTTCTCGATTTCAGCTTCAAGCGATTCACGTTCTGCGGCGAAGACGTCCTCCGCCCGCTCCGCGCGCACGCGCTCCACCGTTGCAGGCGTGACGACGGTCGTGCGGCGCGGTTGCGGCTTCTTCGGCCCTGCGTCGGGGGAGTCCCCGAGCAGGGACGCAAAGTAGTCGGTCGGGTTGGAAAATGAGTTTCCCATTTCAGCGGCGCGTGAACTTGACGATGAATCCGCCTCCGACGGACATGGGGACGGGAACCTTGTCGCCGGACTTCACGTTCTTCGTCTCATGGATGTAGTGCGTGGGATGCTCATTGGCGTCAGGTGCGTCGCGGAATATCTCTGCCGTCCAGTCTCCGCCGCCGAGGAAGGACGTGTCGATCTCGTAGGTGCGCGGCTTCTTCGTGCAGAGCCCTGCCGCGTACCAGCTGCCGTCCTTTGCCTTGCGGGCGGCGGCGGCCATGGTCTCTGGACATCCTCCGAGGCCGACGGTGGCGTTCCACGTCACGGGAACACCCGCCATGAAGCGGAAGCACTCTTCGTTCTGCTCGTAGTTCGTGGGTGAGTCGCAAAGCATCTGGAGGTATGCTTCGTAAAGGGCCATCATCGCCATCTGGTGGCAGCGCGTGCCGACCGAGCCGGGGTAGCGGTGCCCCTCGCCGGCGGTGTATTTGCCGTATGGGAGGTTGTTCATCGCGCCGGGGGTGTAGTCCATCGGACCAGCCGTGAGGCGCAGGAAGAAGCAGGCGACGTCGTTCATCGCCATGTCCTTGTTCGCAGGCGCCCACTTCATCTGTTCGAGGCCGTGGATGCCCTCGTAGTTGAGAATGTTGGGATAGGTGCGGTTGAGGCCCACGGGACGGTACGCGCCGTGGTAGTCGAGCAGGAGCTTGTGCTTTGTGCAGACGGACGCGAACTTCTCCAGGAACGTCGCCACCTCCGCGTCGCCTCGGTCCATGAAATCAACCTTGAAACCCTTGACGCCGAGTTTCGCGAAGTGCGATGCCACGTGCTCCTCGTCGCCGTACACCTGCGCCCACGCCATCCAGAGGATGATGCCGACGTTGCGCTGCTTCGCGTATTCGAGGAGGTGGAGCACGTCAACGTCCTTGTGGAACTTCCAGATGTTGAGGCTCTCGCTCCAGCCCTCGTCGAAGATCACGTATTCCACGCCGCTCTTTGCGGCGAAGTCGATGAAACGTTCGTAGGTTTTCGTGTTGCAGCCGCCGTTTGCGGGCACGCGGCGGTTGTCAAAGCAGTTCCACCAGTCCCATGCGACCTTGCCAGGCTTGACCCAGGAGAAGTCCGCGCCTTCCGCGGCAGGCGTCGCGAGCGCATATACGATGTCCGCCTCGCAGAGTTTCGCGGGCGAGTCCGCCAGCACGAAGACGCGCCAAGGAAGGGTGCGGGGACCGGTCGCCTGAACGAGGAAGTCCTCGTGGCTCGTCACGCGGACCCACCGTCCGCCGGTTTGGAGTCCGCGGATCTTGCCCCATCCGCCGACGCGCTCCGTCGCCTTCGGCGCACGTTCCATTTCCGGGAGCATCCGCGCGCCGGACGCATTCTGCTGCACCTCCCTGAAGTTCCAGATGGGGTAGTCGTGCAGGTCGGTCTCGGTGACGGCCACCGTCTTGCCGCCAGTCGTGTAGGCGAAGGGGAGGTAGTAGGTCTTCTTCGGATCGTTCGGAAGCGTTGCCATGTCCGTGAACTCCGGCATCGACTCCTCGCATCCCCAGTTTCCGAGAGAGTTGCGGTTGAACCAGCAGCGCGCGCCCTCGGGCACGGTGATGGCGGCGCCTTCCGCCGTGACCGTCGCGGCCTTGTTCAGCTCGAAGCGCCACGCCACGCCGTCAGCGCGTGCGGCAAGGGACACCGCGAAGTCGCCGAAGTCCGCACGCGCGAAGCGGGCGGAGAGATCGACGGACGCCTTCTTGTAAACCGGCGTCTGCATCGTCGATTCAACGGCGCGTTCGGTCGCGCCGAGGAACTTCGCGTCTTTCCTGCACGTTCCGTCGAGCATGATGCCGATAGGCGTCTTCGGCACTACTGGCACGCCGTCGCGGAGGATTTCGTACGCGAGCGGTTCGGCGTAGAGTCTGATCTCGTTCCTGCCGAATTGGGTTTTGGCGGCGAGCGTATCCGCCGCAGCGGTTCCAGCAAAGCCTGCGGCAACGGCCGCAAGCGCAACGTATGTAGGTGTTTTTTTCATGGCCCCGCTATTATACCATAAAGTGGCGGAGAATGGTGACAAGAAGTCTTTTACAGTACTTGATTTGTATGCGGGAAAATAGTATAATAAGCGCAGTTTTTGACGACGGACTAGAAATGGCCAAGATCAAATTGACGAAAACGGAGCTGAAGGCTCAAACAGACGCACTCAAGCGGTTTCTGCGCTTTCTGCCCATGTTGCAGTTGAAGAAACAGCAACTACAGGGAGAAATCGCCGGGATCGTTGCGAAGGCGGATGCTGTCGTTGCTCGCGAAAAGGAGGCTCGCGCACGGCTTGACGGCTGGGTTTCTCTGTTCGCAACTGGCGGTGATCTGCTTGAGGGGCTCGTGAACGTAAAGGCCGTACGTACGTCGAAGGCGAACATCGCCGGCGTTGAGATTCCAGTTTTCGACGGGATCGATGCGGATGTGAGGCCGATTGACCTTTGGGAAACTCCGGCGTGGCTGGACGATGCCGTAACCGCCTTGACCAACATACTTTCCCTTCAAGGGGAACGCGCCGTCCTTGAAGAACAGCGCCGTCGCATTACCGAGGAACTGCGAACCACTTCGCAGCGCGTAAACCTTTTCGAGAAGGTGAAGATTCCCGCTTGCAGGGAAAACATCCGCGTGATCAAGATCGCCATCGGCGACGAGCAGACGGCTGCCGTCACTCGCGGCAAGATTGCGAAGAGCCGGTCGCCGGGTGAGGGGGAGGTCGCATGATCGTCGAGATGAAGCATCTTACGCTCTTGTGCATGGCGAAGGATGGCGTGAAGGCGCTTGAATCGCTGCGCGAGATTGGATGTGTCCATGTTGACCTTTCATCCGCCGACTCTCCGGACTTTTCGTCCGCCAAGGATGAGCTTGCCGACGCCGAACGCGCAGAGCGCATTCTCGCGAAGGCCGTGCGCACCGCCGCAAATGGAACAGTTTCTGTCGAGGGCGACAATCCCGAAACGCAGATTCTCTCGAACGCCAAGAGCGCGACGCTTGTCGCCGCGGTGTTGAAGGTGGATTCCGATAGGCAATCCGCCGAGGAAGAGGCGGAGTCGCTGCGCGGCGTCATTCGCACATACGAGCCGTTCGGCGATTTCGACCCCGCGCTTGCTGAGTCGCTTCGCGCCGCAGGCGTGCCCGTTCGCATTGCAATTGACGGTGGGCGTCCCCCGCAGGGCAAGGCTTTCTTCAACGGTGAAGTGCCGGAAGGGTGGACGGAGATTCCGCTGCCTTCCGAACGCCTTTCCGCAACAAAGGCGAAACTCGCCGTGGCGGAGTCTCGTGCAGCCGCTTGCACGGCGGCGCTTGCCGAGGCCGGCGGGCGTATTTCGACGATAAGGGACAGGTATCCTGGCCTCAAGGACCAGGTCGCTTTCGCTGCGGCATGTGACGTGTTGTCCACACAGGGCGAGATTTCGTGGATAGAGGGATGGGTGCCGGTTGACGCTGTTCCGAAAGTGCGCGCGAAGGCGGTGTCGTGCGGATGGGGCATACTAATGCGCGAAGCGCGTGAGGACGATACGCCGCCAACGCTGATACGTCCGCCGAAGTTGTTTCGTCCCGTGGCGGCACTGTTTTCGGGGCTCGGAATCGCGCCCGCATACGACGAGGCAGATGTCTCGGTGCCGTTCCTGTGCTATTTCTCGCTTTTCTTCGCGATGCTTGTGGGCGACGGCGGATATGGCGCTATAATACTTGCGCTCACTATCTGGGGATGGATCAAGACGCGTCCCGGCGCCGAGGCTCGGCATCGTTCCGTGGCGGTGCGCAGCTGGCTCACATTGCTTACCGTTTTTTCGTCGGCTACGGTTATATGGGGATTCCTCTCCAACACCTGGTTCGGGGCGGGTCTGCCGTTCGCGAAGGACTGGCCAACTGTCACATGGCTTGCGGATGCGACCTACAACAACATGATGTTGCTGTGCTTCACGATTGGTGCATCGCACTTGATTCTTGCGCGCGTGTGGAGCGGCATATCGATGATAAACGACCGCGTTTGCCTCAGTCAGTTTGGATGGGCGGGCATAGTGTTCTTCATGTACTGGGTCACATGTTCCATCGTGGGCATCTTCTCTTCGTTCCCGAAGTGGCTTTACTGGGAGTTCGGCGTGTCGCTTGCGCTCGTGTTCGGGTTTACGTTGAAGGGGAGCGAGCTGAAGAGCCGCGGCATCGAACTCGGAATGCTGCCTTTGAACATCATGAGCTGCCTTGGCGACATCATTTCCTACGTGCGCCTGTTCGCGGTGGGCCTCGCTTCCGTCAAGGTGGCGCAGAACTTCAACGACATGGCGATAGGGCTTGATCTGCCATTGTACATCAAGTGGATTCCGCTCGTGTTGATTCTGCTCGTGGGCCACGGGCTCAACTTCGCCATGGCGGGGTTGTCGATCCTTGTTCACGCCGTGCGTCTCAACACGCTCGAGTTTTCCAACCACAAAGGCATATCCTGGGCGGGATATGCGTTCTCACCGTTTAAAAAGCATTAAAAAGGAGTAATGAAATGGATCCAATGATTGTTGCGGGCGCGATTGCCTGCTTGGGTTTGAGCGCGGCGGGTTCCGCGTTCGGTACGGGCTTCGCGGCGTCTGCCGCCGTGGGCGCGTGGAAGAAGTGCTACGCCGCGAACAAGCCGGCGCCGTTCATCCTTCTCGGACTCGTCGGCGCGCCGATCACGCAGACGCTCTACGGCATGATCCTGATGTTCATCATGCTTGGCAAGACGGGCGTTTCTGGCGCCGGCCTAGCCTGTGTGCTTCTGGGCATCTTCGCCGGTCTCGGCATCGGCCTTTCCGCGCTCTTCCAGGGGCGTGCGGCGGCTGCGGCGTGCGATGCACAGGCCGAGACGGGACAGGGCCTCACCAACTACTTCGGTGCGCTCGGCATCGTCGAGACGGTGGCCATCTTCACGATGGTGTTCACCATCATAGCGCTTGGCGCTGTCAAGTAACGGCCTTGCGCCGCCATGGCAGCCGACGTAAATGGCGGCGCGGCAACGGGCCGCACGTGGTACGTGCTGCACGTCAAGCCGCGCACCGAAAAGAAGGTGATGGGCTACCTAGCCCTCACCCGTGGGTTTCATTATCTTCCTGTTTACGTCAAGATCACCAAGGTGCAGCGGCGCAAAGTGCGCAGGGAACTGCCGCTTTTCCCGGGCTACGTATTCGCGCATCTCTCTCCGGACGAACGTCTTTCGGTGTTGAAATCCAACTTGCTGGTGCGCACTATCATCGTGTCAAACCCACGCGAGATGATTCACCAGCTCCGACAGGTGGCGCGTGCGGCTCGAGTGGCGGAGGGAAAGCTACGTCCCGCGAACCCGTTCAAGGTTGGTGACTACGTGCGCGTGAAGTACGGACCGATGCGCGGCACAGAGGGCTACGTGAAGCGCGAAGGCGCACACGCCACGATCTGCTTGAATGTGGATATCCTCGGTACCGCCGTGGAGGTGTCCATTTCCCCAGAGGACGTCGAAAAGGCGGAAAAAGTATGAATCTTGAAAACCAAAAAGAAAGGAAAAACATGCAAAACAGAAGAAGCTTCATCAAGAACGCGACGGCATTGTCGCTGTTCTCCATCGCGCCCTCGCGGGTGCTTTTCGGCACTGACACGCCGTCGAATCAGCTCACGCGTGCGTTGATCGGATTCGGTGGCATCGCACATTCCGAGAACCACCTCCCGTACAAGGGTTCGCGCCTGATTGGCCTCTGCGACCCCGACCAGCTGCGTGTGAAGGGTGGCATCGCCGCCGCCGCGAAATGTGGCTGGGGCAAGATCAAGGGATACAAGGACTTCATCGAACTGCTCGCCGACAAGGACGTGGACATCGTCCACATCTGCACGCCGCCGCACTGGCACGGCTGCATGAGTGTGATGGCCGCGAACGCAGGCAAGGATATCTGGTGCGAGAAGCCAATGACGCGCACCGTCGGCGAGGGCAAGCGTGTGATGGAGGTCGTCAAGGCAAAGGGACGTATCTTCCGTCTCAACACGTGGTTCCGCTTCCAGGGTAATTTCTACGGCTTTGGCACCACGGTCAAGCCCATCCGCCAGGTCGTCGAGAGCGGTCTCCTCGGCAAGGGCCCGATCAAGTGTACGTTCGGTGGCGGACAGGGCTTCAGCTGGAAGTTCTTCTGGTCCGGCCGCGTGAACCTACCCGTGCAGGAAGTTCCGAAGACGTTCGATTGGAATATGTGGCTCGGCCCGGCACCGTGGAAGCCCTACAACCGCCATCGCACCCACGGCACGTTCCGCGGCTACTGGGACTACGACGGCGGCGGTCTCGGTGACATGGCGCAGCACTACCTCGATCCGCTTCAGTATCTCCTCTGCAAGGACGATACGAGCCCGGTCAAGGTTGACTACATCGGTCCGAAACAGCATCCCGACGTGGTTGGCCGCTTCGATCGCTTCGTACTCACCTACGCTGACGGTACTGAAGTGATTCTCGACGGCGACAACTCCCTCGAGAACGAGCCGCTCCTCCGTGGCTCCAACGGCCTGTGCGTTTACAAGAAGGCCAAGAACACCTCCACGCTCCGCATCAAGGACAACACCGGATGGTGGCCGGACGAGAAGGTGGTGAAGTTCCTCGCCGGGCTTCCCGAACCCGCACCGCAGATCACGGACTTCATGGAGAGCGTCCGCACGCGCAAGCCGTTCGCGCTCAACGAAACGAACGGTTTCCGTTCCTGCACGATGTTCAACCTTGCAATCGTCGCCGAACGCCTCGGCCGCGGGTTCCGGTTCGACCCCGTGACGCTCCGCGCCGTCAACGACGAAGCCGCCGACCGCTTCCTCTATCAGTCCATGCGTCAGCCGTGGGCGAAGGAGATGTGGGGCTGAGGGAGAGTGTTAAGTGTAAAGTGAAAAGTGTAAAGTTGAGGATAAGATCATGAAGAAGATTTTTATTGTTGCGGTGCTTGCGGCGATGACGTGTTTCGCGGCGGGCAAGAAGAAGGATGCCTACGACATCAAGCCCGGTGCGGCGAAAGCCTCTGATGCGCCGGCTGCTGAGAGGTGGCAGGCACAGAACCGCGCCAAGCTCGCGGAAGCTACGAAGGACGAGGTCCTCGCGGCGTTCGTGAGGGATGCGGCGTCCGCCTCCGCGCTCCTCGCCGAGGTGAAGACCGGATTCCAGACGAATCCCGTTAAGGCGTTCCAGATCGCCGCCGTCACGCAGTACGTGATGCTGCCGGGCAAGGAGGGACGCGCTCTCTGGACCGACCAGCTCCTCGCGTTCGCGGAGAAGGCGGAACAGCCTGACGTCAAGATGTTCTACATCGACCAGCTCCGCTGGTGCGGACTCAAGGCCCAGGCGGGGAAGGTCGTCGAGATCGGAAAGGCGTCTGGCAAGAAGTGCGTGCAGGAGTTTGCCGAGCAGGTCGCCACCGAGCTCAGCGGCGAGGCAATGTCCAAGATGCTTGGAAAGTAACGGAACGGATGTGGCGCGAAGAGAGGCGTTAAAGACACGCTTCAATTCGCGCGAGGTCCTTTGGGGTGAGTCCGGCGCCGGAAGGCAGACACAACCCCCGGTTAAACAGGTCTTCCGCAACGTCGCCGCCGTAAACGCGGCACTTGCGGAAGACTGGCTGTAGATGGAGCGGCTTCCATACGGGGCGCGACTCGATGTTCGCCGCCGAGAGACGTGCGGCAAGGGCGTCTCGCATGGTCGCCGTCGGGAAGGTGAACACGCTGAGCCAGTGCGATGAATCCTTTGGCGATGCGCACGGGAAGGGCTTTGCACCAAGTTTGGGACGTGCCGCAAAGGCGCTTTTGTAGAACTCGAAGATGCGCCGTTTGCGCCGGAGAATCTTAGGCAGCCTATCCAGCTGCGCACATCCTATTGCGCCGAGGAGATTGCTCATGCGGTAGTTGAACCCGACTTCGTGGTGTTCGTACCACGGCACGGGTTCGCGGGACTGCTGGGCGCGCCAGCGCGCCCGCTCGACGATTTCGGGATTGCGCGAAAGAACTGCGCCGCCACCGGACGTGGTGATGATCTTGTTGCCGTTGAAAGAGTATAACGCGGCTGCACCGGAGAGTCCTGCGGGACGGCCCTTGTACACGGCGCCCACGGACTCCGCCGCATCCACAATGAGCGTAACGCCGTATTCGGCGCAAAGGGCTTCAATTGCGTCGTAGTCGCAGCACTGTCCGTAGAGATCGACGGCGATTACGCATTTAACCCGGCGGGTGTTGCGCAGGGCCTTGCGCAGGAGAGGGATGGAGATCAGCCCCGTGGCGGGGTCGGAGTCCACGAACACCGGTGTCGCGCCGCGGTGCAAGGCGGGGCCGACGGTGGCCACGAACGTGAGTGACGAGGCGATTATGTTGTCGCCCGGCCCCACGTTGAATTCCTGCATGAGCAAATCTAACGCGGCGGTGCCGGAGGCGACGGCGGCGGCATGTTGTCCGGAAAGGTCGCTGAGGCGCTTGTCGAAGGCATCGACCATTGGCCCGCATGGTGCCACGTAGCCGCTATCCATCGCGCGGCGTAGTGCCGCGCGCTCTGGTTCTCCCGTCCATGGCGGGGAAAGATATATGCGGGACGTCCCGCGCTGCGCTTTTATGGACATGACGCGAACAGTATATCACATTTCGCGGTTTAGAGGACAGCGTACAACAACAAAAGGCAAAGATGAGCTCCTCGGTTTTTGACCAGTCTTTGACTTCCCAATGGTTGGGGTATGCGTCGGCTTTGCGAGTGGAATCTTGATGTTGTCGAATACTCGTTGAGAACGGGGCCTCTTTTTGATATACTATACGCCGTTTTTTGAGGAAGAGACGGAGTTGCAGATGTTCAAACCGGTATCGAATAAAGTCAACTTCCCCCAGATGGAGGAAGGCGTTCTCGCGTATTGGGCCGAGGGCGACGTGTTCAAGAAGTCCCTCGCGCGCAACGCGGGCGGGCAGCGCTACACGTTCTACGATGGGCCTCCCTTCGCGACTGGCCTTCCGCACTACGGCCACCTCCTCGCCGGCGTGATCAAGGATATCGTCCCCCGCTACCAGACCATGCGCGGCAAGTACGTAGAGCGCCGCTTCGGCTGGGATACGCACGGTCTCCCGATCGAGGCTCTTGCGCAAGATGCGTTGGGCATCGCCGGCGCGCACGAGATCAAGGCTTACGGCATCGACAAGTTCAACGAGCAGTGTCGCTCGATGGTTCTCAAGTACGTGGGCGAATGGCGCAAGACCGTCACGCGCATGGGCCGCTGGGTCGATTTCGACAACGACTACAAGACCATGAACCCCGACTTCATGGAAACGATTTGGTGGGTGTTCAAGCAGCTCTGGGACCAGGGCCGCGTTTACAGGAGCCACCGCATCATGCCATACTCCTGGAAGCTCTCCACCCCGCTTTCTAACTTCGAGGCAGGCAGCAACTACAAGGACGTGCAGGACCCGACCGTGACGGTGCGGGTGAAGGTGATAGGTATTCCCGGCGATTCCGGATTATCCGGAATTTTCGGAAGCGATATCTACCTCCTCATCTGGACCACCACCCCCTGGACACTGCCGGAAAACCTCGCGATCTGCGCCGGCGCGAACATCGACTACGTGGCCGTGCGTGACCTCACGGACGACGTGCGACCGATTTACGTAATGGCCAAGGCTCGCTTGACGCACATTTTCAAGAAGGAGGAGCAGTACGAAGTAGTCGCTGAGTTCAAGGGCAGCGCGCTGAAGGGCGTAGAGTACGAACCGATGTTCCCGTATTTCGCGGGCAAGCGCGCCGAGGGCGCGTTCCGTGTGCTGAACGACGACTACGTGACTACGGACGACGGCGTGGGCCTCGTACACATCGCCCCCGCGTACGGCGAAGACGACTTCCGCGTTTGCCAGGAGGCCGGCATAAAGGCATTTGCCGACCCGCTTGATTCGTCCTGCAATTTCACGGACGAGGTGCCGGAATACGCAGGGCGTTTCTGCAAGGACTGCGACAAGGACATCATCAAGCGCCTGAAGGCCGAGGGCAAACTCGTCCACCAGGCCACTATCACCCACTCCTATCCGTTCTGCGACCGCACCGACACGCCTCTCATCTACCGCGCCATCGACGCATGGTACGTGAAGGTGGAGGACCTCCACGACAAGCTCGCCGCCAACAACGCGACTGTACACTGGATGCCGGAGTACGTGGGCGACAAGCGTTTCGGCAACTGGATCAAGGACGCGCGCGACTGGAACATCAGCCGCAACCGCTTCTGGGGCAGCTGCATCCCGGTGTGGGTCAACGACGACGACCCTTCGGACATGATCTGCGTCGGATCCATTGCGGAGCTTGAGCAGTTGAGCGGCGAGCGCGTGAGCGACCTCCACAAGCATTTCGTTGACAAGGTCGTGATCCGCAAGGACGGCAAGACCTACCACCGCACGCCCGAAGTGCTCGACTGCTGGTTTGAAAGCGGTTCCATGCCGTATGCGCAGCAGCATTACATGGGCAATGGCGATCCCTCGGCGTTCTTCCCCGCCGACTTCATCGCCGAGGGTCTCGACCAAACGCGCGGCTGGTTCTATACGCTCATGCTGCTCGGCACGATGCTCTTCGGCAAGTCTCCGTACCGCAACGTGGTGGTGAACGGGCTTGTGCTCGCCGAGGACGGCAAGAAGATGTCCAAGCGCCTGAAGAACTACCCCGACCCCACGAAGATGCTCGACCTCTACGGCGCGGACGCCATCCGCCTGTATATGATCTACTCGCCCGTGGTGCGCGCCGAAAACCTCAAGTTCTCGGAGAACGGCGTGAAGCAGGTCCTGCGCGACCTCCTGATTCCGTGGTGGAACGCATACTCGTTCTTCGTCACCTACGCGAACGTGGATGGCTTCAACGACAGCGAAGTCCAGATGTCCGAACTGCGTTCTGACAACGTGCTCGACCGCTGGATCGTCTCGTCGCTCGAGACGCTCGTGAACGATGTCACGGAGGCGATGGACAACTACGACCTCCAGCGTTCCGTGCGTCCGTTCGTCGCATTCGTCGAAGACCTCACAAACTGGTACATCCGCCGCAGCCGCCGCCGTTTCTGGAAATCGCAGAACGACGGGGACAAGCTCAATGCCTACCGTACGCTCCGTTACGTGCTCGTGCAGCTCTGCAAGGTGGCCGCGCCGTTCACGCCGTTTATCGCCGAGGAAATCTACCGCAATCTCAAGGGCGCAGGCGATCCCGAATCGGTACACCTCTGCGACTTCCCCACGGCGAACGCCGGCGCACGCGACCTCGCGCTCGAACGCGACATGGCCGCAGTCCAGACGATTGTCAAGCTTGGACGTCAGCTGCGCGTGGACAACAACCTCAAGGTGCGCCAGCCGCTCGCGAAGATCCGCGTGGCGGGCGCGAACACGCGTCTCGACGACCTCATCCTCGACGAGCTCAATATCAAGGAAGTCGAATACGTCGCTGACGAGACGACGCTATGCGACGTTTCCTTCAAGGCGAACTTCAAGACGCTCGGACGCAAGTGCGGCCCGAAGATGAAGGCCGTCGCCGCGGCCATCGCGGCCATGAAGGGCTTTTCGGCTCCGCAGACCGTTGAAGGCGTGGAGCTGACAGACGAGGACGTGCTTGTGACGCGTACGCCGAAGGCCGGCATGGTCGTAGCATCCGAGGGCGCGATCGTCGTTGGCCTCGAAACCACCCTTACGCCCGAGCTCGTCGCAGAAGGCAACGCCCGCGAGTTCGTGAGCCACGTGCAGTCCATGCGCAAGGACGCGGATTTCGAAGTGACGCAGCGCATCTCCGTTACTGTCGAGGCCGACGACGAAATGAAGTCCGCAATCGAGGCGCACCGCGACTACGTGACTGCGGAGACGCTTGCGACATCGCTTGAATTCGCTACTTGCGGCGATGCGGACGCCGTCGATCTCAACGGACACTCCACGAAAATCCGCGTGGAGAAAACCGTGGCGTAAAGCGTAAAGAGAGGCTTTTATGACGGCCATTGTCGATTACCGGGCGGGCAACCTAACGAGCGTCAAGCTCGCGTTCGCAGCCATCGGCGAGCCGGTGGAGGTGACGAGCGATCCAGTCAGGGTACGTTCGGCAGAGCGAGTGGTGTTTCCCGGCGTTGGAGCGGCTCGTAGCGCGATGGAGAATCTGCTCGAACTCGGTCTTGTCGATGTGGTGAAGGAGGCGGCGACGGACGGGCGCCCGTTCCTTGGCATCTGCCTTGGAATGCAGATACTCTTTGAACACAGCGACGAGGACGGCGGCGTTGATACGCTTGGCGTTTTGCCGGGGCGCGTGCGCCGGTTCCCGAACGTGCCCGGCTGCAAGGTGCCCGAGATCGGCTGGAACCAGGTGAATGGCGGCGCTGAATACTATTTCGTACACAGCTACTACGCGGAACTCGGGCCGTGGACGTTTGGCAAAACCGAATACGCCGGAGTTGAATTTACTTCAATGGTGAAGAAGGGGAAGCTGTGGGCGTGCCAGTTCCATCCGGAAAAATCAGGACGCGTTGGGCTTGAACTGCTGAAAGGGTGGTTGGCATGTTGACGAAACGCATTATTCCCTGTCTCGACGTCCGCGGCGGACGCGTAACGAAGGGCGTCAAGTTCAAGAACAACATCGACCTTGGCGATCCCGTGGAGATGGCGGTGGCTTATTCCAACGGCGGCGCGGACGAGTTGGTGTTCTACGACATCACGGCATCGGCGGAGCGCCGTCCGATCGACATCGGCATGGTTGCCGCGGTTGCGGAGACGATCCGCATCCCGTTCGCAGTCGGTGGCGGCATATCGGACGTCTCGGACATGGAGCGCGTTATTCTCGCGGGCGCGGAGAAGGTTAGCGTCAATTCCCTCGCAGTGCGTAACCCGCAGATAATATCCGACGGCGCCCGGGCGTTCGGCGCACAGTGCGTGGTGCTGGGCATGGATCCCGTGAAGAGCGACAACCCGAAGTGTCCCAGCGGCTACGAAATCACCACGCGCGGATTCCGCGAGTTCACGGGGATGGACGCCGTGGAGTGGGCTAAGCGCGCGGCAGACCTTGGTGCGGGCGAAATCGTGGTCAACAGCGTTGATGCGGATGGAACGCGCTGTGGTTTTGAATTGACCATCACTCGCCTTATTGCGGAGGCTGTGCCCGTGCCTGTGGTCGCGTCCGGCGGTGCCGGAAATCCATCCCACCTTGCCGACGCCTTCAACGTCGCCCATGCCGACGCCGCGATAGTGGCGGGGATGGTTCACACCGGCGAATGGACGATTTCCCAAATCAAGGCCGACCTCGCCGCCGCAAACGTGCCCGTGCGTAAAGTCTGGTAAAGCCATGCGTCCGTACGAGTTAGACGGGGCCAACCGCATGACTGATTACCTTACCTGTGGCGACATGAAGTTGAAAGGAAAATGACGTGCGCTTGAAATCCTTGTGCTGCGTTTTGTTCTAGCATTTGCGACCTTGTGCGCGATCGAGCGCGTGATGCGTCCGTCGCGCCGGAGAGGTCGCGCGCCGACGTCTCCAGCCCCTTCACGAACTCCTTGAGTCCGCCGATGGCGTCCTCGCATGGTGGGGCGAGGCGATGGTAGGGCGCGATCACCGAGCGCGCCGCATGGTGGGGCGAGGCAAGGTGGGGCGAGGCGTCTCGCCGAGCCGCACGATAAGAGCTGCTTTCCCGCTGACGCGCCGCGCTACCAACACCTTGTTGTTGTACGCTTGTTGTTTTCCCCGCTCGCCGCACGGTGGGGCGAGGCGTCCCGCCGAGCCGCCGCGGCTCGCCCAGAGGGTTCGCCCCACCTCAGGGCCGCCCGGTGGTCGGCCCCTACCGGATTGCCGCGGTAGGGCGCGATCACCGAGCGCGCCGCGCCAACGTAGGGAGAGCGTCCCTTCAACGTATGGAGCCCGAACCCCCAACGTAGGGAGCCCAACCCC
>Ga0310694_10001376_pt1 | contig 27799 bp, 18 predicted proteins | sample 174DNAGHGhighgp2_FD_203884 | JGI IMG/M metagenome (GOLD analysis project Ga0310694, IMG submission 203884) | Sheep rumen microbial communities from Palmerston North, Manawatu-Wanganui, New Zealand - 1742 DNA GHGhigh gp2 (v2) (version 2) | ecosystem: Host-associated > Mammals > Digestive system...
CGATTCTAAAGCGCCACTCTACGACGCTAAAGTGGCACTCTACGGAGCTAAAGTGGCGCTCTGTAGGGGAGTTTTTCGAGGTGCGAGGTACGAGGTGCGAGGTACGTGATGGGGAAAGTGCATAGGGGCGAAAAACGCGCGCGCGGGAGAGCCCCCTCCGACTCTCCCTCGGAGGAGGGAGCGGTTGAAAAACGATGCGGCTGACTGAGACGCTTGCGATGTTTCGCCGGTTCTGTGTTAAGGCCTCAAGTTATTTTTATGATTCAAACGCAAGAAAAATGTTCTTAAATTTGCGAACATCAGAAATATTTCTTATCTTTGCGTCCAAATGGTAGTAACATTTGATGATAGCCAACAATTTGAAACCTTACAAGCCGACGCATCCTGGTGAGGTGTTGAAGGATGAACTTTGATGAATTTTTTTTGTAATTTTGCAGCGGAAAACGTGAGAAAAGACGAAAAAACAAGATGATGACACAAGAGGAACAGGAGGAACTGGACAGACTGCGTAAGGACTACGAACAGCTGGAGCACAACTATGACAGCATGTTCGAGGGCTATCAGGAGTCGCTACAGCTTTACGACAAGCTGGAGGAGACGAACCGCGAGCTGGAAGAGACAAACCGAATGCTGGACATTGCCCGACAGAAAGCCGAGGAGTCGTCGAGGATGAAGTCGGAGTTCATCCGGCAGATATCCCACGAGATACGCACGCCACTCAATATCCTCTCGGGCTTCGCACAGGTGGTCACCGCGCCAGGCATGGATCTCGACGAAAGCACGAAGGCCGACGCCTGTCAGCAGATACTGGAGAACACCAGCCGCATCACGGGACTGGTGAACAAAATGCTGGAACTGAGCGATGCCAACAGCCAGACCGTCATTGAGTGCAGCGACCAGGCGGCAGCCATGCAGATAGCCGCCGAGGCCGCCGACGCCTGTGGCATCACCACGGCCTCGCACCTTGACTTCAACATACACGCATCGGGCGAGGCAGAAGCCGCCGTGCTCACCACCAACAGAAAGATGGCCGTACGCGCCCTCTCGCTCATCCTCGACAATGCCCGTAAGTTCACCAAGGCTGCCGAGGCCTATGCGCGTCAAGACCTGTCGGAGGAGAAGAAGCAGGTAGCGCTGCGGCTGGATGTGCAGGACCAAGCCCTGCGTTTCGCCGTGGAGGACACGGGCATTGGCATCCCCGCCGCCGAAGCCGAGCACATCTTCGAGGAGTTTGTACAGTTGGACAAATACTACGACGGCACGGGTATCGGCCTCACCGTGGCCCGCTCGCTGGCCCGCCGCCTGGGCGGCGACGTCGTCCTCGACACCGCCTACACCCCCGGCGCCCGCTTCGTCATGACCTTGCCACTATAAGTTTCGAAGATACGGAGAAAAAGAAAGTGAGAAACCTGCAATAGTTTCTCACTCAGTACCCCGACCGAGAATCGAACTCGGAACTAAGCTTTAGGAGAGCCTTGTTATATCCATTTAACTATCAGGGCCACAATTTTCGGGTGCAAAGTTACGAAATAAAAAGGAAATTTCGTATCTTTGCGGCAGAATTTTTAATGATACGATTATGTTTGGATTAGGAATGCAGGAAATTCTGGTCATTGCGCTCATCATTCTGCTGCTCTTCGGCGGCAAGAAGATTCCCGAGCTGATGAAGGGACTGGGCAAGGGCGTGAAGAGCTTCAAAGACGGCATGAAGGAGGTGACGGACGAGGCTGACGCTTCTGGTGAAAAATTGAAGAATTGAAGAATTGAAGTTCTGGTTAAGGAGTGAAGAGCGAAGAATCGGCAACGTTCTGGGAGCACCTTGACGAGCTGAGGGCGGTCATCATCCGTTCGCTCGTGGTGGTGTGTGTGGCAGCCGTGGTGGCCTTCCTGCTGAAGGAACCGCTGTTCCAGGTGGTGCTGGCGCCGCGCTCGAGCGACTTCTTCGTCTACCGGCTTATGGGGGTGGAGCCCTTCGAATTGCACCTGATGAACACCGGACTGACGGAGCAGTTCATGATTCACATGAAGACGGCGCTTTACGCCGGACTGCTGCTGGCATCGCCTTACGTGCTCTACCAGCTATTCCGCTTCGTGTCGCCCGCGCTCTATGCCAACGAGCGCCGCTACGCCGTGTGGATAGTGCTGTCGGCCTACGTGATGTTCATCGTCGGCACGGCCGTCGACTACTTCCTTATTTTCCCGCTGACGGTGCGCTTCCTGGGCACCTATCAGGTGAGTCCCGATGTGGCGAACATGCTGACCATCCAGTCGTATGTCGACACGCTGATAGGCATGAGTCTTGTCATGGGCGTGGTCTTCGAACTGCCCGTGGTCTGCGGCCTGCTGGGGCGCATGGGGCTGCTCACGGCGCCGATGATGCAGCAGTACCGCCGTCATGCTGTGGTGGCCATCCTTGTAGTGTCGGCCATCATCACGCCCACCACCGACGTGTTCACGCTGCTCATTGTGGCGCTGCCCATCTGGCTGCTCTACGAGGCGAGCATCGGAATCGTTGCCTTGGCAATTAAGAATTGAAGAATTGAAAAATTGAAGAATTGAAAAATTGAAGAATTGAAGAATTGAAAAATTGAAGGAACCAATAACCCATAAACCAATATGAAACGAATAATGATGATGGCAGCTGTGCTGCTGACCGCCATCACGATGATGGCAAAGACAGAAACCGTGCCTTCGCCGAACAACAGGCTTGAACTGACATTCAGCGACGAGGGCGGAGTGGCTACCTACAGCATCAGCTACGACGGTATGCCGGTGCTGACCTCCTCACGCTTAGGCTTCGAGGCCGACTTCGGCGACTTTACGCAGGGACTGAAGATGGCTACGTACAGGATGCAGTTCCGCGATACTACCATCTTTGTGAAGGGAGGCTCAAAACGTACGGTGAATGCCGTGCGCTACACCGTGCTCTTCACCAACGCCAAGGGCCAGGAGATGTCGGTTGTCTTCAACGTGACGAACAACGGCGTGGCCTACTGCTACGACATTCCCCGCCCAGGCGAAAATCCGAAATGTGGCGTTATACGCCGTGAGGTCAGCTCGTTCAACTTCCCCGAGGGCACGACGACATTCCTCTGTCCGCAGATTGGTCCGATGACGGGCTGGGAGCGCACTAAGCCCAGCTATGAGGAGGACTACAAGGCCGATGCCCCGATGGCGGTGAAGTCGCAGTTCGGGCAGGGCTACACGTTCCCGTGCCTCTTCAAGACCCCCCTGTCGTCCCCCGAGGGGGACACAAAAGCCTCCCCTCGGGGAGGTTCGAAGGGGGTTCTATGGGTGCTCGTCTCTGAGACCGGCGTCGACGGTAGCTATGTTGGTAGCCACCTGAGTGACTACTCGGAAGAGACGGGCTACACCATCGCCTTCCCGCAGGCTGGCGAGAACAACGGCAACGGCACACCCTTTGCCGGCATTCCCTTGCCCTACACCACGCCGTGGCGCACCATTGTCATCGGCACCTCGCTGAAACCCATCGTCGAGAGCAAGTACTGTCTTCCCTCGCTGAAGGCCAAGTACGAGCCGTCGACAGACTATAAGCCTGGCCGCTACACGTGGTCGTGGCTCGTCTGGCAGGACGAGAGCATCAACTACGACGACCAGGTGCAGTTCATCGACCTCGCCGCCAAGATGGGCTTCGAGTACTGCCTGGTGGACAACTGGTGGGACCAGCGCATAGGACGTGACAAGATAGAGCAACTATCGAAATATGCACAGGAGAAGGGCGTCAGCCTAATGCTGTGGTACAACTCCAACGGCTATGAGAACGACGCGCCGCAGACGCCGCGCGACTGCATGTCGACGGCCATTGCCCGCGACCGTGAGATGGCGTGGCTCCAGAAGATTGGCGTGAAGGGCATCAAGGTCGACTTCTTCGGCGGCGACAAGCAATCGACGATGCAGCTCTATGAGGACATCCTCTTCGACGCCAACCGCTACGGTCTGGGCGTCATCTTCCACGGCTGCACCATGCCCCGCGGCTGGGAGATGATGTATCCCAACTACGTGGCCTCCGAGGCCGTGCTCGCCTCGGAGAACGTCTTCTTCAGCGAGGGTCACGCCAAGAGCGAAGCCTTTGAACTCTGTATGCACCCCTTCATCCGCAATGCCATGGGACCGATGGACTGGGGCGGCACCATCATGAACAAGTACCTGAGTCGCGACAACAAGAGCCGCCACAAGCGTTATACCACCGACATCTTCGAGATGGCGGCAGCCATCACGACTCAGACGCGCATCCAGTGTATTGCCATGCAGCCCAACAACCTCGACGAGCTGCCACAGTTCGAGCTCGACTTCTTGAGAGAGGTTCCCACCGTGTGGCACGACACCCGCTTCCTGGATGGTTATCCCGGCAAGTATGTATTGCTGGCCCGCCGTCACGAAAGCAACTGGTATGTGGCAGGCCTGAACGCCGAGCCACAGGCCAAGACGCTCACCGTCAAGATGGAAGAGTGGGCCGGTAAGACCGTCAGCTACTACGTGGACGACCCCAAGAAAGGCCCGCAGCTGCGCCAGCTGAAGTTCGACAAACGGGGACAGGCGAAAGTCACGATACAGCCCAACGGCGGTATCATCCTGAAAGAGTAATATCTTCGGAAAAACCAAGAAAAACGCGTTTTTTCTTGGTTTTTTATTTTATTTGCACTACCTTTGCACCCGCAATTCAAGGGGTGCCAGCTATTGCTGGCTGAGATGATACCCTCTAAACCTGATTCGGACAATGCCGACGTAGGGATGGATAGTAGAACGGATAACCCCTTTTTATAGTTTACAGTTTATAGTTTAAAGTTTAAAGTAAAAGGGACATGAAAAAGATTGTTTTGCTGGCGCTGGCCGTGGGGCTTACCGTCAGTACCGGTGCCCAGCAGAAGTGGCACTACGACTCTACCAAGGTAGAGCGGTTGAACGAGGTGGTGGTCAGCGGCGTGCGTGCGCAGAAGGAAGCACCCTTTGCCGTGAGCAACATGAACAGGCGCGAGCTGACACGGTTTGCGACGAGCGGCCAGGAGATGCCGCTGCTCTTCAGCCGTACACCGGGCGTGACGTCATGGAGTGAGAACGGATTGGGGACGGGTACCACGTATATGAGGATACGCGGTGCCGGCGACTCGCGCATCAATATCACCCTCGACGGTGTGCCATTGAACTCGCCTGAGGACCAGTGTGTGTTCTGGGCAAACATGAACGGCTATTCGTGGATGCTGGGTTCGGCGCAGATACAGCGCGGCGTTGGTACGTCGACCAACGGCGACGGCGCCTTTGGCGGTACGGTGTCGCTGAACATGAAAACCCCGTCGCAGACCCCGCTCTATGAGGTGAGCGCGTCAGTAGGGTCGTATAATACCACCAACTACCGCGTGGCACTGTCGTTAGGAACCATGCGTCTGGGCGTTGGTCAGCTGGTCGTCGACGGTGCCTACCAGGAGACACGGACCGACGGTTTCATTCACGGCACCGACGGTCGCTCGGGATCGTACTACGGCGGTGCTATGTGGATGAAGGACAAACTACGCATCAGCTATAAGAATATCGGTAACTGGGAGAAGACCGGACAAGCATGGAATGGCATTACCGCCGGCAACGGCGACTACTCGCTGATGGACGGATGCTACGACGATGGCTCGTGGAGCTACCAGACGGCTACGGGCATCAAGACCTACAAGGATATGTACAACGCTGGGCTGGGACGCTACAACTCGCTCTATGAGCGACTGCAGACTGGCGACGACGGACTCTTCGTGCGCGATGCCGCAGGCAACTACCAGACCGAGCGCTACCAGATGAACGACGGCACGTACTGGAGCCGCACCACCGACAACTTCTGGCAGAACCACAACCTGCTGAACGTCGTCGGCGTGCTGTCGGACCGGTGGACAGTCAGCACGACGCTACATTACACCCACGGTCACGGCTACTACGAGGAGTTCCGTCCGCAGAACAAACCGAAGAAGTTCGGACTGAACTATACCAACGTGAAGAAGACCGACTTCGTGCGTAAGAAGGGACTAAACCAGGACGTGGCAGGCATCGTGGCTCATGCAGACTATACCGATAGCCGCTGGAACGTTATTACAGGACTGTCGGCGCAGCGTTTCTGGGGCTACCACTATGGCTACCTCACCTATACCGCCGATGCTTCGCTGGCCGACCGTATCGGCAAGGCTTATAAGTACTACGACTCGAACGCTGCCAAGACTGATGTCAGTGCCTATGTGAAGGGAACCTTTAAGATTACCGATAACTGGCAGGCCTTCGGCGACGTGCAGTACCGCCATGTGGGCTACAAGACCACCGGTATCAACGACAAGTTCTATAGCGAGAATGGCCTGTGGGCCAACCAGCCGCTGAATGTTGATGAGAATTATGACTTCCTGAATCCGAAGGTTGGCATTAGCTGGATCAAGGGACCGCACCACGCCTACGCCTCGGTGGCTATGAGCCATCGCGAACCTGAGCGCAACAACTTCACCGACAACTACAAGTACCCTTTCCCCAAGGCCGAGAGACTGACAGACTATGAGCTGGGCTATAACTACACTACCCGTAGTGTGCGCCTGGGTGCGAACCTCTATTACATGGACTACGCCGACCAGTTTGTGCAGACGGGCGAGCTGAGTGAGATAGGCGAGGCACTGACGACTAACATCAAGGACTCCTATCGCATGGGCGTCGAGCTGACGGCGGCGTGGGACGTGTGCAAGCTGCTGACCCTGGAAGGTAACGCTGCCCTGAGCCAGAATAAGCTGAAGGACTTCACCGAGATGGCCTCGGAGAACTGGGACAAGTCGTTCCGTGCCATCCACTACGACGATGTCACGCTGGCGTTCTCGCCGTCGGTGATACTCAACGGCTTCGTCGATTTCAAGTACCGCGCATTCAAGGCATCGTGGCATACGGGCTATGTCAGCCGACAGTATTTGGACAATACCGGCAACGAGGACCGTTCGCTGCCCGGCTATTCAGCATCCGACGTACGACTGGAGTACCTGCTGCAGCTGCCGAAACTGGGAATCAAGGAAGCGGTGCTGGGCTTCAATGTCAACAACGTGATGAATGCCCATTATGCTGCCAGCGGTTGGGTGTACTCCAGTATACTGGAAGACTACGGTCATCCCAATGAGAACCGCTACTACCAGATAGGCTTCATACCCATGGCAGGACGCACCTTCATGGGTTCGTTGACGATGCGGTTCTAAGTGAAGAATTGAAAAATTGAAAAATTGAAGAATTGAAGAATTGAAAAATTGAAGTAATTGCTGACGCCATCAATATGTTAGAGTTTCTAGAAGGTTACTGGCTTGACTTCTTTACCACGGTACTCGGACTGATTTACATCTGGCTCGAGTACCGTGCACATATCGCCCTTTGGGTGATTGGCATCATCATGCCGGCCCTGGACGTAGTGCTCTACTGGCAGCACGGACTCTACGGCGATGCCGGCATGGCATGTTACTACACCCTGGCTGCTTTCTACGGCTTCTACATCTGGAAGTTCAAGAAGACCAGGAAGCTGAAGCAGTCGCTGCCTATTATCCACATGCCGCGCCAACAGTACCTGCCTGCCGCAGCGTGTTTCTTCCTTGCCTGGGGCGCCACCTACTACGTTCTCGTCACGTGGACCAATTCCACCGTCCCCGTGCTCGACTCGTTCACCAACGCCCTGTCTATCATCGGCATGTGGGCACTGGCGCGCAAGTATCTGGAGCAGTGGCTGTTCTGGATGGCCGTCGACATCGTGTGCTGTGGGCTCTATATCCACAAGGATATCCCCTTCAAGGCCGGACTCTACGGTCTCTATGTCGTCATTGCCATCTTCGGTTACCTCCGCTGGCGCCGCCTAACGAAAGAAGTCAAAAATCAAAATTCTCCACTTCTTTAACTTCTATAACTTCTTCAATTCTTCAATTCTTTAATTCTTCAATTTTCAATCTTCAATTCTATGCTCTTCCGCCGTCTGCTTGACCTCATCGCACCGCGTCCTTGTGTCATTTGTGGCCGTCGGCTGGCACCCGACACCGAGGTGCTTTGCCCTTCGTGTCAGCTCCATCTGCCGCGTACAGGCTTCCACCTGTCGCCTCTCGACAATCCCATGGCACGGCTCTTCTGGGGCATTATCCCCGTGGAACGCGTTGCAGCATACATTTACTACTCGCCGGGCTCGGAGGTGGCGAAGATGGTCTACGACCTGAAGTACCACGACCGTCCCGACATCGGTGAGGCACTGGGACGGATGATGGCCACCGAGCTGCTGCCGTCGGGTTTCTTCGATGGCATCGACCGTCTGGTGCCCCTGCCCCTGGCCCCTAAGCGTGAGCGTCAGCGCGGCTACAATCAGAGTCGCCAGCTGGCTATCGGCATCAGCGAGAAGACGGCACTGCCCGTCAGCGACGACCTCGTCTGCCGCACCGCCTTCAGTGGCAGCCAGACACAGCTCTCGCGCCGCGACCGTCAGGATAATGTGGCCAACGTCTTCCAGCTGCGCGACGACGCCGACCTTAGTGGCTGCCACGTACTGCTCATCGACGACATCGTCACGACCGGTGCCACGGTCGTTGCCTGTGCCCGCGAACTGCTGCAGGTCGACGGCGTCCGCATCTCCGTCCTTTCCTTTGGACTGACACGCAATTGAACAAAGGGTGCTCTCGGCCTTCCTTCGCTTGGCGACGTTGGAGACGCCTTGCTCGCAAAGAACTTCTTTAACTTCTTTAACTTCTTTAACTTCTTTAACTTCTTTAACTTCTTTGTCTTCTCTAACTCCCAATAATATTGTACCTTTGCACGCAAAAACCGAGAGTTATGAAAGAAATACGCCACCAGTTCGCCAAGATGCTCATGGACATCGAGGCCATCAAACTACAGCCGAAAGAGCCCTTTACATGGGCATCGGGCTGGAAATCACCCATCTATACCGATAATCGTAAGACACTGTCATATCCGCGTGTACGCTCGTTTGTTAAGCTCGAGCTCTGTCATACCATCCAGGAGCAGTTCCCCGAGGCTGAGGCCGTGGCAGGCGTGGCTACGGGCGCCATCGCCCAGGGTGCGCTGGTGGCCGAGCAGTTAGAACTGCCCTACGCCTACGTCCGTCCGAAGCCGAAGGACCACGGCATGGGCAACCAGGTAGAGGGTATGCTGCCGAAAGGTGCAAAGGTCATCGTCGTCGAGGATCTCATCTCCACCGGTGGCTCGTCGCTGAAAGCCGTTGAGGCTCTGCGCCAATACGGTGTCGAGGTCATCGGTATGGTGGCGTCGTTCACCTATGGCTTCCCCGTGGCCGAGGAGGCTTTCCGCGAGGCCGGCGTCAAGCTCGTCACCTTGTCTAACTATCAGGCCGTCGTCGAGGAGGCTGCCGAGACGGGCTATATCAAGGATGCCGACAAGGCCGTGCTGGCCGAGTGGCGCAAGGATCCCAGCGTCTGGGGGAAATAGTGCAATAGTAAAATCATTAAATAGTCAAATAGAGTCGTGACAAAGTTCGAGAGTAGCATCAAGCCGATACCCTATCCCGTGGAGGATGTCTATCGCAACATCAGCGATCTGCGGAACCTTGAGCGTGTACGTGACCGCGTACCCGAGGACAAGCTGCAAGACTTCCAGTTCGATACCGACACCGTTCAGGTCAGCGTCGCTCCCGTCGGACTGCTCAAACTCCGTATCTGTGAGCGCGAGGAGAACCGTTGTGTGAAGTTCGAGACGGAGCAGTCGCCACTCCCCTTTAACCTGTGGATACAGGTGCTGCCCGTCACCGACGGCACCAGCAAGATGAAGGTCACCGTCAAGGCCGACATCCCCTTCATGCTCAAGGGCATGGTCAGTGGCCCCCTGCAGGACGGTGTCGAGAAGATTGCCGACGCGTTGGCGCAGATTCCATACGTCTAGACGGTCTGGACTATATAGAATCCCTAGGAAAAAAGAAGAAATTATGGCAAACAAATTGTGGGCAAAGAATTTTGAGGTGAACAAGGAGATAGAGCGATTCACCGTAGGCCGTGACCGCGAGATGGATCTCTATCTGGCAAAATACGATGTGCTGGGATCGATGGCCCATATCACCATGCTCGAGAGTATCGGACTCATTGGTAAGGACGAGCTGCCCCTCCTGCTGGCTGAGCTGCGTAACATCTACCACCAGTGTGAGCGGGGCGAGTTTACTATTGAGGAGGGCGTTGAGGACGTACACTCCCAGGTCGAGATGCTGCTCACACGCAAGCTTGGCGATCTGGGCAAGAAGATACACTCCGGACGTTCGCGCAACGACCAGGTGCTCGTCGACCTGAAGCTCTTCACCCGTCATCAGCTGATGGAAATCGTCAGTGGCGTGAAGACCCTCTTCGACGAGCTCATACAGAAGTCCAATCAGTATAAGGACGTGCTGATGCCCGGCTATACACACCTCCAGATAGCCATGCCCTCCAGCTTCGGACTTTGGTTCGGCGCCTATGCCGAGAGCCTCTGCGACGATATGCTCTTCCTGCAGGCCGCTTACCGCATGACCAACCGCAATCCCCTCGGTTCCGCTGCCGGTTACGGCTCATCTTTCCCACTTAACCGTCAGATGACTACCGACCTGCTGGGCTTCGACACCATGGACTACAACGTTGTCTATGCCCAGATGGGACGCGGCAAGACCGAGCGCAACGTCGCCTTTGCCATGGCCACTGTCGCCGGCACACTGGCGAAGCTCGCTTTTGACGCCTGCCTCTTCAACTCGCAGAACTTCCAGTTCGTCAAGTTGCCGAAGGAGTGTACTACCGGCTCCAGCATCATGCCCCACAAGAAGAACCCTGACGTCTTCGAACTCATCCGTGCCAAGTGCAACAAGCTCCAGGCCCTGCCACAGCAGGTGACGCTCATCATGAATAACCTGCCCGTGGGCTACTTCCGCGACCTGCAGATTATTAAGGAAGTGTTCCTGCCCGCCTTCGACGAACTGAAGGACTGCCTGCAGATGACCGCCTACATCATTAACAAGATTGAGGTGAACGACCACATCCTCGATAACCCGATGTACGACCCGATGTTCAGTGTTGAGACCGTCAACAAGCTGGCCGCCGAAGGAATGCCTTTCCGTGACGCCTACAAGAAGGTCGGACTCGACATCGAGGCTGGTACCTTCCGTGCCGACAAGACCATTCACCATACCCATGAAGGTTCCATTGGTAACCTCTGTAACGACCGCATCGAGAAGCTGATGCGGCAGACTATGAATGCCTTCAGTTTCGACCGTGTCAACACTGCCGTAGAACGACTCCTGCATGAGGAATAGGCTCTCGCTGTTGTTGGCTCTGGCTGCTGTAGTCCTCTGTAGCGGCTGTGAGGGCGACTATTCCTATAGCCGCCGTTATGCCTGCCACTTCATGCTGAAGCAGCAGACGCATCCCACCAGCCTTGCTTTTGCTGCAGTCCAGAGTCCTGGCAGCTACGTCGCCGTCACCACCACGGGCGATGGGCGCACCGCCCTGCGCCATGTCTACGTCATCAGCAACGATGGCAAGACACCCCGCGAGGATAATATTATCCGCGACGAGGATGAGAACCGCCGCGTTTACCAGCTTGGACGTAGCAACGACGTCGGACTCATCATCGGCTGTACTAACTTCAACGGCCCCGTCGCTTATGACCGTAGCTGTCCCAATTGCGAGAGCCTCGAGACTCTTGACTTCACCGGCAACCGCCAGCAGGTAGGCTGTAGCCGCTGCGCCCGCACCTATATGCTCGATACCGGCGGCATCGTCAGCGGCACCTCTGGCGAAGCCCTGATGCGTTACAATTGTCAGTACAATGGGGCGTGGCTCGTGGTGACGAACGGTGTGAAGTAGGGAAGGGAGGAGAAATAAATAATAGAAAAAAAGTTGGAAAGAACGGGACATCTTTCCATTTTATTTCCTATCTTTGTAGCCAGAATAGATAAAAAACCTATTGGCTATGAAGACAATCAATACGCTATTAACTGCCTTGGCACTCTCTGTGTCATCTGTTGCCCAGGCTCAAAACAATGACCTGAAACCCGGTGATGAGGTTCAACTTGTGAACCCCGAGTTTGACAACGGCCAGACTGGCTGGACGAAAAACAACAATAACTTCGGTATCAACACCTCCGAAGCTTTCTGCGACGAAAATAAGTTTGCATCGAACTGGGGCGGCGGCGTCTGGGGCATAGAGCAGACCGTCGAGGGACTGCCCAACGGCGTCTACCTGTTGCAGGTCAATGCCTTCGACATGCTGACGTGGAGTGGCCGTCTCGCCGATGAACTCAAGAAACAGACCACACCATCGACCTATGTCTTTGCCAATGACAAGCAGGTGCGGATGAAGTCAGTACTCGACGATGCACTGACGGGACAGAATATTTACCGCTATTATAAGGGTGAGTCCAACTATTTCGAGTATTTAGACGACGACGATGCCACCTGCTGGATGCCTGTCAACAACAAAGCCATCAGTGTGGCGTTGTATCGCAGTCCGCTGCTCTACCTGAACAGTGTCGTAGCAGCCGTTACTGATGGTAAGCTCACCATTGGCTTTAAGCATGATGCCACGTCCGACACGAGAGTCTACTGGGATCATTTCCGCGTGACTTATCTATCCAATGATGTCAGCAAACTGCAGCACCTGACCGACTCAGTGAAGAACGCCGCACTCAGCAACAAGGCGCTCAACGACTTCCTGGCTCAGGAGGAAGAAGAGGAACGACAGAAAATGAAACTGCTCGACATCACCGTCAGCGTGCCCGGCACACTGGGCGACCTCATGCTGGCCGAGGTGGCGAACCTTTCTGACGTGAAACGTCTCAAGGTGAAAGGACAACTCAACGAGGCCGATCTCACCAACCTGCGCGACCGTTGCCTGAATCTCGTGGAGATAGACATGAGCGAGGCCAAGAATACCGAGATCCTGGAGCGGCAGTTCCAAGAACACAAGGATCTGCGCTACGTCAAGCTCCCTGCCTACCTGACATCTCTGCCTGACCACGCTTTCTACCAGTGTTATAGCCTGAATACTGTGCAGCTGCCGTCGACGCTGACAAGCATCGGCTGGGAAGCTTTCTGCCGCTGCTATAACCTGCGCGAGGCCGTGTTGCCAGAAGGTATTACCACCATGAGTGATGACTGTTACAATGGTGCCGGTCTGCAGAAACTCGTGTTGCCGACAACACTGAAGACGATTCCCCGTGCCGCTTTCCAAAGAAACTATGAGTTGACCGACCTACAGTTCAACGGCCAGACCACCATCTTTAATAGCAGCCTGCCGTTCGGGTACTGCACCCACCTGAAGCGGCTCGTCATGCCTGCTACGATGCAGAGTATCGGCGGCTACGCCTTTGAAGGCTGCGAACGTCTGGAGGACGTGCAGCTGAACGAGGGACTCTACGAACTGTGGGGTGCCTTCCAGGGCTGTAAGGCACTGAAGAAGCTGACGCTGCCCAGCACTATGCAGGCTCTGTACGGGGTGCCTTTCTCGGGTTGTGACAGTCTGAAGGAGTTGACCTGCCTTTGTGTGGCACCGCCCTTCACGATGTATAATCTTACGAGTGGCAGCGACCGTAGTAATCCGTTTGGCGGACGCGCTCAAGATAAGGGACGTACGGTGATTGTGCCTTATGTCTCGGCCAATGTCTATAAGCAGACTGCCGGCTGGGACCAGCACAACATTGTTGCCAGTCAGCAGCTACCCAAGGATGTGTTTATGAACATGCCCTATACTATGACGTGGTCGCAAGACCTGATGACGACGTGGAAGCCCAATATCTATATCATTCCCAACGCGAAGAATACACCCAGTGAGGGTGGCAATGGCGGCATGTTGACCTACGGCTCGCTCTATGTCGGTAAGAACGCAGCCTTCTCGGCTGACACCCTGAATACCTACTATAGCTTCTACTCTGCCAAGGAAGCTGACAGACGCTGGTACTTCACGCCCCTGTTTGTCGACGGTACAGCCCGCGCCGACCACATTATCACTGAAATCAATGTGCCTAAGGACTTTTGGACGTTCTTCTCCGTACCTTATGACGTGAACGTCTCGGAGATAACCAGCACCCATCCCGACGACCCTTTCGCTATCCGTACCTACGATGGCCAGAAACGCGCAGAGGGCAAGAACAGCGAGGCGTGGGTCAACCTCACCAAGGACGACGTGCTGCACGCCGGACAGGGTTATATCATACGAACCACCAACAGCACCAGTGGCCAGTATTATAATAACTACTTCCTGCCGTCGGTGAACAACGCCAATAAGCCGAAGTACTTCACCAACGACCATGTGGCCGTCATGCTGGCTAACTATCCCACGGAGTTCGCGCACAACCGTTCGTGGAACTTCCTCGGTAATCCCTATCCCTGCTACTTCGATATCCGCGCTATGCAGACCACGGCTCCCATCACCATCTGGAACCGCAGAGGCAGTTACGAGACGTACTCACCACAGGACGATGACTACGTGCTGAACCCCGGACAGGCATTCTTTATCCAACGTCCGCTGGACAATGATGAGGTCGTCTTCTTGAAAGAGGGTCGACAGATGAATACATCCATCCGTGACACCATTTATTATAATAGTGCACGTGCTATGACGCGCGTCAAACCTCGCCGAGTGTTCAACGTGATACTGACTGCTGAAGACCATGGAGAGACCGAGATGGTCGACCGTACGCGTTTTGTCATCAACGAGAGCGCTACGGTGGGTTATGATGCAGGTCTTGATGCTCCGAAATTCTTTAGCTTGGAGCAGGGCGTTGCCCATCTCTATACCGTTGTTGACCGTCTACAGTATGCTATCAACGAACGGCCTGCCGCCGACGGTCAGATACTGTTGGGCATGCAGTTGCCTGTCGGTGGAACCTATACCCTCGCCCTAAATAGCAAAACTGCCGAGACCGTCACCCTCGTCGATAACGAAACAGGCACCGAGACATTGCTGACGGATACCGGAGGCTACACCTTCCAGGCCAATGCCGGCACCAACAACAGCCGCTTCGTCCTCCATCTCGGTATCCCCACCGTCGTTGAGCCTGTTGCTGTGTCACAGCAACAAACAGAACAGCTCTTCGATCTGCAAGGTCGCAAATTGTCAAATAGTAAATGGTCAAATAGTAAATTGTCAAATAGTAAATTGTCAAATAGTCAAATAAAAAAGGGTATCTACATTAAGCAGAACAAGAAAGTCGTCGTTAAGTAAGCATAGCCATGAACAGAATCTTCACGCTCTGCATGTTGCTACTGCTACAGCTGGCGGCACATGCGCAAGGAATCAATGATAGTGATTATAATCCTAAGAATCCGCCGGGGCCTCACGAGGACGGCTATGCTGACTCGTGGCCGCAGCTGATATTGACGCTTACGCCCGATTATGCCGGGAATGTGTATTTTAAGACAGCAGACAACAGTCAGGTATCCAACCACATAGAGGCAGGCAAGCAGGTGACTGTATCGGTTTATGCCGCCACCTCTTTCTCCTTCTACGCTTGGGTGGCTGACGGTGACACCGTGTCAAAGTCAGCGGAGTATACCTTCACCATGCCTGCCAAGGATGTGAACCTCTGTGCTGTCTTCAACTATAACCCCGATAGTCCCGAGCATCCTCATGCCAACAAGTGGGAGAAGGAAAGTGGCGAACTCATCATCACCGACTTCCCTCCTGGCAGTCTGCATTGGAGCGTCGGCGAGGTGGTGCGTTATAGTCCGTGGGACAGCGACTGGGATAAAATCAAAAACGCCACCGTAGCAGGTGTGTGCGCAGAGGCACCCACCAACGACTGGATGGCCTTCAGTCAATGTAAGAACTTAGAGTTCCTGGATATGAGCCGTACCAGTGGGCTGGAGAAACTACCAGCCTATTGTTTCAGCTCCTATGAGGACTACCCGTTGAAAACACTTGTCGTGCCAGCCACGACGACCTACATCGGTGAACGTGCTTTTCTGAACCTGAAGGCATTGACCGACGTCACCTGCTTCGCCACGACACCTCCGACGTTTGAAGGACGAATGCCGGGAGAACAATATTATGATGCCGCATGGGATGTCTGGGCTTTCGATGGCCTGACGTTAGACAATATCATCGTCCACGTACCGGCGGAGAGCGTACCCCTTTATCAGGAGGCACGCGGCTGGAAGGAGTTCATGATTCTGCCTATCACGCAGAATGTGCAGCGTCTGACTGTCAGTCTGCCACAGGCAGCTCAGTACAAGGACATGTTCCTGGAGTTGGCTAATACTCTGACGGGACAGAGCCTGCGATATGTCATCACGGGCAATACCACTTATACATTTAACAACTTGATTCGTGACACCCGCTACAACCTCTATGTCAAGAACCAGCGCGGTACGGTGATGGGTATGGTTGACGGCATCGACATCGTGAATCAGGATGTCAGTATCAGTTTTGCTGATCTGAAGGCACCGCGTGATGTCACCTTACGTCTGACGATGCCCGATGGTAGTACAGCCTCTGCTGATAATTATACCGCGACGTGGACGGACCGTATCGGAAACTATCTCGGCGCAGGGACAACGCTTGGCTGTCAGGCCGACGGTGCACAGGTGGTCTGTCGCCTCCGTCTCGGCGAAACGCTTGGCCGCCAGTATGTGCAGCCTGCCGACACCGTCTATACCGTAGGTCAAAACGGGCTTTTGGCCATCACCCTTCAGCCTTTCGCCACGCGGACATTTGGCGGAACGGTAGTGGCAGAGAGCAGTGGTCAGCCGTTGCGCAATGCTGCTGTCACCGTCAGTCAGACACTGAATGGCCAGTATACGACAACGCAGACAACACGTACCGATGCTGATGGCCGTTGGGGCCTGACGGCTTACGAGACTTCTACTGTCATCACTGCTCAGGCAACTAACTACATCGCTGCAGTTGGAGATCAGACAACCGACACCATCGCCTTGCGTGACCTGACGGGAACTGTTGTCAACCTTGACCTGTACTACTATCCCACGGTAGCTGAGGGGACTGAGCAGACCAGTGAGGAGTATACTGATTATGACAACGTCAGCTATGCCGTCTACGACGAGACTCATGACCGTGAAATCACTGCCTTGGCTGTGCAGTATCCGCAGCTGGTGCTTGTCGAACAGGAACTGGAGGAGGGCACACGGCTACGTGTCACCGCCAACAGTCTGAGCAATGATTTTGCTCCTGTTACGACGACCTGTACGGTGAACGCAAAGAATCAGGCCATTGCCACCATCGGTATCACTGAGAAAGGACGGCTTCATGCGACGTTCAGCATGACCGACAACTCCAAGGTGATGGGTATGCTCTACGATGCCGAGGGGCAGCTGGTGGGCTGGGCGCCATATAGCAAGACTGAACTGACGGTCAACGGACTTGCCGACGGCCAGTACACGCTGGTCACGATGGGCTACAACAGTCTCTTTACCTCTGTCAGCTCGCTAACAGCCTTGGCTGAAACGGGCATCGGTGATGGCGTGATGGTGAAGAATGTCGTAACCATCCGAAGCGGACGCATCACGGAGGTGAAAAACACGACCATTCCCACCTTCAAGGAAGAGGACTTCCGATTGACGGGTGAAGGAACGTCGTTTACCGTCAACAAGACGGAGGTGACCGTTGGCCAGTATGTCACGCTGAAGGCACAGGTTGATTTCAAGGCCAGCGTGGCCGCAGCTGCCGGTGTGCAACTGATGTTCGACCTGCCTGAGGGTTGCGAATATGTGCAGCAGTCGATGATGATGGGCAGTCGCACCGTCACACCGCAGCAGGAAGGGCGGCGCCTGACGCTGTCGCTGGAAGACCCGACACAGGTGGTGCGCTTCTGCGTGGTACCTACACAGAGTGGCATTGTAGAACCTGTGGCTTACGTGTCGTTTGTGAACAACGGACAGCGCACGACACAGCCCATCGGGGCGGTGGCCGTAACGGCGGAGTCGTTGACCATTATTGCACCCGAGACGACCGGACGCCGTCTGCTGCCAATCACGGGTATGGCTGCGCCGCAGTCGACGGTACAGGTTTACGATGGCGACGTGCTTGTCGCAGAAACAACGTCGTTGGGCACAGGCTACTGGTCGGCCATGGCCGAGCTGTATGAGCCCTACAACCTGAGTACCCACACCATCTATGCCGTCGTCACCAACTCCGAGGGTATCAGGATGCAGTCGGAAACGAAGACGGTGACGGTGAACCGGGGTTCGCTGACGCCTGTCGTCACCATGCATCTGAAGGGTACGAGCTCGGAGCATCACAATAAGGATTTCGTGTTCGACTTCCGGACGGGCGATGTCAATCCGAAGACTTTCAAACTGACTGACTTCGGTGAGTTCAACCTGGACTTCGATATTGACTTCTACGACCAGAACGACATGGTTGTGAACGACACCACCGCCATCGGCAATGTGAAACTCTACGTGAAGATGGAACATGGCGAAGTCTATACATTCCCTTTGAAGTACAATCACCGCTATAAGAACTGGCATTTGGTGACCGATTATCATGGAGATAATATGCCCGTCAATGTCGATGTGGATTATACGATGATTGCCGAGAGTGCGGCTGACCGCGAACAGATGGATTATATTCTCTCCGAGGTGGACAACTATTTCGAGGAGAGCCGACGCGAGTACCTCGACGTCATCCATGCCCTCGATGACGATGTGGCGCCTGTCGACCAAACGGAACAGAATGAGCTCGATGAATTGCTGAAGATTACCGAGCCTGATGAAGCTACAGAACAGCGCATCGACCAGCTGATGCGCAGTCTGTATGGCGATAGCATCGTCGATGCCTCTAAGGCGAAATATGCCATTGACTTCAGTGAGGTGGATGCTATCCTTGACAGTCCTGAGGTCAGCACAGAACAGTTGGAGACGGTTCGTACCCTGCTCGATGGCATCATGGCCAAATGGAATGACGAGCATCCTCAAGACGGCACTGAAGCCGAGAGCCGCCTCGCCGAACTTGACCGCATCATAGCCAGTCTCGAGGACGAACGGTTGGCATTGCGTGACAGCATCCTGAGGATTATGACGTTCCTGTGGTATCCCGACACCGGGGTGGTTAGAATACCGCAAGGCGATTTTGAAGAGGTGTTGCAGATTGACGACAGAAACGTGCTCTACGTGCAGCGTCATCTGACGACCATCAATCGCGAGCAGCTACTGGCAGAGGGCTATACGGAGATGCCGATGACCGACGGCAGCAGTCTCTTCTGTCTGCAAGACAGTCTCCGGATGTCGTTCGTCGACACCAAACGGATGGTACTCTACTCCATGACGACACTCGATGACAGCCAGGCTGCCGCCCGTGGCGTCCGGCGACGCGCGGGTACGGAGGTAGAGGTGAAACCCGTGAGTGTCGTCAGCGTCTTCTTCCCGCAACACTGTATTGACAAGTTCTCTAAATTCATTGATGAGTGCTCAAATCTTGTCGATGCTATCGGCAATGCTGAAGGACCTTCCGCCTTCCAGATCATTGCTAAGGGTGCCAATGTAATCCTAACCGGTGGCGAGTCGTTGAAATGCTTGTACGAGAACGCTATTAAGAAGGCAGAGGAATTTATCAATACGACGATGGACGCTGCCTTGGGACAGGTTCAGAAGAAACTCGATGCCGCTAAAGTGGAGAAAGCCGGTATTGAGAAGAATATCAGCGATAAGTACGAGGACATTAAGGTCACCCGAGAGGCCAACAAGCGCTACGAGAAGTCCGTGGAGCTGTATAATAAGCAGATTGCTAAAGCTAAGACGACCGCCGAGCGGAGATTCCTGGAGCAGCAAAGGGACTACTTTAAGTCAGCGATAAATAAGAATAACCAGCAGATGTCCAAGGCCTATGAGCAGATAGCCAAGTGGCGTGGACAAATAGGTGTCAACGGTCCTGTCGGAAAAACTATTGCCAAACTGGAGCGTGGCCTGAAGAAGGTTGTTGAAAAGAAGAACATCATCCTCGATCAGTTCAAGCGCTACCTGCCCGTCAAGCTGAAGGAGACCAAGTCAGTCAACTTCAAGGTGGCCGGCATCCTGAACTCTGGTCCTATGAAGGTGCTGTTTAAGTTTGGCCCGCTGTTGTCCACGATCATAGACTGTGGCGACGATATGTACAGATGGGTCACGGAATATGATGCCTGCAAAGCAAAACTGCCTTGTGAGGGTAATCCGACGGGAGCGATGGAACTCATTCAGCAATGCGAATCCTTTGGTAAAAAACATGCCGTAACCAACCTCGTTAAGATTGGCTTTGAGGGCGGTAATATGGCCCTGTCGGCGGCACCGCCCTTCAGTCCGGCATGGATCTTTGCTAAGGTTGTCGAGGTGGCATCTATCTTCTACAGCTCATGGCAGAACAAGGAGTCGCAGAAAGACCGTGCCTACATAGAGCAGCTTCTGGCTAACCTCAACTGTGATCCCGACGACGATGACGATGACGATGACCAATCGGGTTCGCTTGACGATGGCTCCAAGAATAAAAAGTCTGTCACGGTCGAACTCAAGTTTCCCTTCTTCACCATCAAGTTCGTCCGCGACCCGTCGGGCTATGTCTACGAGGCTGTGTCGTCGAACCGTGTGGAGGGTGTGCGCACGACCTGCTACTACAAGGAGCAGAAAGAGGATATGTACGGCGACCTGTACGACGACGTCGTCTTCTGGGATGCTGAGAACTACGAGCAGGAGAATCCGCTCTACACCGATGCCGACGGCCGCTATGCCTGGGACGTGCCTACTGGCCTGTGGCAGGTGAAGTATGAGAAGGACGGCTACGAGACCACATTCTCCGACTGGTTGCCCGTGCCGCCGCCACAGCTCGAGGTGAACGTGGGTATCACGCAGTTGCGCCAGCCCGAGGTACAGCGTGTAGCCGCTTATAAGAACGCCATTGAGGTGGAGTTCGATAAGTATATGGCACCAGCCACGCTGACACGTGCGAATATCAGCGTCACCAAGGGAGGCAAGACCGTCGACGGCACACTACAGCTGATGGACGCAGAGGCTGGTTACCAGAAGCCTGACGTAAAGTACGCCTCACGTGTAGCCTTCATACCTGCACAGCCGCTGGAGTTTAACGAGCGTGTTGTGCTCACCGTCCGCCGTACGGTCGAGAGCTATGCCGGTCTGCAGATGGAGAGCGACTTCCAGCAGGAGTTCACCGTTGTGAATGACACGCTGCCCGTAGAGCGTGACACCACGCAGGTGGACAGCACGGCGATGATCGTGGCTACGCCCACAGCCTCGCGTATCAGTGGTACGACGGTCAGCCGCGGCGCTACCGTCACGCTGAGTTGTGCCACCGAGGGCGCTACGATATTGTACACCACCGACGGCACCTGTCCCTGCGACGAGAACGGCACACGTCAGCGCTACGTGGCTCCTATCGTCATCAACGACCATCTCGTCCTGAAGGCCTATGCCGTGAAGGGTGTCATGCAGGAGAGCGCGATAGCCACCTTCGAATACTTCGTTCAGGGCGGCGACATGGCTGTGACGACCTCGGCTGCCGGCTATGCGACGTTCTATGACTCGCAGACCAACTACCAGCTGCCCGTCGGCTTGCGTGCCTTCTGTGTCGTGGCCGACCAGAATCAGCAAGGCCGCCTCAAGAACGTCTATCTGAGTGGCAATGTCATTCCGAAGGGTACCGCCGTTGTGATTGAGGCTGATCTGAAGTCGCAGACCGCCTACACGCTGACCACTGTGGCTGAGGCTATGCCTTATACAGGCGAGAACCTGCTGTACGGCAGCGATGTCGCAACGACAACCACGGCCCCTGCCGACAGCTATTTCTATAAAGCCTGTTATGGTCCCGCAGGAACGTCGCTGGCCAACTGGTTCGGCTGGTATCCGGCCAACAAGGCCAAGGGTGCGTTCCGCTCTGAGGCTCACCGTGCTTGGCTTGCTATTCCTAAGACCATGATGACGCGCAGCTATTACAGTTTGGGCGAAGATGTGACAGATATCGCTGACGTCGTCGATGATGAAGGAGAGACGTGGTACGACCTGCAAGGCCGTAAATTGTCAAATAGTAAATGGTCAAATAGTCAATGGTCAAATAGTCAATGGTCAAATAGTAAATTGTCAAATAGTAAATGGTCAAATAGTAAATGGTCAAATAGTCCAATAAAAAAGGGTGTCTACATCAGAAATCGTAGGAAGGCAATCGTAAAATAAACAACGAAGAAGAGATACAATATGCATACTATCAAGTATTATTCAATCACGCTGCTGGCCGGTCTCTCGCTGCTGATGGGAGGCTGCGGCGGCAGCGACGGCGGTGACGCCCCCGAACCGGAACCCGTCAAACCGTCGGGCAAACATTTCGTGCTGACGTGTGATATGGAAGCCAGAGCATCCGAAAAGACCGTCACGTTGACTGGTCTCACCGCTGGTGTGACCCGCCATACGGGCGCTGCCGCATGGCTCGCCGTCGAAATCCTTCCATACGTGTCGGGAGCACCGCAGGTGAAAGTGACTGCTTCAGAGAATGGTCAGACGGGCAGCCGTCAGCAGGAACTGACATTCTATGCAGCAGCCGACACACTGGTGCTCACCGTGCGCCAGGCTGCCTTCCCCGCCGGCGGTGGCACAGATATGGACGAGCCCTTCGACACCCCCAGCGACGAACCGGCCTTTGGCAGAGAGGTCCGTTGATGGTTAAATTCTGCAAAATACTTTGGCGGTTACGGGATTTGTGTGTACCTTTGTGCCGCATTTACAGCCAGAGGGGACTACACACCCCGAGGGCCGCGATGGTGGAATGGTAGACACGAGGGACTTAAAATCCCTTGACCAGTGATGGTTGTGCGGGTTCGAGTCCCGCTCGCGGCACTTTTTTATAATTGACAATTGATAATTATATGCAAAAGACTCATCTTTTTGTGTTGTCTGCAGCCGCTCTCGTGTTGCTGACAACGTCGTGCTCAAAGCTGAAAGCACTCTCTGCCGATAACTTCAGCGTCGTTCCCAACCCGTTAGAGACACAACAGGGTGGGGTGCCCGCTACTATTAACGGCGTGTTCCCTGAGAAGTATATGAAGAAGAAGGCCGTAGTCACCGTCATTCCCGAACTGCGCTATGCCGACGGTCAGGTGGCTCAGGGTCAGAGTGTCACGTTCCAGGGAGAGAAAGTCTATGGCAACGACCAGGTCATCAGCTACCGCGTTGGCGGCCGTTACACGATGAAGACCAACTTCGACTATCTGGACTGCAACAAGGCCGATATGTATCTGAAGTTCAAAGCTCGCATCGGCAGCAAGTTCCAGGCTGTCCCTGCAGTGAAGGTAGCCGAGGGCATCGTTGCTACGTCAGAGCTTTACAAGAAAACGCTTAAGACCGCTCAGGCAGCCATCGCACCCGACGCTTTCCAGCGCATCAATGCACAGAAGCAGGAGGCCAGCGTCAAGTTCCTCATCCAGCAGGCAACGCTGCGTAAGAGCGAGCTGAAGAACAACTCCGTACAGGAGTTCGTCAAGCTGCTGCAGCAGATTAACAACGACCGCGAGGGACTGCGTCTGCAGAACGTCGAGGTGTCGGCCTACGCATCGCCCGACGGTGGACAGAAGCTGAACGACAAACTGGCTGCACAGCGTCAGCAGGAAACCCAGAAATACGTGGAGCAGCAGCTGAAGCAGACGAAGAATACCGCTGCCCCCATCGATGCCAAGTACACCGCACAGGACTGGGAGGGCTTCCAGGAACTGGTCAAGGCCAGCGACATTCAGGACAAGGATGTCATCCTGCGCGTCCTGTCCATGTATAAGGACCCCGAGGAGCGTGAGCAGCAGATCAAGAACATCTCCAGCGCCTTCCGCGAACTGGCCGACGGCATTCTGCCCCAGCTGCGCCGCTCGCGCATGATTATCAACTACGAGACCGTGGGACGCGACGACCAGCAGATCCTCGAGCAGTACCGCCAGGATGCCGGACAGCTCAGCGTCGAGGAGCTGCTCTATGCCGCCACCCTCAACGACAATGCCGACCAGAAGCAGAAGGTGTATAAGACCACCACAGAGGTCTATCCCGCCGATGCACGCGCCTACAACAACCTCGCCACACTGGCCTATGCCAAGGGCGACCTGCAGCAGGCACAGCAGTGGATAGAGCAGGCGCAGAAGCAGAATGCCGACCTGCAGGAGGCCTTCGCCAACCTCGGTATGATTGCACTGGCAAAGGGCAACATCGACGAAGCCCAGAACTATATTGCCAAGGCATCAGGCGCCAACGGACTGCAGGAGGTCCTGGGTAACCTCCATCTGGCTCAGGGCAACTACGCACAGGCCGAGCAGGACTTCAAGGACGTCTACTCCAACAGCGCAGCCCTCGCTCAGATTATGAACAAGAACTACGCTTCGGCAGCCGTTACGCTGAAATACGTCAAGAATCCCGATGCCACCACCGATTACCTGAAGGCTATCCTGGCTGCACGCATGGGCAACACCGCCGATGCCGCTGAGGCACTGCGTGCTGCCGTGGCCAAAGATCCCACGTATGCCAAGTATGCGGCTACGGATCTTGAACTGGCTAAAGTGGCTAAGTAAAAAAGAATGAACAGACCGTTCACATACTTACTGCTCACCCTGGTCGTAGTTTCCTGCGGTACCCCCAGCGGACGATTCCGTCTGGAGGGACACTTCGAGAACTTCAACCAGGGTGAGTTCTATCTCTATAGTCTCGACGGACGCGGACGTCTGGACACTATTCCTGTCAACAGCGGACGATTCTCCTACGAGACAAAGGCCGATGAGCCAGAGACCTATGCCATGATCTTCCCGAACTTCTCCGAGATACCCGTGTTTGCAGAGTCAGGCGTCACCGTCGACATGCAGGGCGACGCCTCACATCTGAAGGAGACAAAGGTGGCAGGAACACAGGAGAACGACCTGATGACCGAATTCCGGCTCAACGTGGCCGACATGACGCCCCCTCAGGCGCTGAAAGAAGCCGAGGCTTTCATCAAGAACCACCCGGAGACCCGAGCAAGCATCTACCTGCTCAACAAGTACTTCCTGATGAAGGACGATGCCGACTATCAGAAGGCCATGACCCTCTGCAAGCTCATGGTGAAAGCACAGCCCGAGAACGAAGCACTGAAAAGACTCAGCAAACAGCTGAAGGGACTGCGCAACCTCAAGGAGGGACAGCAGCTCCCGTCGTTCCAGGCCGTTGACTGTCGCGGCCAGCGTGTCAGCAACAGCTCCCTGACGGGCGAGATTAACGTCGTCACCGTGTGGGCTACGTGGAACTACGAATCGGCCAATCTCATGCGACAGCTGCGACTGCTGAAGAAAGACTATGGCTCGCGACTGGGCCTCGTCTCTGTCAGTGTCGATGCCAGTCAGCGCGACTGCCGTTCGGCCATGGACCGCGACTCCATCAAGTGGAGTGTCGTCTGCGACGGACAGATGTTCTCCACACCCGTATTGCAGCAGCTCGGCATAGCCGACGTACCCTTCAACATACTGGTTGACCGCTCCGGTAAGATCGTGGCCGTCAACCTCAGCCAGACCATGCTCAAGGAGCGCATCAAGAAAGCGCTGAAATAAAAAAACTATAAATAGTATGCTTGTTAAGACTTATTGTGCTGCAGTCAACGGACTGGAGGTAACCACGGTGACCGTTGAGGTGAGCATGTCGCGTGGCATACAGTTCCACCTGACGGGACTGGCCGATACCGCCGTGAAGGAGAGCTATGACCGCATCAAGGCTGCCTTGGTCAACAACGGGTTGAAGATGCCGATGATGGACATCACCGTCAACCTGTCGCCCGCTGACATCAAGAAGGAAGGCTCTGGTTACGACCTGCCCTTGGCCATCGGCATCATGGCCGCCAACGGCAAGGTCAATTGTGAGCGACTGGGACAATACGTCTTGGTGGGCGAACTGGGACTCGACGGCCGGCTGCAGCCCGTCCGTGGCGCACTGCCCATTGCCATCAAGGCCCGTAAGGAGAAGTTCAAGGGCCTCATCGTACCGCAGCAGAATATCCGCGAGGCCGCCGTTGTCAACCAGTTGGAGGTCTACGGCATGGAGACGCTGATGGATGTCATCAAGTTTATGAACGGCGACTCCTCCTACGAGCCGACCGTTATCGACACCCGCCGTGAGTTCTACGAACAGCAGAACCACTACGAGTTTGACTTCTCCGACGTCCGCGGTCAGGAGAGTGTCAAGCGTGCACTCGAGGTGGCCGCCGCCGGTGGTCATAACCTCATCATGATAGGCCCGCCGGGATCGGGCAAGTCGATGCTGGCCAAGCGTCTGTCCAGCATCCTGCCGCCGCTGTCGCTGGCCGAGAGTCTGGAGACCACTCAGATTCACAGTGTTGCCGGCAAGCTGTCGCGCGACACCAGCCTCATCTCGCAGCGCCCGTTCCGTGCTCCCCATCACACCATCTCTCAGGTGGCCCTGGTAGGTGGCGGTAACAACCCACAGCCCGGCGAGATCTCGCTGGCTCATAATGGTGTGCTCTTCCTCGACGAGATGCCAGAGCTGTCGCGTGCCGTCCTTGAGGTGCTGCGCCAGCCCCTGGAAGACCGCAAAATCAGCATCAGCCGTGCCAAGTACAGCGTGGAATATCCCTGCTCGTTCATGCTCGTCGCCTCGATGAATCCCTGCCCCTGCGGCTATTATGGCGACCCCACCCATCATTGTGTCTGTACGCCGGGGCAGATTCAGCGCTACATGAACAAAATCTCTGGTCCGCTGCTCGACCGTATAGACATCCATTGCGAGGTACAGGCCGTTCCGTTCGCGCAGCTCAGTCAGATGCAGCCAGGCGAGCCGTCGGCCGCCATCCGCGAGCGCGTCATTGCCGCCCGTAAGATTCAGGAGGAGCGCTTCAAACCCTACAAAGGCATCCACTCGAATGCCATGATGACCGAGCGTATGCTCCACCAGTTTGCCGAGCCCGATGCCGCTTCGATGGATATGCTCCGCATGGCGATGGAGCGCCTGAAACTCTCCGCCCGTGCCTACAGCCGCATCCTCAAGGTCGCCCGCACCATTGCCGACCTCGAAGGCTCCGAGAATGTGCAGTCGCAGCACATCGCCGAAGCCATCGGGTATCGGAATCTGGATAGAGGCGACTGGGCTGAGAGGGGAATATAGACTACCATTTATATATTCCAAGGTTGCGATTAAGCGAGAGCAATGATGCTTGCATCGATTGCCGAGCGTGAGCAGGCTCGACCAAAGGTCAAGAATCCCCGGCTTGCATGTCTGCAGGTCGGAGCTTTGATAATTGGTTGATAGAGGATTACTGTTTCTTCGCCCAATCCTCCAAATCCTTTTTCGATACTCGGTTCAGCAATTTGCCTTCTTTCCAATTGACATCAGGATAAGCGGCCTTCAGGTCATCGCAGGCTTTCTTGATGCTACTGCCGCCAGAGGTGGCGAAGGGAATAACGGTCTTTCCCTTGAAATCGTAAGCCTCCATGAAGGTGTTGATAATCGTTGGGCAGGTGTACCACCTTTGAGCATCCCCGCCAAACGGGGAAGCGGCGTAAGCCAAAGGGGCAGATATCCCTGGCTTAGGCCAGCCCCTTATCAAGGGGCTTCAAATGTCAGGAGTGCCACTAACATCATTACTATCTTCTTCATGTCCTTTCGTTTATACGCTCTTTCCTAATTCGTATGCTTCCTGTAGTTTGGCATTTCCATCGATTTCGCGTGCATCATTTACACCACCGCAGAAGAGAGTGCCAGCCAGATGACTCTTTGGATAGCAGTCAATCCAACCAGTTAGACCAGCCTCGGCCCTCTTTGGCGTTTGTTCTTCATCCTCGGCTGCCGTTGTCAGCAGATAGACATCGCGGAACTGATAATCCAGT
>Ga0310694_10001378_pt1 | contig 27773 bp, 28 predicted proteins | sample 174DNAGHGhighgp2_FD_203884 | JGI IMG/M metagenome (GOLD analysis project Ga0310694, IMG submission 203884) | Sheep rumen microbial communities from Palmerston North, Manawatu-Wanganui, New Zealand - 1742 DNA GHGhigh gp2 (v2) (version 2) | ecosystem: Host-associated > Mammals > Digestive system...
GCACCCACGAACTCACATGGAGCGCTTTGGCCATCATCGGCATCGCATATCTGCTCTGGTATTCATTCAGCACTACTATACCCTTCTGGATTTTCATCGTCATCTTCGGTGCAGCCTGGCTCATGGCTCTGAACTTCTACCGCTGCCCCATCCGTTATTACAATGGTGATACGGAGAAGCTGGTAGTGGCGCCTGCCGACGGTAAGATTGTGGTGGTGGAAGAGGCTGAGGAAAACGAATACTTCCACGACAAGCGCCTGATGATCAGTATCTTTATGAGTCCGCTGAATGTGCATGCCAACTGGTTCCCCATCGACGGTAAGGTGAAGTTCGTCCATCATCAGGACGGCAATTACCACAAGGCCTGGCTCCCGAAGGCCAGCGAGGAGAACGAGCATAGCGATATCATGATTACTACTCCCGATGGCGAGGAAGTGCTGGTGCGCCAGATCGCAGGTGCCCTGGCCCGTCGCATTGTGACTTACGCCAAGGAGGGTGAGGAGTGCTATATCGACGAGCACCTGGGCTTTATCAAACTCGGTTCGCGTGTGGATGTCTTCCTGCCTTTGACAGCCAAGGCCTGCGTCACCATGGGTCAGCCCACCACAGGTGACCAGACAGTCATTGCGAAGTTGAAGTAGTAAGGAGAGAAGGAGTAAGGAGATATGAAAAAGCATATACCAAATACGATTACGTGCCTGAACCTGATATCCGGCTGCATTGCCACCTATTGGGCATTCATGGGTGTGGTCTATCTGGCCTTGCTCTTCATCGTGATTGGTGCGGTGTTCGATTTCTTCGACGGCATGGTGGCCCGTCTGCTGCACGTCTCCTCCCCCATCGGAAAGGAGCTCGACTCCCTGGCCGACGACATCACCTTCGGCTTTGCCCCCTCGGCTATCGTGTTCAGCTATATCAGCACGTTCCATATCCATCTGCCATTCATCCCCTTCCTTGCTTTCATCATGGCAGCTTTCTCAGCCCTGCGACTGGCAAAGTTCAACCTCGATGAGCGACAGGCCCTGGGATTCATCGGTCTCCCTACCCCTGCCAACGCACTGTTCTGGGGTTCGCTGATTGCAGGTCTGGGCGACACCATCTCCACCATCCCCTACGCAGAATGGATCATTCTCTGCGGCACCTTCATCAGCAGCTACCTGCTCATTGCCGAAATACCCATGTTTGCACTGAAGTTCAAGACTTGGGGATGGAAAGGCAATGAGATAAAATACATTTTCATTCTCTCGTGCATACCACTATTGCTCTTCTTGGGCGTAAGTGGTCTTGCTGCCATCATCGCATGGTATGTAATCCTATCCATTATCACTACCAAGAAAAATATAACAAACTAATAACCTATTATGATAAAATTCATCATCGGCCTTATTATTTTCGGTCTCATCGCTTTGGCTATCATCATATTGATAGTTATCAATTTCACTTACAAAGGCGTACGCCAAATGCGCAAGGCCGTAGAGGATCAGTATGAGTTGCACCAGAAACGTAAGGAACAGAAAGAGAAGAATCCTTTTGGCGACGATTATTTCAAGAGCAGCGAGAGCAGTTCCCAGCAGCAGACCCGGCAGAGCGGTCCGCAAAAAGGCTGGCAGCAGAAGGCACAGCAGACCACTCAGCAGCAGGCAGACAAAGACACTGCCCGCAGAACAACTACGAGCAGCGGTGTAACGATTATCGACGAGCGCGAGACCGACAAGAAGATCTTCAGTCACGACGACGGCGAATACGTTGAGTTTGAGGAAGTCTAAACACTAAGGGTGCACCAATGTGCCGATTGGCTCACCGTCCATCACCTTTTTCAGATTTCCCACTACATCCATGTTGAAGACGTAGATAGGCAGGTTGTTGTCCTGACACATACAGACAGCCGAGAGATCCATCACCTTCAGACCGCGGTTGAGCACCTCCTGATACGAGATATCCTCGAACTTCGTGGCCGTGGGATCCTTCTCCGGATCAGCGGTATAGACACCGTCCACACGCGTGCCTTTCAACATCACATCAGCCTCGATCTCCACGCCACGCAGGCTCGAACCTGTATCCGTGGTAAAATAAGGCTGTCCCGTACCGGCTGAGAAGATGCACACATAACCGGCCTCCATCGCCTCAATAGCCTTCCACTTGCTGTAGAACTCACCGATAGGCTCCATGCGGATGGCCGTGAGCACCTTGTTCTTCACCCCCTCTGCATCAAGGGCACTGCTCAGAGCCAACGAGTTGATCACCGTGGCACACATGCCCATCTGGTCGCCTTTCACACGATCGAAACCCTTCTTGGCACCACTCAGGCCACGGAAAATGTTACCACCACCAATCACGATACCGATCTGGACGCCCATCTCCGATACTTCCTTGATCTGGCGTGCATAGTCGCCCAGACGCTCAGGGTCGATGCCGTGACCCTGCTTACCCATCAGGCTCTCGCCCGACAGCTTCAATAGAATTCGTTTAAATCTTGCCATCTTTTTTACCTTTTATTGTTAAATAATGAATTGAACTTCCTTAAAAGCGTAAATGCGAGTCTGCCCCTCGCTATCCACAAGCTGGAGCCTTCCATCAGACAACACATCCGTCAGCCTTGCAGTAAAACGACCTGTCTCATCCTCGTAGAGCCCCTCTTTTCCTTTCCTGAAGAGCCTTTCCCTGTAGTCAATACAAGTTGTGTTACTTTGAGAGACGCGTTCGAAAGCTTCGAGAAAACGGTTCAGCAACGTATCGCGATTGGTCTCTTGCCCTGTCAGCTGATATAATGACACTGGATTGGGGGCGTCGCTCAGAAACACACGCTGGTTCACATTCAGACCGATACCGATGATGGCATCCTTGATGGTTGAGCCCTGCAGACGGTTCTCTATCAGGATGCCACAGATCTTCCGGTCGCCCACATAGATATCATTCGGCCATTTGATCTCCACCTTCTTGTTGATATAAAGTTCCAGTGTCTCGCAGAGCGCAACGGAAACCACTTCTGTGATATGGAACTGCTCATTGGCAGGCAGCGCCTCAGGATGAATCAGCATCGAGAAGGTCAGGTTCTTGCCCCGTTCACTCTCCCACGAATTGCTGCCACAACCCTTCCCCGCCGTCTGATACTCCGCGATTACTACACACTCCCCCGCTGGCAGCGGAGGCGTCTTTTCCCGTAGCCAGCGATTGGTGGAGTCGGTCTCAGCGATATGAATAATCTTAAAATCCATAATCCGCTTGCAAAGATACAAAATATTTTGTAATTTTGCACCATGATTGAACAAGAACAACAGAAAAAAGACGAATTCTACATGCAGCGGGCGCTCGACGAAGCCCGTATGGCCTATAAGGAAGGCGAGATACCCATCGGTGCCGTCGTGGTGTGCAAGGACCGTATCATCGCCCGTAGCCATAACCTCACGGAGACGCTCTGCGACGTGACGGCCCATGCCGAGATGCAGGCCATCACCTCTGCCGCCAACCTGCTGGGCGGAAAGTATCTCACCGAGTGTACGCTCTACGTCACCGTCGAGCCTTGTATTATGTGTGCCGGTGCCATCGGCTGGGCACAGATTCCACGCATTGTCTACGGCTGTCTCGACGAGAAACGGGGCTATCACGCCTATGCGCCACAGGCCATGCATCCCAAAGCCACGATTGTAGGGGGTGTGCTGGAAGAAGAATGCCGTCAGCTCATGCAGGACTTCTTCAAACAGCGCAGATGAAACATCATTTTGTCAGTCCGTCTTGATGGAAAACCAGGGTGTCGAGTCCGATATACCGTTCATTGCCGATACCGATGGCCAGCACAAAATGGCCGTCACGGGCAAGGGTATCGGTATTGGGCAATACGCGCAGGAAATTAAGCGTACCCTTAAACTCCTTGTCCTCGGCGCGCGAGGCTTTCGTCGAATCTTTCTTACGCGTATCCTCTAAGAATTCCACCAGACTGCCAGTGACATAGAGCTGCAGGCTGTCGCGTTCGTTCGCCCTGAAATCCACATCCATCATACCACCTTCTGCCGGCAGTTTGATGGTATCCCGGTCAAACTCCGCATATTCGTCACGCTGCATGACCTCCACCGTCGTCAACTCGCCATCAGCCACCAGTTCAACCAGTGCCCGACGCTCCTGTCCGGTCAGGTTTTTCTGTGTGGTCATCACCTTCAGCGTGTCAGTACCGCCAGGTCCCGACGCCTTTGTCACCTCCAGCCAAGGCACCGGACTGGTGGCCGTCCACGGACCGCTGGCATAAAACAGGAACATGCTCGTCTGGTTCGCAACCGAATACACCGCGACGTTAGGCTCAGAATACATCTTCACCCCGCCGACCTTATCCTGCAGACATCCCGCCAGCAGCATCAGTACGCTTGCCACGATCAATAGCCTCATCTGTTTCATCCCTGCAAAGGTACGAACTAAATTCTGAACCGCCAAACTTTTTCCGGATTATTCTCAATCCGTCGCCCAAGTTGGGTCAGGTGACCCAGTGACTAACATAACCGGGCTTTAAATTTAATAACTCAAAATCAATTTGAACTATGAAACAGAAATTATGTGAAAAAAGTAAGTTTTCGTGCAAAAAGCTTGCGAGTGTCGAACTTTTTAGCTACTTTTGCATCGGGCTATGAACAGGAAACAACAAGAAAAGTTGGGCGACCTGTTATTGGATGTTGCCAAGTATATTATCACGGCCGTCCTGTTAGCCACATGGTTTGACGATGTATCCAACTGGAGCCGGACGTCGTATTTGGTTCCGATGGGTGCGGTGATTATGACAGCCTTTGCGGGCATCTCTCTTTATGATCACTCAGATCAAGTTGTCGAAGAAAAGAAAAAAAGGAAAAAGAAAAAGTGAATATGACACCAGCAGACGCAATGCTTTATTTGGTAATTGCCGCTTCGATAGCCATCTTGGTTTATGTAAAGTTTGGCAAACGCGACTCTCGAGGACAGGTCCGGTGAGTCGTCCTAACCCCATCAGGCCCCGTTTGCTTCTGCAGCGGGGCTTGTTCTTTTTTGTTCGTTTTGTTTAGATTACTTTTGAGAAGATTTTGCACACGAACTCAATACACTTTTCCCAAAAGCTTAAATGTTGTTTCGCAGGCGGTCCAAAGAGGATATCTGCCGTTTCTTCAAACTCTTCTACAGCTTGAGCCAGACGAGGATTGTCGACTTGGGCAATCAATGCTATGAAATTGTCTTGGCCTTCCAACTTACCCTCGGCCGTTTTTAATACATACTTGTGACGATTCTCATAGTTGTTAAACCAGATAACGAATAGCCGATTGCGGAATTTCTGTTTACCGTCGCCAGTCTCTGTCAGATATAACATGACATCATTATTACTGGCGAAGAATTCTTCTATGATGACCGTCAAAGTCTTCAGAAACTTAGGATCACGAGGTGATACTTTCTGTTCGCGATTGTTGATACCGACTTCGATAGCTCCACTCGGAATAATAGAATCATTGGGCGAAAAGCTAATGTCATAGACAATCCCGAAATCACTCCAAAAGTAGAACTCATGCTGTTTGTCTTCTCTCTCATGCACTGTGTAAGGTGCCTGGAGGTTGATGTTTTTCAAATTGAGCTTGTTCATAGTGTTTTTAGATTTAATGGCTGGAGGCGTTCGTTAGATTTGCTCTGCCAGCCGTTGTTGTTGAATTCGCTCAAGAAAGGCGTTACTCTCTTCAATCCATTCTTTCTTTCTGCGCAGAGATTCCTTAAATGCTGCACGAACCTCTTCGCGTGTCCTTTTTCTTTTTGTTGTTTCCATATCGATTTAATTAAATGGTGAATATTCGCCTGCAAAGATACGGCATTTTTCTGAATAATCAAACTATTCTCAGTCTTTTTTCGAAATTAAATTGGCTTTTTCTTTTGATTATCGAAATCTTTTCTTATATTTGCAACGTCAAACATAATTTGACGTTAATTATATAATGTGTAACCCAAAACAAAACTGCGTATGGTAACATAGCAACAACATAAGGACATAAGATGAACGTCCACTTTTGATTCTTGTTTCTGATAATTGGGGAATTAGAAGAAATCACCAAGAACTTAAGTAGATAGTTCACGCCGCTCGGCGTGGGCATTTACTCGTTTAAGGTGATAGGTTTCCCCAATACCTCAGAAACGTAGACGAAGTAAGTTGTCCACGTTTTTATTTATATTTTTATTTATAGCCTATGAAAAATTTTCGATTTGTATAAGACAATTATCTTATTGATTGGCTGTTTCAGCCATACACCCCTTTATGCATTTAAATGGCCAAAGACCAATAAGAATCTGTCTTTGGAGGTCTTGGAGTCGAATTTAGATTATAATTCTTAGAACTTATAACTATAAATTAACAAAATTATGAAGAAAATAATAGTTTCATTTGTCACATTGTTATTTGTGTCGTGTGGTGAATCTTCTAAATCACCAATTCTCAATGTTCCTGATTACAAACTCGTAAGTATTGAATCACCTAAAGTGTCGCCTAACGGCTACATTTCCCCCACTCAAAATCTTGAATACAAAATTGAAATTGACCATCCTATGCAAAAAGATAGCCTAGAACTCCTTCAGAATTACTTTATAAATAAGGGAAAAGAAGACTATGCAGGGATTAACAAAGTCATAGTGCGTGTTTTTCTAAAGGGAACTTCAGCATATGGTGTTCCTTATGCATCTTTGATTCTAATCGGTGATAATAAGAATATCGATATCAACGAAGGTGCAAAAAAATTAGATCCTGTTAAAGAAGAAGCTACTACAGCAAAAGAAGAGTCTTACAAATCAGCAGTTGAAGAAGTTAAAGATCCGTTAATCGGAAGATACTATTGCGAAAGGAGTCGTGATTGGTATGTTTTCAAATCGGATAATAGTGGTCAGTTTATCATGTCAGGAGTACCTCCTACTGATATTACATGGAAACGTAAAGGAAATATTGTGACTGTTACTTTCACATATTCTGATCCCGTCAAATTGAAGTTTGACGAGAAAAAGGGAACCTTGGAGGAATCATCCAAAGAAGCATTAGAAATATATGGGACAAAGTTAATTTTCAAAAAACAATAATATGATAATAGAAGTAAGATAAAATTATTCTCACGGTCAATGCAATGATAGGAGATATAAAATACTTTTGGATATACAAGAAAGATTGGATTGTTGCATTCCTTTTAATTCTTATAGGAGGAATGATATATGTTCTATATCGTCCTGAGAATCTTTTGCTTTTTAGGGTGACTGATATTATTGGATTCACACCCCTAATAGATATGGTAAGGTCAAATACCTCAAATTTTATGTTGCCTTCCTTCATGATTAACAGTTTACCTGCGGGATTCTGGACAGCATCATATCTGATGATGATGTATATCACGACCAAATATCATACACGAAGAATTAGAATGATGCTGGCTCTGCCCCTACCTGTTATGGCAATTGTACTGGAACTCATGCAGTTTTTAGGTTGGTGTCCTGGCACATTTGATATATACGATTTGATTTGTTATATTGTGCCACTGTTTGTATTTATAAAATCTATATAGTAATAATCAAAAAACTCAATTTCAAATGAAAAGACAAGACGAACTAGGTGTAGGAGGATCCATTTTCCTAACTATTGTATTTGCAGTTATGGCAGTTTTCACCTATCAGACAGATACATCTGGCGAAGGCAATCCACTTGCTTGGATTCCAGGTATGGGTGTGATTGCTGGTATTATCATGACGATAATTGCTGCAATTAATGCTTCAAATAAAAGTGCGAGAGAAGAACAACAAGAGATTTTTGCAAAGTCCATCACCCATGACAGTAGTTTTGGTAATGGTGACTTAAAATTGTATTTTAATTCTTCAAATAAAAAGGTAACAATTTGTGCCACCACTACTTCTGGTACGAGTGAAAAAGTGATAAATAACTTTGAACATAGAAAGTCTGTCGAAACAGATAATCATATTGTTTCACTTGATTCATTAAGCAATAAAGTTCTTCGAGTGAAAAATAACAATGGAAGCATCGCTTTTGAAGAATGTTGTATCAATGATGAATTGAAGAAAATGGAAGTTGTAGTAAAGCCTTCAACCCCAACCATTAAGGCTTTTAACGACTACGCCTTCGTAACAGATGATATTAATGAATTTGTTGTCGTTGTCACTCCGTCTAAAATACATGTTCTTCGCTACTCAGACATTGTAAGTATTTCTTATGAAGAAAATGGCAGTGATGTATTCAATAAATCTCTTGGCGGTGCTGTTGTCGGTGGCTTGCTCTTCGGAGGTGTTGGAGCCATAGTAGGTGGCAACACAGCAAAAGCCAAACAGAATAAAGAAGTGAGAAATATGTCTGTCAAGATTCTCTTAAAAAGTACATCTGAATCTACTATTATTTTAAAGATATACGAAGTAGGTAAGGATGGCGCTGTTTTGGAAACGAAGAAGGATGCAGACAGAATGCACTATGAAGGCTTAATGAAGGAAGTGTCAGGTATCAAGGATATATTCTCTATCATTATTGATATTGTAGACAAGAATCTTGCCATGAAAAAAACAACTCCTGTTACCCCGCTTCTAAATTCTGCAAACATCGCAGATGAGCTGACAAAATTAGCAAAACTCAAGGAGTCTGGCATTTTATCAGAGGAAGAATTTAATGCTCAAAAATCGAAACTTCTTAATCTTTAGCTGAGAGTATATAACGATTCACGACGGGGGCAGGATATTTTTTGACAGTCACGAAATATCCAGCCCCCCTCTATTGTGACATGTTTTTATCTTTTATTAATCCATTGGCTTATAATAATAAATTGGGGAAATATACTCAGACTTTTGTAAATTTCCAAAGGAAATCAGCAAAAAAAGATAGTTTAAGATGATAATGATTTGTTTTTTGAAAAATAATGTTTATTTTTGCAACTGGTCAGGAGACGTTGTTACTGTCACAGATAATCCCTGACTAGCGTGATTTATCACGGGGATGTTGAAGTCCAAATTGTATTGCTATTACAACCAAAAAGATAATTATATATGAGCACCCCACATTTCAATTTACAAAGCATGACGGCCTATCGGAAAAATATGACCAAAAGAGGATATAATCCTTTCGACTATCCTGAGGAATGGGATTTCTTCAAGAATCCATTTGAAGCAGAAGAGGAGGACGACATTCTGACAGACCTTCTTTTTCAGGTTCGCAAAATGACGCGTCGACTCCATCTTTATTTCGATGCTGTCGAATATAACCGGTTAGAAACAGCCTTCTATTTCGGTCTGCTGGATTCTTTGTCAGAGGTAGATGACTATCTTCTCGGCGTATTAAAGTATGCCAGGTATAGTCGCCTTGAGAATCTATTCTTCCTTACAGCCCAGAAAGAGTTAAAGCCTTTTCTTGAAAAACTGGGCATACTTCAAAATGATCTTTTTTCACAAATCCGTTCTTTAGGAGAGAATATAGTCGAATTAAACAAAGAATTATATGACGGCAACCTTTTCTTGGATCAGTATTGTGAATTGACAAAGCATGGTATCCCTGATGCCATGCTGTACGCTCTGTTAAAAGCACCAGACTTTCCCTTCGGTTTGGACAATACTATAATGATTGACAAGAATACGAATATCTGGAGCTATTTTGAAAATGTGCGTGTGGGTTTAGAGTTTATTAAGGAAGAGAGAAATATAGAAGGAGCCTGCGACTCATCTGGTTTGAATAATTTACTGGAACCTGTTGATTGGCTATTATATTATATTCGCGGGACTCTGCTCTGGGTCGTAATAAAGAAGTTCATTGCGGTATTTTTTAACGCATCAGCCTTAGCTAATCGTCATAATAAACTTATTGAAACGATGTGTACGGATGCCTACAAAGAAGTGTGTGGTGTCTATGCCCGTTCCAAAGCTTATGCTAAAAGGCGAGATGAGGAATTGCCGAAGCTATGCGGAGAAGAATTGTTCCTGCAAGGTCGCAAACCTACAGATGTTGAGGTGAACACATATTTCAACACACATTATCGGAATTACATACTGACACGCAACCAGTCGCAGCAGCTTTTCCATCAATATCGTAAACAAGGAAACACATTCTGCGTCGAATTTCTCAAGTTGCTCTTAGACGAGGAAACACGCGAGGATGCTGAAGATTTTCTATTCTTCCAGACATTCGGCAAGGAAATAAGTGCCAAGCAGACCCCTCAAAAGAAAAGCAAGCCTAAAAAGAATTTCCGCGAATTTATAATAGACAAAAAGCGTACTGCGGATATAATGGGGAAGTTGTATCGTCTTATAGGCAACAAGACAAACACCGCAGCAGCCGATATAATTAAAGAAGCCATGTGGATAAATTTGATAGATAGGCCTACAATCCCGTCTATCAAAAAAGAATTCCCTACCATAACATGCTCGGCAACTGCGATAAGTAAAAAACTAAATGAAGCTTTACCTACGAAGAACGGTAAAGTAGACGAAGAGATACTTGATGATATAAGAGAGAAATTCGAACAGGCGTAATACCCTTAGCAGGTTCACGGAAGTTGAGATATGTTTAACATGAACAAATCTCAACTTCTTTTTTATGATCGTATCTTTGATAATTACTATCTTTGCACTCGCCATTCAGTTTTCCTGAGTGGCGAGTGCTTTTTTGTTTAACCCGAGTGGGGTGAGTATCTCGAGATTGTAATTGCAGCGCTGCATTCATCTCCTCACAACACGAAGGTGAATGAAGCAGAGAAGAGCTGGACACACAAGCCAGCAGCAGCGCGACAAGAAGCGCTACCCCTTTACAGAGTCAACAAAAATCATTGAGTTAGTTGACAAGAAGCACTATGGCGACGTAGTGAAGTTGACAGAACGACTAAAACCTTTCATAATGGATGGGGGGAAGGGGGCGTTCGTGCTTACAGGTCTTTTCTTTGATTTGGAAAAGATCAATGGTCAGCATCAGTTTATCATAGACGAACTGGCTTTATTCCTCAAAAAACTTAAGGAAGAGAACGGACTGAAATGCAAACAATCTGAGTTTATCCGCTATTTCTCAAACTCCGATCACTGCAATCTTGATATTTCTGAAAAATCGCTGAAGCCCCTGATTTTAGAGGCAATCCGACGATATTTTTAACAAATTTTGGGTAACCCAAAAATTACGAAAACTTTAGGCGGGTCAAGGAATACTTCCTAATTTCGCCGTCGGAAAGCTGGCCAGCTCTATCCACCAGAACATTTTTAATTCAAAAATCAAATGATTATGATGGTTGTAAACAACAAGATTGATGGAAATCGCAGGATGAAGCGCAAGAGAGTCATGAGCGACGCATCGCGCCAGTTGAAGCGCTGGGTTATGGAACTGGCCCATTACCTGTGGTACGAAAAGGATCTGGAGTACCAGCAAGCCATGCGTAAGGCTCACTTGACGAAAAATCTGCTAAAGGCGCTGGGCGAAGGCAAGGTAATGTTCACCTACCGCAAGAAAGACGGCTCGCTGCGAACGGCGCACGGCACGCTGCGACACGGCATCTGCCGCGAATACGACGCGTATCACTACACCAGCCAAGTGAGTGAAGACGAAGAGAAAGAATGGCCGTACAGCCACTTTACCTACTGGGACTTGGACTGCCAGTGTTTCCGCTCGTTCCGGGCTGAAGACTTGGAGGACTATCAGAAGATGGAAGTCGAACCCCAAACATAGAAGACTATGACAGACAATTATCCCCCTGGAGCGGCGAACGATCCGCGCGCACCGTATAATGAACGACCTGGTATGGAAACGGAAGTTACGGTAAAGACAACTTTGGTGAAGGAAACCGTGGTTGAAACCTCTGAAGGACATTATGTGCATGAGACAGAGATTGAGCCTGACGGTTCGAAGTCAACAGTCGGTTTCTATGAAACAGACGAAGACCTAAAGGAAACATTCCTTAATGCGCACCGTTCGGCGATACAGATTATCCGCGACTGCCAGAAGATCTGCCAAACGCTTCTGAAGGATGGCAAACGCTTCTTAGCAGGGATCTATATCCCGACGCTTATCAATGACTGCGAGGACTGGGAAGAGGAAGAGCTCAGTATTAATGAATAATGAAAATCGCGATTAAGCGAGAGCAGAGCCGAATGAATTCGAGCTATGCCGAGCGTGAGCGATTTAGACGAAGTCAATAAATAATAATGAATAAAGAATTATGAGAATAAGTGATTTAAACGATGAGGAGAGGAGGGCGCTGGAGGCGCACATAATCTCGACCTACAGATATGATGAAGAGACGGGAAAGTTGATCAACAAAAAATGGAACCGTGAGTATCCCGGAATGATACATTGGACCGGCTATGTCTACGTCTGGGTCTATTTCCGGGGAGAACGATTTAGCTTATGGAAGCACCGACTGGTGTTCTTTCTTGTAACTGGACGTTTTCCAAAAGAGATTGACCATATCAATGGCATCAAGACCGACAACCGTATTGAAAACTTGCGCGAAGTAAGCCACTCAGAGAACGAAGCGAACAAACCCCGAAGATGGAAGAAAAATCCTGACTCAGGACTGCCAGGCATAACCAAATCCCACACGATTTTTCAGACAAAATTTAGACAAAGGCAATTGTTCTCGTCGATTCCGGAGATGCTTTTCTTCCATACATCGCTGCTCGGCAGAAGATACAAATAGGCGCTACGCTAGTGAATAGTGAAAAGTGAATAGTGAAAAGTGAATAGTGAAAAGTTAATAGTGAAAAGTTAATAATTATGATTGCAAAGAATAATATTTTCAACATCCGCGCGAATGGCGCGAAGTGGGTCGGGCAGACTGGTGCGAACAAGGGATTCGCGGAGTTTGATACGCAGGAGCATGCTATCCGCGCATGGCTCGTACTGATGCGAACCTACCGCAGGAAATACGGTCTGACGACCATCCGGGGCATCATCAACCGCTTTGCCCCACCCTCGGAAAACAACACGGAAAAGTATGTGCGCTACTGCTGTACAGTGACGCTGAAAGGTAGCATGGAGCCGATCACAAACAAGGCGACATACTATGTGCTCGGTCAGGCCATGGCCCGAATGGAAACGGGCACCGGACTCTCTTACGACGTCATTGCTTCGGTTGCGAATAAATTTAACATCAGAATCATCGCATAAGGTTATGGATACATCAAAAAAGGAATCGACGGACATCCGTCAGGTGGAAGAGATGCTGCTGGCACAGTTAGAGGGCATCGCGGAGAAAAAGGACAGAATCTGGGTGGTCACACTTCTGAAATGCTACTACGCCCTGCTCGAAACGACGCAGGAACTGCCAATCTTGTATCGGCTGAAATTCTTTGATTGCACATATATCGTGTTCTGTTTCCTGCATCTCAACGGCCAGCTGCGCCGCCACAGAACGCAGTTCGACGAGACATGTATTAACGACTTAAACCAAATGTTCAGAAGACTCTATGAAAGAATATGAAAAAATCGAACGCTATGTCAATGACCTGTTGACGGTCATGGGCATTGACAAAGATGGTGAGGAACAGTTGCTCTGGCTGTTCCTCCACCACGCCTGCTGTGCGGCAGCCATCTACGAGGTGCTCGGTGACGACATGAAACCGGTGTATACTGAAATGCTGAAAAAGCTGAATTATTTTTTCTCTTCAAAAATCAGCCTAAAACAGAGAAAAAGAAGAAAAGAAAAGGAAAATTTCCCCCCATACCCCCTATTAAAAGGAAAAGTAAAGCAAGAAAAAGGAGAAAAAAATATATACACACATACAGCCGTCGGCGAAACTGGAATTGTTTTCTCAGATCTGGATCAACGCAAGGAGGCTTTCAAGATGGAATGCTGGGCACGTCGCAACGATTATGACCGGAAGATGTTGGCCAACTTCTTCAACTACTGGAGCGATGTAAATCCGAAGACGCACAAGATGCGTTTCGAGGAGGAGGAATACTGGGACATTGATTGTCGTCTGCCTCGCTGGAAGAACAACAGCCACACTGTTGCCGATGAAGCCGCAGCCATCCGCATGGAAAAGACGAAGGCAAGGCAGGTGCAGGAGCAAGCCACAACTGAACAGACACAGACCGCTGCCGCTGTCCGCGAGCAGGAGAATGCCGAGCGCGAGGCCAAGGCTGAGGAGAGTAAGCAGACGCAGATGCTCACCGAGGACTATATCCGTGAGCACCCCGACTCGCTCATGGCGAAGATCTGGGAGAAGAGTGGAAAGAGGAAAGTGGAAAGAGGAAAGAGATATGATGGGAGGGAATGAGAAATTCAAAATCCATGCTTATGGCAAGTCGGAGTTGGCGATGCTGTATTTCCCAAACGACAGTCCGGAGAGAGCATTGAAGAAGTTCAGGTTCTGGCTCAGTCAGAACAAACGGCTGAAAGGCTGCATTTCAAGGGGCAACAATTTCTACAATCCCAAGCAGGTGAGGATGATCATCGAAGAACTCGGCGAGCCCGACTAACTGCCGTTTAAGGTCGTTTAAGGCCATATAAGTCCGTATACGTCCGTTTACGGAAACCGCCAAAATGAAATGTTGTATCTTTGCAGCGCAAACGGAGAAGCTGAAGTTTCTGACGCAGTAGCGCGCGATACTCCGAAAGAAATCCGGAATACTCCGAAAGTAAACTGATTTATAAACCCTTTAAAAAATTAAAAGATTATGTTGGAAATCAATTTGACAAAGAACACTAACGATGCCATTCAGGGCACGTTGGGAAAGTATTACGGACGTGTGGAGTACAAGGGTACGCTCGGCGTGAAGGATCTGGCCAAGATCATGAAGAAGCACACTACCGCTTTCTCGCTCGGAGAAATCACGGGTATGCTGCTCGACCTGGCAAGCCTGATCAAGGAGTACGCCCTCATGGGCTATGTGGTGAAGATCGACGACCTCGGTCTGTTCAAGGCCTCCATCGATGCCAACGGTCTGACGCTGGAGCAGGGCTCACGCGTCTCTGCCGGTCGCGGTGCTCAGAAGACCGACGAGCAGCTGGCCGCGAATCCCTCTGCCATGCAGTTTGCCGTGGGTGCCGTGAAGATGATCATGCAGGCTACCGGTGAGACCACCATCGCCAGCATGAACGGCGAGGCGCAGCTGCAGTTCACCTCGAAGACCAAGGCGCTGATCAAGCAGCTGACGGGCAATGCGCCGACTGACGACGACAGCGGCGAGGGCGGCTCTTCGACAGGCTCAGAGACCGCGGGCGGCAACGGTGGCGGCTCTTCGACAGGCTCAGAGACCGCGGAGGGTGGTAATAGCGGCAGTCAGCAGACCGCGGGGCATGCGCTGACCATCACCAAGAACGGTAGCGGAACGGCCGTGGTTAGTTCCGGCGGACAGCCTGTAGCAAGCGGCGCCCTGCTTGAGGAGGATGCCGAGTGCGAGTTGAGCGTGACACCTGCTGAGGGTGAGACGCCGAATGCTACGCTCGACGGCAGCGAGATCGAACTAACCGAGGACAATGGTGTCTGGACCGGTAACTTCGCAATGCCCGATGCAGCCGCTGTGCTCGTGATCAACACCGGTGGTAGCTCTGGTGGTAACGGCGGAGCTGATCTCGATAAGGACTAGGCGCTCTTCGAGCTAGTGAATAACGAATAGTGAATAGTGAATAGTCATGAAAAAGAGATTCATTGAGGTGGCGGTGAAGGTGATAGTAGCCGCGCTCACGGCTTTCCTGACAGCCATCACGACCACCAGTTGTATGGGACTTGGGCCCTTCGGGCAGTGAATAGTGCGCTCGAGCTTGCTCGCTTGCTACCGAAGGGACGCAAGAATAGTGAAAAAGGGCTGGCATCGAAGTGATGTCGGCCCTTTTACTGTTTCGAAATGTTAATTTTTGCGTAGAAACGTGATTTTTTTACAATTTTGTTCGTCATTTAGAATTTTTATATTTAGTTTTGCAAGCTAAAAGTGGCAAGAAAAAAATAACTCATGCGTATATACATTATTTATAATAAACATTTTAATATTAACTAAAGAGAGAGATTTTATGGAAAAAAGACTAACGATGTTTTTGGTCAGCCTTCTGCTCTGCGTGGGTAGTGCGCTGGCACAGACAAAAGTTTCCGGTACTGTGCTCTCACAGGAAGACGGACAGCCGATCATCGGCGCTGCCGTCAAAGTGGTAGGCACAAGTACAGGTCTGCTCACAGACGTGAACGGTAAATTCACCGTCACTCTGCCCGCTGGCAAGACCCAGCTGGAGATCACCTATCTGGGTATGGAGCCTCAGACGGTGACCGCCAAGAATGGCATGCGCGTGTTTATGAAGACCGACACCAAGGTCGTTGACGAGGTGATCGTCGTGGCCTTCGGTACGACAAAGAAGTCGGCCTTCACCGGTTCTGCCACAGTGATGGGTTCTGAGGAACTGTCGAAGAAGACGGCGGCCAACGTGGCCAACGCCCTCGTAGGTTCGGTTCCCGGACTGCAGATGACACAACAGAGCGGTGCCCCTGGTGCCGACAGTGGTAACATGTTCGTGCGTGGTATCACCTCTATGGAGTCGTCTGTTGACCCCCTGATCATCGTCGACGGTGCGCCTTACTATTCCAGTCTGACAAACATTAACACCGACGATATCGAGAGCGTGACCGTGCTGAAGGACGCTGCCTCTGCAGCTCTGTACGGTGCTGCCGGTGCTGCCGGTGTCATCCTCGTGACCACCAAGAAGGGTCACACCGAGGAGGCTGTCATCAACGTAGACATGAAGTGGGGTGTGAACTCCCGCTCGGTGCAGGACTATGACAAGATCACCGATCCCGCCCAGTACTACGAGGCTTACTACACGATGATGAACAATTACTACGTGAACGCTCAGGGTCTGGATGCCGCTACTGCACACATCAGTGCCAACAACGCTACGCTGAGCCGTCTGGGTTACAACGTCTACGCCGTGCCCAACGGTCAGTATCTCATCGGTACCGACGGTAAGCTGAACCCCAATGCCACACTGGGCCGCAGCTACTTAGGCTCTAACGGCGAGACTTACTACATGACCGCTGACGACTGGACCGACGAGGCTTACAAGACAGCCCTCCGCCAGGAGTACACCGTGAACATCAGCGCCGGAAGCCCGAAGACTTCGTTCTACGGCAGTGCCAGCTGGTTGGATGAGAACGGTATCATCGACCACTCCGGTTACAAGCGTTTCACCTCTCGTCTGAAGGCTGACTACCAGGCCAAGAAGTGGCTGAAGGTAGGTGCCAACGTGAGCTACACACACGGCAAGCAGGAGAGCAACCCGAACATGGATACTACATGGGGTGCTACCAACCTGATGTACACCACCACGTATATCGCTCCTATCTATCCTATTTACGTGCGTGTGATCGACCCCGTTACAGGTCAGCCCGTGATCCGTACCGACGAATACGGACACAAGCAGTATGACTACGGTGTGGCTGCCGCCAACTACGTGGATACACCTAACCGTGGTTTCATGTCGACCAGTAACCCCTTGGGTTCAAACAACTACAATGTGGATGAGGGTATCAACGACGTGCTGAGCCTGACCTGGACCGGCGACGTGATCTTCACAGACTGGCTCCGTTTCAACTCGACGAACAACCTCAACCTCGATCAGAAGCTCTATACACACTATGAGAACCCCTTCGAGGGTCCGACAAAAGCCGACCACGGTGGTCTGACCAAGTATCAGCAGAACCGTTTCCGTCAGGACTACGTGCAGACGCTGAACTTCCACAAGCTGTTCGGACAGCATGACCTGCAGGTCATGTTCGGTCACGAGTGGAACAAGACCAGCGTGAAGCGCCTGACCGCTTATGCCCGTAACGGCTTCTCGACTGAGGTTTACGAAATCAACAACTTCGGTGACCGCTACGATTCTGAGTCATATACCACAGAGTTCAACCGTGAGGGTTGGCTGGGTAGTGTGATGTACAACTACGATGAGAAGTACTTCGGACAGGCTTCGTTCCGTCGCGACGCTTCTTCTGCCTTCGACAAGGACAACCGTTGGGGTAACTTCTGGTCAGTAGGTGCTGCCTGGATGATCTCCAAGGAGAACTTCATGAAGAGCACCAGTGGCTGGCTCGATCAGTTGAAGCTGAAGGTGTCTCTCGGTCAGCAGGGTAACGACGGTCTGAACTTCTATTGGAACTACACCAATATCTACTCACTGTCGCGCAACGGTAAGGACATCGTGCCTACCTTCTCTCGTCTGGGTAACAAGGATATCACCTGGGAGACCACGACCAACCTGAACATCGGTCTTGAGTTCAGCTTCCTGAAGGGTCGTCTGAGCGGTAGCCTGGACTTCTACAACAAGAAGACCAGCGACCTGCTGTTCTGGCTGAGCGTGCCTGAGAGCTTCGGTGTGCGCGGTTACTACAGCAACATCGGTGACATCCGCAACCGCGGTATCGAGCTGAGCCTCTCTGCCGACATTATCCGTCAGAAGAACTTCCGTTGGAATGTGAGCCTCAACGCTTCGCACAACTCAACGAAGATCCTGAAGCTGCCTGAGAGCAAGATCAAGCAGAACGGCGGTTTCGCAGCTACCTCAACCATCGGCGACCTCTACAGCTGGTATGAGGAGGGCGGTCCGATGATGAACGCATTCCTGTATGAGTATGCCGGTATCTACACTGAGAATACCTGGAACCTGACTCTCGACGAGGAATATGATCCTTCTAAGGAAGGTCTGGCTATGTACTGGGGTGACAAGGGTCTCTGGGAGCTCGACGACGATGGCAACTTCAAGTCGATGAACACCGCAAAGCCCGCCAGCAAGCACGAATATGCTACCACTGAGAGCTCTAACGCTTCACGTTACGCTGAGGGCAGCATCCTGCCGAAGATCTCAGGTGGTTTCAGCACTTCTATCAAGGTGTATGACTTTGATGCCAGCGCTACCTTCGACTATCAGCTCGGCGGTAAGGTAATCGACTACGGTTACCGCGTGATGATGGGCCCGGAGACTGGTAACAGCGTTTCAGCACGTACCTTCCACAAAGACATCCTGAATGCCTACTCTGCTACCAACAAGAATTCTGACATCCCCCGCTTCCAGTATAACGACAACTATACGACACTGGCTTCTGACCGTTTCCTGACCAGCGCCCGCTATCTGAACTTCCAGAGCTTCTCAGTAGGTTACACCCTGCCGAAGGATCTCACCAAGAAGTTCTACGTCGACAAGCTGCGCGTGTATGTACAGGGTCAGAACCTGTGCTTCTGGAGCGTTCGCAAGGGCTTCGACCCGCGCTACTCTTTCGGATCAACTGCCGACACCAACGTCTACTCACCTGTACGTACCATCTCCGGTGGTGTTCAGATTACGCTCTAATATAACTTAAAGAAGAAGAAAGATATGAAAAAGATATTATTATCCGTTGCTTGTGTTGCGCTGGCAGTTCCATTCCTGACCAGCTGTATTGAGGAGATTGATCCTCAGACGAACTATGTCACAGAAAAACAGGCTTCTGACACGCCGGGCTTCTTCGAGAGCTCCGTGGCGTCGCTGACCTCTAACCTCTGCGGTAAGTTCACTTACAGTGGAAGTGACAATCATCCTTACGATTTCGGTTATCCCTCATTCTTCCTGCAGCGCGACGCAATGGGACAGGATATGGTGACTGCCGGAACCAACAACTGGTATGCTACGTGGTATGAGGCTTCATTCGGCCTCGGCCCCACCTACGCCCGTTGCCAGGTGCCCTGGACTTACTATTACCAGTGGATCGACAACTGTAACAAGGTGATCCTGCTTTATAAGAATGCTCCCGAGGGGCGTGAGAGCGGTGCCGGTATTGCCTATGCCATGCGCGCCATGTTCTATCAGGACATCGTCCGTATGTATGCTGCCCAGCCTTATGCGCTGAACCCCGAGGCAGAGACCGTTCCCCTGGTGCTCGACGACACCCAGATCTCTTCTGAGAATCCCCGTGCTACCTTCAAGGCTGCCTACGAGCAGATTCTCTCCGACCTCGACGAGGCTGAGAAGCTGCTGGCCGGTTTCAAGCGCAGCAATGTCTATACACCCGACCTGAGCGTGGTCTACGGCCTCAAGGCCCGTGCCTACCTCGAGATTCAGGACTGGGCTAACGCCGAGAAGTATGCCAAGCAGGCACAGAACGGCTACAGCATGATGAGCGAGGACGAGTATCTGAGCCGCGACTACGGCTTCAACTCTCCCAACAGTTCCTGGATGTTTGCCGTGACCTTCAACGATACCGATCCTAACATCAAGGACAACGACGGTGACTCCAGCTGGGGTTCGATCATGATCCTGGAGAACGGTTTCGACTGCGGTTACGCTGCCAACTACGGTGGTCCGATGCTGATCGACCGTCACCTCTATGAGACCATTCCTGCCAGCGACTTCCGTAAGAAGTGCTGGATTGACTTCGGTATCGACGAGATGGGTGAGGGCGACGCCATCGACGCCCTGGGTGCCTACACCTACTATCCCGAGCAGATCCTGAACGCTGCCAACACCGCACAGGTTGGTGTGGGTGGTATGGAGCTGAAGTTCCGTCCTCAGGCCGGCAAGTACTGGACCAAGTATGACGCCTGGGTGGTAGCAGTGCCCCTGATGCGTGTTGAAGAGATGAAGCTCATCGAGATCGAGGCTGCCGGTATGCAGAACGAGGCTAACGGTATTGCCAAGCTGACTGAGTTTGCTAAGACCCGTGACCCCTACTACGAGTATGGCGGTCATAATGATGCTTACGGCAACGACGCTTCTACCCTGTTCCAGAACGAGGTATGGTGGCAGCGCCGTGTAGAGCTGTGGGGCGAGGGCTTCGCTACCTTCGACATGAAGCGTCTGAACAAGGCCATCATCCGCAACTATGCCAATACGAACCATCTGGAAGGCAACAAGTGGAACTTCGTAAACCAGGAGAATGGTTGTCTGTATCCGAAGTGGATGAATCTCTGTATCGTCCAGACGGAGACCAACTACAACTACGCTTGTACGAACAACGGTACGCCCGATGCGCCTACAACCGACTCTGAGCCTTACGAGTGGTAAGAATGTATCATCATCAAAAAGAGATTAGATTATGAAAAAGAATTTATATAGCTTATTCCTGGTCCTCATGGCGATGGCTGCATTCACGGCTTGTTCGTCAGACGACAATGACTACCAGTGGGCTCAGGTTCCTGCTGGCGACCAGGTGTACTTCAGCAAGGATCTGCCTACACAACAGACACTCTCGAAGAAGGCATCTTCATTCACGATTCCCGTCAGCCGCGTCAAGACAGATGCCGCTACAACGGTGAATATCTCGCTGACCAGTGAGGACAACTTCCTGACAGCCCCCTCTTCCGTTCAGTTTGCTGCCGGTCAGGCTACGGCCGACCTCGTGCTCAGCTACGATCCCGAGGCTTTGGTATACGACGTCTTCAAGGAGGCTTCGCTGGCCATTACCACCGAGGGTGTAACTTCACCTTACGGTGCCGCTACCTACAACTTCACCGCTGGTGCCCTTTCACCATTCGCAACGCTTGGTAAGGGTACGCTGGTTGAGGATTACCTGTGGGGTTACAGCTGCTCTGTGACTATTGCACAGAACCAGGAGAACAAGAATGTGTTCCGTCTCTATGGCGCCAGCGCTCCAGTAGAGAACGGCGGTGAGACCTCTCCTTATCTGGAGCTGACCATCTGCCAGCCCGGTGAGACCTATCGTGGCGTGACCGTGACACAGAACGACCTGGTTTACTTCGCAGATTACAACTCTGGTTACCACCACAGTTCTTACGATGCCGACGTGATGTGGTATCACCCCTCTAAGTTCACGAACACCAATCCTGAGGACTTCTGGCTCCACAACAGAGTGCTGGCTTATCAGGAGGATGGCACGCCCGGTCAGATTCAGCTGGCTCCGCGTTACTACATGGAGGGTGTAGGTGGATGGAACCCCTCACAGAACGATGGTGTGATCGTTATCACCTTCCCAGGCTTCCAGCCGAAGGACTACTCAGCCACACTGGCTGCACAGGGTGTGTTCACCGATCTGTCAGGTAATGTGTTTGCACAGGCTATCGTAGAGCTGGGTGACGATGCAACCAACGTGAAGGCTGTCGTTATCGAAGCTGATGCTGATCCTGAGGCTGTGGCTGACGCTATCGCCGCTGGTGAGCTGGAGGCTTATGACGTGACAAGTGGCATCATCAATGTGCCCATCCCCGAAGGTCTGTCTGGTAAGCTGCAGATCGTGCTTGTCGTCCTCGATGAGGAAGGCGCTGTCAAGACTATCAGCGCTTCTCCGTTCGAGTACTATGGCGGTGCTGCCAGCCCCTGGCAGTCAATCGGTATCGGTCTCTATACTGAGGACTTCGTCAGCAGCTTGTTCGGTGTTGATCCTGTGACCTACGAGGTAGAGATCGAGGAGAACAACGACACACCGGGCCTCTATCGTATGATCTATCCTTACGACGGTAAGTTCCCCTACAATGAGGCCGGCGACTGGGATGCCAGCGCTACTTACAACGTAGAGGTGAACGCTGAGGATCCTGAGGGTGTCTACATCCTCCCGCAGTCAATCGGTATCGACTGGAGTCACGGTGCTATGGCAATCGCCAGCATGGGTGGTTACTATCTGGCCGGTGGCAAATCGTTCGATGAAGTGAAGGCAGCAGGCTATTTTGGCACACTCGTTAACGGTGTGATCACACTGCCCGTCCTCGAGACCACAGGTAGCGACGGTAACCCCATCCAGTTCCAGGGCATTACCTATATGGGTACCACCGGCTACTATGGTTGCTCTAACGGTGCCTTCAAGCTTGTGCTGCCGGAGGCTGTCTCCAGTGAGGCCCGCGCAAGAGCTGCCAAGGCTAATACCTTCGCACGTCACCTGAATGCTTACAAGAAGGTGGACATGAAGCAGCTGAAGGCTCTGAAGAACCGCATGGCTCGTGTCGTCCGTGACAATATGATTGCTGAATAATCATTCTTATAAACTCTGGAAGGTGTGCCTGCCTGTATTGGGCGGGCACATTTTCTGTTAACAAAACCATTATGAAGAAAAGAAACATTTTAATCACACTGATGCTAACACTGTGCTGCCTGGCCGTGGAAGCCATCCCCGCCTACCCCAGCAAGCGGACGGCTGTACGCAGCGACGGCACGCAGGTGACACTCACCTTCCGCGGCGACGAGCACATCAGCTTCTATACCGACGAGGCTGGACGTGCCTATCAGATCAACGCCAAGGGCATCGCAGAGCCCATCGACATCCAGGAAGTGTCGCGTGTCTGGTCAGAGCGCATGGCAAAGGCCAACCTGCGTCGCGCAGAAAGAGCAGAGCGCAGGAACATGGCTGTCACCAGAGCTGTTGGTGAACCGAATTCCACGCTGACAGGCTCAAAGAAGGGTCTGGTTATCCTGATGGAATTCCAGGATGTGAGGTTCACAACAGAAAACCCACATGAAGTGTTCAACAACATCTTCAACAAGGAAGGGTTGAGCGATTACGGTATGAACGCTTCTGTGAAAGACTATTTCAAGGCACAGAGCTACGGGAAGTTCGAGCTCGATTTCGATGTGGTCGGTCCCTACACCGCCTCGCAGAAGATGGCATACTATGGTGCGCCTGAAGGAAACAGGAATGACAAGAATCCAGACGCCCTGATTGCAGAAGGTTGCCAGAAAGCCGACAAGGAAGTGAACTTCAGGGATTATGACTGGGATGGCGACGGCGAGGTAGACCAGGTATTCGTGATCTACGCAGGCTATGGCCAGAACTATCAAGGCGCCGATGAGAATACCATCTGGCCTCACGAGTCGCATATCTACCTGGCTAACGGTGCCAAACTGATTCTCGACGAGGTAGAACTCAGCACATACGCCTGTAGCGCTGAGCTGCAGGGCACACGAGGCACAACGATATCGGGTATCGGCACAGCCTGCCACGAGTTCAGCCATTGTCTGGGACTGCCGGACTTCTACAACACCGCAGATCAGACTGCTTCGTATGGAACGGGCACCTGGGATATTATGTGCAGTGGCAGTTATAACGACAGCTCCCATACCCCGGCAGGCTACACCTCCTACGAACGTATGTTCGCCGGTTGGCTGACACCTACCGAGTTGAAAGATATGACACGTGTCAACGGCATGAAGCCCCTGGCAGAGTCACCCGAGGCCTATATTCTCTATAACGAGGGACATCCGGATGAGTATTACCTGCTGGAGAACCGACAGAAAACCGGCTTTGATGCGGCCCTGAGAGGACACGGACTGCTGGTATTGCATGTGGACTATAACAAGGAAGACTGGAGGAGCAACAGCGCCAACGCCAACAAGAACCACCAGGAAATGACCATCATCCCCGCAGACGGCAAACCTTCGGATTACAATGAATCGGGCGACCCGTTCCCCGGAACCACCGGCATTAACGAGCTGACCAACTACAGTACTCCTGCCGCAGCGGTCTACAATCAGAATACCGATGGTTCGCTGTTGATGAACAAACCTATCGACAACATTACCGAGAGCGAGGACGGTCTGATCAGCTTCGTGGCCTGTCGTCCGGAACTGGGCATCCCCGAGCCGGGTGACGGTGTCTATGTAGAGGGTACACAGTCGTTCAAGGTGAGCTGGCCGGCCGTAGAGGGAGCCACCAGCTATGAACTGGAGCTGACTGAGATGGGTACAGCCTCGAACGATCCCAAGGAAGCGCTGAAGCGTGAGTTTGATTTCGAAAAGACGATCAGCAAGAGTGCCGGCTTATCCGACATCGCCAAGAAACTGGGCGACTACGGTCTGAGCAACTGGAGTGGAGAGAAGCTCTTCACCTCGCCGAACAAGCTGCGCATCGGCACCTCATCGGCGAAAGGCTATCTACAGACGCCAAACTGGTATATGACAGCATCGTCAGAAATGACGTTTGTACTGGGCTGTGACGTCTTCAAGGCAGGAACGCCCGTGAAGGGTAAGATTGTCTTCAAGCCCTTCAATTCAGGTGATGCCACAGCAAGTATCGTCGCAGAAGAGGTGCCGTTTGAGATCTCAGGCAACACCAAACTCGTGTTCCATTTCTCAACGCGTAAAGAGGGCTACAGAATTGAGATCCGTCCCGACGCACAGATGTACGTAAACTACGTGGCTGTCTACGATGGTATCTGGACGGCTGAGCAGCTCGGTCTGAATGCCGCTGCCCGCATGACCTCCCGCAGGGCTACCGTCGTGACCAACTACACGACAGACACCAACAGCTACACCTTTGAGAATATGAATACGACCAGCCGATACGCCTATCGTGTGCGTGCCTTCGGTGAGGAAGGAACCACCTCGAAGTGGAGTGAAGAGAAACAGTTTGTGTTCCCCGCAACAGGTATCCAGAAGGTGATGACTGACGAGCAACGCCAACAGACGTACGACTTGAACGGAAGAAGGATTGCAACGCCGCAGAAAGGCGTTTATATCCGGAACGGAAAGAAATACGTGAAATAAAAAAAAATGGTGCTCGCGTTTCGAGCACCATTTTTTTGTTTGCTATTTTACCTGAATCACCAGGTACTTGCTGGTAGACCAGAAGAGGTTCGGATCGGTGATGCGGAGCACATACTGCTTGTTGGCATCGGGAGCCAGCGTGTAAGAGCTTGACGGATGAGAGGTCAGCATCTTGGCATCCTTGCTGTAGAGCTTGATCTCCTTGTCGATACGGATATCGATCTTCGTGAAGTAATCCTTGTTGAAGTCCTTCTCCAGCAGCTTGGTCTTGCTGAACAGGCCGTCCTTCGTCAGGATGTTCTGCTTCTTGAGCTCATCCTTAGTGCCGAAGACAAACCAGGCGGTATGCAACTGCTTGTCCTGCTGGCTGATGGTCTCCGACTTCTGCGTGGTCTCCTCGGTCAGCTGGTTCACATCGGAATGCAGGTTAGCCACGGTCTCGTCGAGCTCAGCGATGTGGATATCCTTCTTGTCGAGTTCCTCACGCAGGGCCTGCAACTGAGTTTCTTTCTCTTCGAGCTGCTGCTGCATGTTGTCGATCAGTTTCTTCAGTTCCTCACTCTTGAACGAGCTCTCGCGCAACTGCTGCTTCAGCTTGTTGATGAGTTCCTTGTTCTGACGCATGGTCTGCTGGATGAACTGCATGTTCTCCTTGATGCGCTTGGCAGAATTGGTGCCCTCACCCGACTTGGCGAGCGTGACACGGCTCTGGGCCTCGGTAATCTCACGGAAACCTTCCTCGATGTCGCCGAAGGTAGCAATCATGTCATTGATCTCATTGTCCTTCTGGGAAATGATCTGGTTGAGTGAATCACGTAACTGAGTCATCAGGAGGTCCTGTTTCGGTGCCTCATTCTTACAACTGCTTAGGATGGCCAGTGCACAAACGGCCAGAATGGTTAATTTCTTCATAATGCTTTTATTAAATTAGACAATATTTCATTTCACTTTTCACTATTCACTTCCTGCCAGGACAATCACAATCTCGCCTTTCGGCTCTTTCTCCTTGAAATGAGCAATCACCTCGTCCAACGAGCCTCGCACACTCTCCTCATGTACCTTTGAGATTTCACGGCAGACACTCACCTGTCGGTCGCCGCCATAGACCTCGGCAAACTGCTGGAGCGTCTTGACCAGGCGGTAGGGCGATTCGTAGAAGATCATGGTGCGCTCTTCGTCTTTTAAGGACTGGAGCTTTGTCTGACGACCTTTCTTCTGAGGCAGGAAGCCTTCGAAGGCAAAACGGTCGCAAGGCAGGCCACTCGACACCAGAGCCGGCACAAAGGCTGTCGCACCTGGCAGGCACTGCACCTCGACCCCTGCCCTGACGGCCTCACGGACCAGGAAGAAACCGGGATCGCTGATGCCTGGGGTACCAGCGTCGCTGATGAGGGCGATGTTCTCTCCCGCCAACAGACGGTTGACAATGCCGGCACTCGTACCATGCTCATTAAACTTATGATGGGACATCAGGGCATTCTTGATTTCATAATGCTTCAATAAGATACCCGATGTACGCGTATCCTCTGCCAACACCAAATCCACCTCTTTCAATATGCGGACGGCACGGAAAGTCATATCTTCCATATTCCCAACAGGCGTGGGAACAATATACAATATGCCCATAATCGGTCGCAAATTTAGTCCAAATTATCATAACAGACAAAAAAAACACTAAATTCTTTGCAATTTTTAAAACGTATTTGTATTTTTGCATCAAAATTAGGAAGAAAATGGCAGAATTCATCTCTGGCGAATCTCATCGCCCTGGCAGAATAGAAGTGGTTTGCGGGTCTATGTTTTCCGGAAAGACGGAAGAACTGATCCGGCGGTTGCGACGTGCGCAGTTTGCAAAACAGCGGGTGGAGATATTCAAACCCGCCATCGACGTCAGATACTCCGAGGAGGATGTCGTGAGTCACGACCAGAAGCATATCCAGTCGACGCCCATCGACTCGTCGGCAAGTATCCTGCTGCTGACGTCGAACATCGATGTGGTAGGTATCGACGAGGCACAGTTTTTCGATATGGGCCTGGTGGATGTTTGCAACGAACTGGCCTATCGGGGTGTGCGGGTCATCATTGCCGGCCTCGATATGGACTACAAGGGTGTGCCCTTCGGTCCGATGCCTGCGCTTTGTGCCATTGCCGATGATGTGACGAAGGTGCACGCCATCTGTGTGAAATGCGGAAATCTGGCTTATGTCAGCCATCGTACTGTGCAGAATGACAAGCGCGTACTGCTCGGAGAGACACAGGAATATGAGCCTTTGTGCAGAGAGTGCTACCAGAAGGCTATCGCAGAAGAAAAGGCAAAAGACGAAAAAACATCCAAATAAATTTGGCAGTTTCAAAAAAAGGTTGTACCTTTGCAGCCGCTTTCGTAAAGAA